>Ga0302140_10000728_pt1 | contig 43009 bp, 34 predicted proteins | sample I_Bog_E1_1_FD_202095 | JGI IMG/M metagenome (GOLD analysis project Ga0302140, IMG submission 202095) | Peat permafrost microbial communities from Stordalen Mire near Abisko, Sweden - I_Bog_E1_1 | ecosystem: Environmental > Terrestrial > Soil > Wetlands > Peat | place: Sweden: Abisko, Stordalen...
TGAACGATTGTTACGCAGGATGTGCTGCCATTTTCGAAGACCTCGGCGCGGCGCGAGAACAAGACCTTCGGTGTAAACAGTGTGGGATTGGAGCGGCGGGGATTCAGCTCAGAGCGAATCAGGGCTTTGCAGAAGGCCTTCAGGCTGCTGCTGGTGTCGAAACTGAATACAACGCAGGCTGTGGAGAAGATGCGCGAGTTGGAAGGCGAGGACGTGGCGCTGCTGGTCGGGTTCATTCAGCGCAGCGAGCGTGGGGTCATCAAGTAGACATGAAGCTGGGCCTCATCGCCGGTAATGGACGCTTCCCGTTTCTTCTACTTGATGCGGCGCGGGCGCAGGGGCTCTCTGTCGTGGTCGCTGCGATTCGTGAAGAGACCGATCCGGAGATCAATCACCGGGCAGCCCGCGACGAGCGGATTACCGTTCATTGGCTTTCATTGGGAGAGCTTTCCCGGCTGATAGAGGTCTTCCACAAGGAAGGCGTTCGAGCAGCCGTGATGGCTGGGCAGGTGAAGCATAAGCAGATTTTTTCCAGCATTCGGCCGGACTGGCGGCTGGCGAAATTGTTACTGAATCTGCGTACGCGGAACACTGACATGCTGTTGGGCGCGGTGGCGAAAGTGCTGGGGGACGAAGGAATTGAGCTGATCAGCTCTACGGCGTTTCTGGAGCCGCTGCTGGCCGGCGAAGGAGTGCTGACGGCCCGCGGTCCGGACGAGGAAGAGCGCAAGAATGTCGAATATGGGCTGGGCGTGGCGCGTGCGGTATCTGGTTTCGACATTGGGCAGACGGTTGTGGTGGCGGCGCAGGCCTGCGTGGCTGTTGAAGCAATGGAAGGAACCGATGCGGCGATTGAGAGGGCTGGGGCACTGATGAAGACCTTACAGGACAGTGATGGGACCGAAGGGGAAGCATCTACGCTTGCGCGCAGGTTGACCATAGTCAAGGTGGCGAAGCCGAAGCAGGATATGCGGTTCGATGTGCCGGTGATCGGAATGAGGACGGTGGAGATGATGATCCGGGCTGGAGCTACTTGTCTCTCAGTGGAGTCGGGACGAACTCTTCTGTTTGATCGCGAGGCGCTGCTGGAAAAGGCAGGCGCCGCGGGGATTGCTATTGTGGGGTCGCCGCGAGCAAGCTGAAAGTGAAATTGGGACCGTGAATTATTTCCGAGTCCCCACCCGGTCATTTCCCGTCCAATCCCAAGGAGGTCCCTGTGAGAAAACCACTGTTCTTTGTTCTGACCGCGGCTCTTGTGCTCGCGGTCGCTTACGTCACAGTCCATGCGGCCGACGAGCCGATGCCCGCTGTGGGCCAGGTTGCGCCGACGTTCACATTGCCATCGCAGGATGGATCGCAGATTTCGCTGGACAGCTTCAAGGGCAAGTGGGTGGTGCTGTACTTCTATCCGAAGGACATGACGCCGGGCTGCACCATTGAAGCTCATAACTTCCAACGCGACCTTGCTCAGTTTGAGGCGAAGAATGCGGTGATTGTGGGCGTGAGCCTGGACAATCCCGACAGCCACAAGCAGTTTTGCACCAAGGAAGGGCTGACCTTCCGTCTGTTGGCCGATCCGGAGCACGCGGTGGTGGATCAGTATGGCTCGCTGGGTCATTACGGGCCCATGACGATTGCCAACCGGAACACGTTCCTGATTGATCCGCAGGGCAAGATTGCCAAGGTTTGGACCAAGGTTGATCCGAAGATTCACTCGGGCGAGGTGCTGGCGGCGATTCCGGCCAGCTAGGTTTGATGATTGGATTTCGCAACAGGAGTCGGGCGTTCGAGATGCTTCCTCTCGCGCCCGACTTCGGACTTGCGATGCCTGTTCCGTGTGAAGGATAAGTGTACTCTCTCATCTTTCCGCGAAAAATTGCCCAAAAGCTCCACTCTCGGGTCGGAAACAAGCGGTTTTCTGGGCTTTCTGTTTACCATTGGGATAACAGACTTTAGTTTGCAGAAATCCTTTAAAGCATTGCTTACAAGAACGTTACCTATGCGAGACTGGCCCAAAGATGGCCCTCAAAAGCGGTGTCTTTCGGGGAGGGGGGTGGGGTACGCGCCTATACGCGCCCCAGGCAATGCTGCTCACCTCAATCATTTATCCTTTCCAAACTCATTGTGAGCTAAATGCTCGTAATGATCTGCAACGATTTTCGGAGGTTGATTTGACGGAATTATCGTGGGAGTTTCGCAGGGAGTTGGCTGAGTTGCAGGCTGCTCTGGCTGAGTTGGACCCGGGTCTCGCGGACACTGCATGGCGTGTGGATGGGTGGACGCGCAGACAGATTGTGGGACACCTGCTCGACTCCGCGACGAACAACCGGCAGCGGTTTGTGCGGGCGGGTGCAGATGGCAAGTACACGGGGCCACGGTATGGGCAGGACGCTTGGGTGGCCGCGCATGGCTATGCGGAGAAGGAGTGGGAAACGCTGCTGCGTTGGTGGCAAGTGGAACACGAGATTCTGGCGGCGGTCGTGGACCGAATTCCGGAAGAGCGGCTCGGGGTGGAATGCGCAGTTGGCGACGACGCGCCGGTGACGCTGCGATTTTTGATTGAGGACTATCTTAGGCATCAGCGTTGGCATTTTAGGCAATTGACCGGCGAGTCTACCAGGGAATAAGAGCAAATCTGAATTGTGATCTGCCCAGGTTTGGTGTAGCGAATAACTGGAGGCAAATAACATGGCTAAAGACACGCTGCAGTACCCGCCGGTTCCAGCGGACAACCTGAACAGGGCGATGGCGTTTGCGGACACAAATGCTGATAACGCGCTGCCGCACATTGGCCTTGTGGGCGATACATACACGGTCATCGTGAGCGGCGACGACACGGCTGGGCGTTTCAGCGTGATCGACATGCATATTCCACCAGGCGGCGGACCGCCTCCGCACCGGCATGACTTCGAGGAGACATTCATCTTGCTCGAAGGTGAGGTAGATGCGACGTTTCGTGGAAAGATGTCGACGGTGCGCGCGGGCGAGACATTGCACATCCCAGCCAACGCTCCGCATCAGTTTCACAACGCTTCATCCGGACCTGCTCGGATCATTTGCATTTGTTCTCCTGCGGGGCAGGAGAAGTTCTTTGAGGAGGTCGGAGTGCGCGTTGCTACGCGGACTACGCCTCCGCCGAAATTCAATGCAACGGAGCAGGCTGAGTTCATGCAGAAGGCTTTGTCGCTCGCGCCAAAATATCGGACGGAGTTTTTGAAGGAGGCTTGAGCACGTAGTTCGCGCGGTGCGGAGAGACGCAAAAATCCGGGCGCAGAAAAGCCCGCCGTAGCGGGCTCTTTTGCTTGCCTTGAATTACCGTTGCCTTACTACTTGGTTGCCTTTTTTGCGGGAGCTTTCTTGGCGACTGCCTTTTTGGCGGGAGCCTTCTTGGCCACTGCCTTTTTCGCAGGAGCTTTCTTAGCTGCTGCCTTCTTTGCCGGAGCCTTCTTGGCAACTGCTTTCTTTGCTGCCTTCTTGGCGGGCGCCTTCTTTGCTGCTTTCTTAACTGCCAACTTTTTACCTCGTGTAGTGGTTTTGCTGACGCTCTTTTTCGCAGCAGCCTTTTTGGCTACTGCTTTTCCGCCCTTCGCGACAGCGGGTTTAGCGGCGGACTTCTTCGCGGCCTTTTTGGCCACAACCTTTTTCGCGGCCTTCTTTGCCACAGCTTTCTTGGCCGCGGCTTTTTTAGCCGGAGCCTTCTTGGCGGCCTTCTTTGCGGGAGATTTCTTTTTTGCGGCCTTCTTGCGGGCCGGCTTTGCAGCGGGTTCTTCGACGATTATGACCACTGCTTCTTCGACGACACCTTCGTCGTCATCCGAGGAAGTGATCACGCTGGAAGTTTCGATTTCTTCGTCTTCATCGTCGAAGTCTTCATCGTGATCGGGGTCAAGTTCCTGCGGCTCCCCTGACGGGTCACCGTCACTCATCGCGTACATCCTGAAAACTTCTTCCATCCCATTGCCTCCAGCGGCGGGCCGCTGACGTTGAATTGGTTTGCCTCTTCGCGCAACGCTCACGTGCACTACATGCGCGGAAGCGATTGTATAACTAGCTTGCATGCAAACGCTATCAAAACACAAGTATGTAATGAGGTGCACACGCGGTTTTTGTTAATGAGAAGAAGATTTTGTATGCGTGGATCGCTTGCCGGTGGCTTTTTTATTTGTATTCGATGGTGCGGTCTTCGTCGTTGTGCCGGTCGACGAAGACTTGTGAGAACGCGAGCTGCGTGTCGCGGACGATGAACCTTGCTTCTTCGAAGGTGGTGCGGTGGCCTTGTGTGTGGAACCCTTTGCCGGCGCGGCTTGCGGAGCTTTCTCGGAGGATGTTGAAGCGGTTCCGCGGCGATGATTGCGCGAAGCGTGCACTGCGCCGGCGGGCTCGGCAACATGAAGACGACGGCCCGGCTCCACCTTGACGCCGGTCATGTGGTTCCAATTGCGAAGCTGCGTGAGAGACACACCGAAGCGATCGGCAATGGTGACCAGCGTATCGCCCTTGCGTGCGGAGTAGAGCATCATGCGCGAGGAGGACGTGGCGACGGGCGCCACCGGAATGGCAAGTGCTTCGACGCCTTGAAGGCTGTCTGTTTCGCGGAGTTGATTGGCGTCAGCGAGTTCGGACTCGGACACGTGAAATTCATGCGCAACGGAAGCCAGCGTATCGTCGGTGCCCACGCGATGGTAGCGCCATGCATTGCGTTTGGGCTCTGGAATTGCGGCGATGCGCTGCTCGAAGAGAGTCGCTGTGCCGGCCGGAAGGTGCAGATCGAAGGTTGAATCGGGCGGTGTGACGGACCGCAGAAGGCTGGGGTTGAGAGCGGTGAGCTCATCGACAGGGGCACCGACAATGTCTGAGACGAGCCGAAGGTCGACTGAATAGTTGATGGTTACCGTGTCAGTGAGTACGGGGGGATCGAGCGTGACGTCGTCAAAGCCGTACTGCGTGGGATTGTTGGCGATGATGATGGCGGCAAGGATTTCCGGCACGTAGCTTTTGGTTTCGCCGGGTAGGTTATTGCGCTTGTAAAGCTCCCAATAGTCTGCGTAGCCGGTCTTCTGCACGGCGTGCTGCACATTGCCCGCGCCCCAGTCATAGGCGGCCATGGCCAGGTACCAATCGCCCAGCTGGTCGTAGATGAACTTCATGTAGCGGGCATAGGCGCGGGTGGATTTCTCAGGATCGAAGCGCTCGTCGACATAGCCGTTGAATGCAAGTCCATACGAAGGATCGTGGGGCATGAATTGCCACATGCCGCCGGCGTGCGACTTGGGATTCATGGCGCGCGGATTAAAGCTGGACTCGGCGACTGCGAGATAGATGAGATCCTGCGGTACGCCTTCTTCAGCCATGACGCGTTGAATCATGGAGCGATAGCGGCCGGCGCGCTGGAAGGAGTGGAGCAGGGTGTTGTGGCCGCGCTGGGTGTTGGCAAAGAAATTGATGTAGGCTGCCACATAGTCGTTGACGACGAGGGGCAGATCAGACTTGGTGGTGGCCAGTTCGGCCTTGGCTTTGGCTACGATGTTGGGATCGACTTCGAAAGTGACATCGCTGGCGACGTCGGCAGGGGTGGGCTCTTCTTTGGGCGCAAATCCATTGCCCTGCTTGAGGGCTTCCATCTCAAGCCCGTTCACGCCGTCGACGATGCGATCGAATTCATCCTGCAACTGGGAGTTGGCCTTGATGTCGATGCCGCTGGTAAGCATGAGGTCGACGGCGCGATCGAAGTCGGCCTTGGCTTCCGCGAGCTTGCCTTTGCGATACGCGGACTGACCCTCGGCATAGGCCTGCTCGACTTGCTGGATAAGAAGGCGCACATGCTGCTGCTGGGTGGTGGGCTGCGGCGAAGGCGCGGGGGTGACGGCTTGCGCAGTTTGTTGTGGGGCGGGAATCTGCGGCGCGGTGGCCTGGGGTTGCGAGGCGAGGCTGCCACTTTCCGTGGGTGTGCATCCTGCCAGTGAAATGGCCAGCAGGGAGAAGCCGAATAGACGAAAGCGATATGGACTTATTTGCATGAGTGATCGCGGCTCGCTTGGCTCGCCCCAGACAGGGCCGGGCCGCAAGAGACACTATGCCGATGATAAGCTATGACCTGGAGGCACTGCGTGCGGCAACGCGCGAATGGCCTCATTTACCAACCCCTGCATGGACGCACGCTTCCTTCGTAACTTCGCAATTATCGCCCACATCGACCACGGCAAGTCGACGTTGAGCGACCGTCTTTTGGAGCTCACTGGCTCAGTGACCGGCCGCGAGATGCAGGCGCAGATTCTGGACGATATGGATCTGGAACGCGAGCGCGGCATCACTATCAAGGCCCATGCTGTGCGCATGATGTACAAAGCGCAGGACGGGATCACCTACCAACTGAACCTGATCGATACGCCGGGGCATGTGGACTTCAGCTATGAGGTTTCGCGGTCGCTGGCATCGTGCGAGGGCGCGCTGCTCATCGTGGATGCGAGCCAGGGCGTGGAAGCGCAAACATTGGCTAATGCTTACCTGGCGATCAATCATGGTCTGGAAATAATTCCGGTGATCAACAAAATCGATCTGCCATCCGCGGATATTTTGCGGACGCAGGAGGCGATTGAGAAGGCTGTTGGCCTGGATGCAACGGACGCCATTCCGTGCAGTGCAAAGACAGGCCAGGGCGTAGCGGAGATACTTGAGGCGATTGTTCACAGACTGCCACCGCCAACGGGTGATCCGGATGCACCGCTGCAGGCGCTGATCTTCGACTCGTGGTTCGATGCTTATCGCGGAGTGATTGTGCTCGTGCGCGTGATGCAAGGAACCATGCGGAAGGGCCAGCGAATCAGGCTGATGTCGAATGGCAAGTCTTTCGAAGTTGAGTCGATGGGCGTGCTGATGCCAAAGCCGGTGGCGATTGACCTGCTCACGGCTGGCGAAGTGGGATTCTTTGCGGCGACGATCAAGAACGTGGGCGACACCAAGATCGGCGACACGGTGACCGAGGAAGCGCGACCTGCGGCGCATCAGTTGCCTGGATTTGAAGATATCAAGCCGATGGTGTTCGCGGGGTTGTATACAGTCGATTCGCATGAACACACTCTGCTGCGGGATGCTCTTGAGAAGCTGCGGCTGAACGATTCGTCGTTTTTCTTTGAGCCGGAGAGCTCAGTTGCGCTGGGGTTTGGATTTCGTTGCGGGTTTCTGGGACTGCTGCACATGGAAATTATCCAGGAGCGGCTGGAGCGGGAATACGAACTGGACCTGATTACGACGGCGCCTGGCGTTCGGTATCACATCACGCTGACGGATGGTTCTGTGATCGAAGTGGACAATCCTTCGCGCTGGCCGGAGCCAACCAACATCGAGGAAATTCGCGAGCCGGTGATCACGGCGAAGATTCTGACCAACGAAGAATATGTTGGTGGAATTCTGAAACTGGTGGAAGAGAAGCGCGGCAAGCAGTTGAACTTCGAGTATGTGACGCCGACACGGGTGATGCTGACATATGAGCTTCCGTTAAATGAAATTGTGCTCGACTTCTATGATCGGCTGAAGTCGATCTCGCGTGGGTATGCTTCGCTGGATTATCAGTTGGCGGGTGAGTGGGAGTCGCCGATGGTAAAGATGGATATCCTGGTTTCGGGCGAGCCTGTGGATGCGCTGTCAATCATCGTGCACCGGGACTTTGCTTATGAGCGAGGGAAACTGCTTGTGTCGAAGATGCGGGAACTGATTCCGCGGCAGCAGTTCGAGGTGGCGATCCAGGCCGCCATCGGCGCAAAAATCATTGCCCGGGAAACCGTAGCGGCGCTGCGGAAAAATGTGCTGGCCAAGTGTTACGGCGGGGATATTTCCCGGAAACGGAAGCTATTGGAGAAGCAAAAAGAAGGCAAGAAGCGGATGAAGCGCATTGGGAAAGTGGATATACCCCAAGAGGCGTTTCTGGCGGTGTTGCGCGTGGGAGAAGACCAGCAGAAGTGACTGCGGATTAGTAACTATGCAGATACTTTGGTTACCTTACATTCATGAAGGATTGTGGAAAGCGTAAAAACGGCGTTAAGCAGTCGCGACGCGAGGCTGGGCGTTGAGGGGCGTAAATGGGACTCGATTTCCTATTGATATATAAGGATTTACGCAGCCTAGCAGAAACCTGCGCAATTTGACAAGAGAAGAAAAGGGAGTTTATTTAGTAAACCGTGTCGAGTAATCCACAAAATTTTCCACAGGGAGCGGTCGGGACTTCCAGATTTATTTTTAGGCTGGACGACCCGCTAACGGGCTCCCCGATGGAAGTCCGTCCGATGCCTCAAGAGCATCACCTCGAGTGGCGTTTTGGGGCGATTGAAGCCGCCAGGCTCTATTTCGAAGCGGGCGGCTTGGTTGCGGAGCCGGCTGGGGCGGCCTGCTGCGGGGGCGGCGCAGGGATGCCCGACTTGACGTTATAGGCGTCGATGACCGGCTTCGTAATGTTGGTGCTGTCGAGGGCGTAGAGGATGGGATTTTGCTGCTGAGAGAAGTCAAGAACCAACGTGTACCCGTGTTGCTGGGAGTAGCTCACTAGCACGTCATAGACCTTGGAGGCGAGGGTGTTGTACATCTCGTTTGCCTCCTGGGCGCCGGCGGTGCGAAGATCCTCTGCATCGCGATCCAGCTTCTTCTTCTTTTCGTCGATGGTGCGGGCCTGGGATGCGCGTGCGGCATCGCTGAGGCTGGCGCCCTGGGCCTGCAATTGTTTGGTCAGGCTGTCAATCTCGTCGCTCTGCGCCTTGAGCTGATTTTCTTTGGGCAGATACTTCTTTTGGAGGTCGGCGAAGTTGCGCTGTCCTTCGTTGGTCTGGGCCACGGCCATCTGGAAGGTGATGACGCCAACCTTGACGGTTCCTGCGGGAGCGGCGGCGGACGGTGTTTGTGCGGCTGTGCCGAGGACAATGCTCGAGGCCAGCAAAGTGGCGAGAACAAGCGAACGCTTCATGTGGATGGAAAACTCCTTCAAGTTCCTTTGGAGACTATTCTGTTCGACTGCCCTCGCGTGATGGCGTGAGCAAACCTGTGCCTCCTGAGCAACCTCACGGTCCTTAACCAACCCAGCGACACAACCGGAAGGAGCGAAGCAAGGAATAGACTCGAACGGAGACGTCAGCGGAACAGTCTGGATTATAGGAGGGTGGCGAGGAGAGCGTCAAACGACGATTTGAAGCCGTGAAGCGAAAGCATTTGCGCAGGCTGAAAACAGAAAAGCCCCGCTTGGCGGGGCTTTCTGGCAGTGTTGCTGTTGCCCTCGATATGCAGCCGGGAATTAGTGGGTTACTGGCGGCTTGGCGGCGGGCTTGGGAGCCGTCGGCGCGGGTGCCGATGGCGGCTGCGCAGGCGGAGCGGGAACGCCGGACTTCACGTTGTATGCATCGACAATTGCCTTGCTAATGTCGGAGTTCTCAACGTGGTAAAGAACGAGCGGAGACTGTTGCTGCTGTTCGCTGGCGTCCAGAACCAAGGTGATGCCCTGCTGCTGCACATAGGCTGTAAGAACGTCGAATACCTTTGAAGCGACTTTGCCGTACATGTCGTTCATTTCGGTACTGAGGTCGTTCTGCGCATCTTCAGCGAAGCGCTGAGCCGTTTTCTTCTTGTCGTCGATGGTCTTGGCCTGAGTTGCGCGGGCAGCGTCGCTGAGGCTGGCTCCCTGTGCTTGCAGCTGCTTGGTCAGATTATCGATCTCATCGGCCATGGTCTTGAGCTGGTTGCGCTTGGGCTCGTACTTCTTCTGAAGGTCGGCCATGTCGCGTTGAAACTCGTTGGTCTGGCCCACTGCGGCCTGGAACTCAATGACGGCAACCTTGACAGGGCCGGAGGGAGCCGATGCAGCGGGTGAAGTTTGAGCGGAGGCGCTGAGGGCAAGGCCCGAGGCCAGCGTAAGAACAAGAGCTAGGGTACGCTTCATTTGAATGCAAAACTCCTTCAGGATTCCTGTGGTGTAGGTCCGCACTTCATCGCTGGACCAAGCCTGTGCCTCCTGAGAAACCTAAGCTTCTCTTGTTTGACGCTCAGCGCCGGAAACGGGCAGAGACATAAAGAGTCGCGCGTGGAGACATCAGCAGGAACTGCTTGGATTATAGGTGGCCCGGGTTGGGCAGGTAAAGCTGAGGTCGATTAAATTTGGAGCGTTTAAGCCGAAACAAAGGCATTACAGCTTGCTGTCAATGGGGAGCTACGGAAGTGTGGGCGGCAATTCCCAACCGTTGCATCACGACGAGCCCGAGGCCCACCAGAGTGAGGAGCAGAAGGATGGAAGCCAATCCGAAGAAAGGAATCTGCAGCACAGGCCAGGCTTTTGCAGGTAACTGGTCTACCAGCTTGTCCCGCAGGCTGTCGCTGAAGCGGGTGGGCTTGTCTTCCCCTTCAGCTGCGGGCCTCCATTCTGATGCTAAGAAGGCAGCACGCAGGTTGGAGAGCAGCAAGCCAGTGCCAATGATGGACAAGGCGCCCGGAAACTGGCCCATCGCAAAACCGTAGAGTTGATTGAAAAGGAAGAGGGTGAAAACCAGAGCTGCGGCAGGCCAATTTGACTCCCTAACCCCCATGCCGCCAATTAGAAAAGCAAGCGATTCCGCCAAGCCAACCGCGATTACGATCGGGTTTCCACTCAGCATGGAAACGACAAGCTGAAAAATTGCGGTCCACAGACAGATCCAAAACCCCTGCCGGCCAAGGTAGTCAACATCCCAGGCATTCTCCACCGTGGGCCAGAATATGCTCTTCAGCCAACCGTCGGAGCGCTTGGCCTCTCCCGACAATCCAAGTGTTTGCATGGCAACCAGAGTGCTTGATGAAAACGGATTTCGTCAAGGGACGGAACCATGTCGTTCATCGCAGTGGCGGGAGTTGACGGCGTGAGAAGAGACAAGAATCGCCGGTCGAGATTCGCGGTCTCCGATCCTTGCCGCGATAGAACTGCGCCAAGGATCGGGCACCCAGAGTTGTTTGGCTTCTGTTTTTCGTTTTGAGCTAGAACGTCGTTGAAACGGTCAGGCGGAAGGTCTTGCGAGGCTCGCGGAACAGATAGCGGGCGCCGTAGGCTTGAATGGCTTCGTTGTAGGTGTAATCGCCTGCGCCTCCCGGTGGGAACAGATCGCGGGTAATCAACTCGGCCGAGCAGCTGCCCTTGTTTCCGCCAATGAGGACTGAATTGCAATAGGGCGTCTCATAGAGGCGGAGAGGATTGTAAGCGTAGTAGAGACGGAACGGTGCATTGATGACGGGCATGATGACAGAAAGCTCACTGCCAAGAGACATGCGGGGCACGAAGTTGGTTCCTGAGATGGGCCGGATATTCTGCTGGAATCCGACTGCGGAGCCGGGGATGCCGCCCTGGCATGCGCCGTTGTTGAAGACCGGGCAACCATACAGCGGTGCGGTTAGCGAGGCAAAACCCTCAGGGCTCTGCTTCAACTGTCCCTTCAATAGCGCGGTGTCTATGCCAAAATCGTCAAAGAACGAGATCATAACGGGACCGGCGATGGGGATGCGGTATTCGGCGTTAGCGGTAAGGCTGGTGTCGCCGCCGATAGAAGCGATGCCGTAGACGGGCAGTGGAACCAGGAGGCACTGATTCAGCTGCGGATTGGTGGGGTCGCGCGGAACGCAGCTGCCGTCAGGATTTGTGAGCTGAACGGAAACGCGATTGGGGACGTAACCATACGGCGTAGCCCCACGAATATCAAAGCCTCTCAGATCGCCTTCGCCGCCGGTGTAGAAGCGGTTGTTGGGAGGGGCAACGTCTCCACCAAAACCCTGGACATGACCCAATTGTGCGCGAAGCCCGAGGACGTTGCGTCCATTAGCCGACGGAATCAGGTAATGCATGGGCATGAAGCGTTTATAGGCAACCAGCGGCGAAATATAACGCACGTTGCCGCCGATGCCGGCAACTTGGAAGACCGCCGTGTATTCCTTACCAGTGCGCGGGCGAAGGGGGTTGTTGATCGTGTTGTAGATGTAACTGAACGAGGCAGAGCTGTTGATGATGCCCGCCAACGAGTTGCTGCCTTGAATGCCTGACCGGAAGCTGATGGTCTGGAAGAAGGTCTGCGAGGCAGTGCTGAACGCGGTGATGTTGGATTTGGTGAGCGAGTAAGTCATGCCGATGCGCTGGAACGCATGACGCTTGAGCGGATAACTGAGAGATAAGGTCAGACCAGTGGATGCCTGATTGTAATTCTGGGTAAGAGACTGCTGTGCGGCGGTCAGATTGGCAGAAAGTCCGGTGTTCGTCTGGTAGCTTTTGGCGGCGTTGAAGTCTTGCTTGGTATTGAAAAGCTGGAAGCCCAGATTCAGGGGTCGATTCTTGAGGTAAGGTTGTGAGAAGCCGAACATGAACTGGCGGCTGACGTTGCCGAGGTTGCCTTGTAGGCTGAGCGTCTCGCCGAGACCGAGGAAGTTATTCGTCTGATAATTGACGCCAAGGAAGGCACCGGAGAGGCCGCTAACACCGCCATTGAGGCCGATTGAGTTCTTGCCCTTCTCTTTGACCTTCAGGAGCAGATCGACGGTACCCGCTTCCGCATCCTGATGAGCTTCGGAGTCCTGATCGACCTTGAGGGGCTCGAAGTATTCGAGCTGGTTAAGGCGTAGAAGGCTATATTCCCAGAGTTGGGAGCTGTAGACGGAGCCTTCGTCGAGCATGAGTTCGCGGCGAATGACTTTGTCCCGGGTGATGGTGTTGCCCTGGAACTCGATGCGGGAGACGGAGAAGGGCTTGCCTTCGTCGATATCGATTTCGAGCGAAACAGTTTTCTTCTGATCGTCATAGATGGGCTTGGGGATGGCTCCGAAGTTAATGTATCCGTACTGTCCGTACGCCTTCTTGAGATTTTCCAGGCCCTTTTGGATAAGCGTGGCGTTGAACCAGTCGCCGTCTTTGATAGCAAAGGTTCCGCGCAGTGCCTTGACGTTGGACAACGCCTTGTTACCGGTGAAAGTAATACTTCCGAGGCGATAACGAGCTCCCTCTTCGACGGGCATCAGGATGTCGATGCGCTTTCCTTTGTTGGGGCGGAAGGTAAACCAGTTGAGACCGCCTTCGTCGCGAATCTGTGTCTTCGGTTCTTCAATGGCGGCGTTGGCATAACCTTTGTCGCGATAGGCGAGACGAACTCGTTCCGTATCTTCCTCCAGTTTGGAGGCGTCGAACGTCTGAGGGAAGATGTCTTCGAAGATGATGGAATAAGGAATGCCTATGGGTTTGAGATTCTTCATGGAACGGCGCAGGATGAGGCCGCTGAGGTGCTGGTTGCCAACAAACTTGATATTGCCCACCTTTACGGTTGGGCCTTCTTTGATGTTGAAATTGACCTGTACGGAAGCCGGAGGAATGTCCTTGATATCAAGCTTAACTGTGGCGAACTGGTGGCCGTGCTCGGAGAGGATGTCCTTGAGAACCGTGGTGGCACGGAGGATTTTTGCAGCATCGTACTGGCTCTCAACAGTTAGGCCGACCTTTTCCTTCTTGAAGCGGTCGAGGACGTCGGATTGAGAGACGGCGTTGAGGCCCTTGTAATTGATTTCGCGAATCGTGGGCTTTTCCTTGACGAAAACGTCGAGGATAATGCCTTTATCTGAGTCTTCGCGTTCAATGCGCAGGTTCTCAAAATACCCGGTGTTCCAGAGAGAGTTGAAATCACGTTCAATAGAAATGGGGTCGTAGGTCTCGCCCGGGTGGGTAAAGAGGCGCGCGAGAATGGTTTCTTTTGGAATGCGGCGGTTTCCGATGACGCGAATGGAATCGATGATGTTCGATCCCTGCGCCAAAGCGGTTCCAGCGGTGACAAGCAACGCAAGCGACACACCCAGCGACTGGGCAATACGCGCCAGACGACCGGGAGTCCGCAAAGCGCGGGAAACTGAGGAGTGCTTGATCTTCACCGGGCTGGAGCCCTGCGTTGAGCACAAGTACTGGTGCGGGCCATAGTTCGCCATCTGGTTCGGCTTCACGGGAAGAATATCGACACCCTCACTGCTGAAAAGTCTGATCCTGCACAAGGAAAGATTGATTATATTTGACCGCGGCGACTCCGCCCAAACCAATAGGCAATCGAACGGCCCGGAAACCGTGTCTTCCCAGAATTCCCTGCCGCGCGAATCGCCTTCGGACTGGGGCCTATCCCACAGTCTACCGGACGAGGGTGGGTTGATGCTTGATCCCAGCCCCCTCTGTGTCGCGCTGCATGGCTCTTAGACGCAGCACGGGTTCACATGGCATCCTCGCAGAGCGGAGGAAATGCGTCATGCCAAGTCAGGAAGGGTCAATTTACGAAATCTCCGCAAGGATGCTGGATGGGCGGACGGTCAGCATGGGGGAGTTTCGTGGCCGGGTGCTGCTGATTGTGAACACGGCCAGCTTCTGCGGATTTACGTCTCAATATGCGGGTTTGGAGAAGCTTTACGAGACGTACAAGCAGCGGGGGTTTGAGGTACTCGGATTTCCCTGCAATCAGTTTGGCGGACAGGAGCCGGGGCCAGCGAGCCAGATTGGAGCGTTCTGCGAGAGGAATTATGGAGTGAGCTTTCCCATTTTCGAGAAGATCGATGTGAATGGCGCGGAGGCTCACCCGCTCTATCGCTTCCTGAAACAGAACAGGCCGGGAAAGCTGGGTATGTTCGGGCTGGATGGGATTCGGTGGAACTTTACGAAGTTCCTGGTCGATCGGAATGGGAACGTGGTTGAGAGGTTTGGTTCTTCGACGGTGCCTGGGAAGCTGTCGGGGAAAATCGAGGAGCTGCTGGAAGGCTGATAGGAGAGGTTCTTGTTGAGGGCCTGGGTTTCCCACCCATTTCACGATGAAACCGTGAAATGGGTGGGGCTCCCAGAATTTGCGACGCGTCCCGCTTTTTGTGGGGCGTAGCGCAGTTCTCGGGGACTGGTGCGCAATCTCCTAAACAGGTGGTTCGGCCAGGATATACACATACACGAGCATTGCCAGGCCAACGAAGGCTGGAATCAGGCCGCAGAGAGCGACGTGCACGCCGACCAACTGGGTCAGAAAGATCACAACGCCGACGCCCGATCCGAGTGTGATCACGCCACCGATTTTCAAGCCCTCCCGCGTTTTGATGAGGTTCATTCTGTGCTGCTCGTGCAGCAGCTCAATGGTAGCCCTGGAGCCGTCGGGGGATGCTTCAGCAACACGCCGGATAGTCTCGGACTTGTAAAAAGCTTCGCGTTCCTTGCGGCGACTTTCGATGAAGGTGACCAGCGGAATGAAAACCGCAAAAAGCGCCACAGCGCCTACCGAGAGAAAAATCCAAAGGCCGTAGTTACTGAAGACTTCCTCGCTGCCGAAGAACGAAAGCACCAGATGCATCATAGAATCCTCCTGATTCACTTGCAGAGTTTTTGTCCCATTCGTCCGGTGTGACCGGAGTCGGCTGAATGCGGTTGCATTTTGTTGAAAATTTCTTTTCCGCGAGAAAATGCAACCGGACGGATAGGATTGCGGTCCCACTGCACAGAGCGAGACTGACTTGACTGAGAAACCCATCGGCGCAGTTGCCAGGAACGCGGCAGATGATCTGGCTGCCGTGGAGCGGGTGCTGGCAGGCGAGGTGCAGGCCTTCGAAGGGATTGTTCTTCGCTGGCAGGCGCCGCTGGTAAATATGGCGTGGCGCTACTGCCGCGATCGTGGACGAGCTGAAGAATTGGCGCAGGAAGCCTTTGTCCGTGCGTGGCGAGGGCTGCGCAATTGGAGACGAGAAGGCAGCTTTTCTACATGGTTGTTTGTGTTGGCGGCAAATGTGTTCAGATCGGACTTGAAGCGGTTTCCAACGGTGGACGTGACGCTGGAAGAGGTTGCCGAGCCATCGCGGCCTGCTGCACAACACATCGCTTTGGCGGAGGCGCTTAGTTCCGAGACGGTCAGGCGCGCGGTACTGTCTCTCCCAGTTCGCTACCGTGAGCCGGTGGTATTGTTCTATTTTCATGAGATGGATGTGGCGGCGGCGGCGGAGACGATGGGGATGCCGGAGGGTACGGTCAAGGCGCGGCTTTCGAGAGCACGAGCTTTGCTGCGAAGACGGTTTCCAGCGCTGGAATCTGAGCTTGATTCCGGAGGCACCGGGGCTGTTCACGAAGCGCAAAGGAGGTTTGAAGATGGATAGACACGAGAACAAAATGGATGCGACGCAGTTGACGGAGCTCGATGCGATTCTGGCAACCGAAGGAGAGCTTGTGCCGTCTTCAGGCTTTCTGGCTGCGGTCATGGAGAGAGTGGAGGGCGAAGCCAGGATGCCGGCTCCGATTCCCTTCCCCTGGAAGCGTGCGGTGCCGGGATTTGTGCTGACTGCGGGGGTGTTTGGATGGAGCGCGGTGGAACTGGTGAGGCTGGGGGTTCCGGCGATGAAGGCTCATCCGATGGCAATGCCCAATATTTCATTCGCGATGACACTGCCGTTGGATCAGGCAGGATGGGTCGCGTTAGCTCTGGGGATTTCGCTGGCGTCATGGCTGCTGGCGCGGCGATTTGTGGGGCGATCAAGCCTGCTGTAGGCCCATGCTAGGCGACCGTCCAGTCTTCGGTTTTTAAGTCCGTCGACGAAAGAGAAAGCCTGATCGTGGGTGACGAGCGTCAGGTCGAGAGACAGAGCGTGGGCCGCGATCATCAGGTCTTCAACGCTGAGTGAGCGTCCCTTCCGTTCCTGGTCCGCTCTCAATTGGCCATAGGTACGCGCGGCAGCGGAGTCCCAAGGCAGAATCAAAACATCGGTGAGAAAGGCTTCGACCGATGTCCGTCTACGCAATGCACCTGACTTCCTCGCCAAGCCGTAGCGCAGCTCAGCCTCGGAGATGGTTGAGACTGCAGTCGACTGAAAGTTCACCCTTCGCAGGTTGTCGCGTACTTGTGGGGGATTGCCCGCAATGTGGTAGCTGAGGGTATTCGTATCGAGCAGGTAGAGGGTCTCCATCGACTAAAAGAGATCCACTTCACGAGGCATACTTGTCGAGCGCTCGAAGAAATCCTCTGGATAGCGGACCCGGTCGAAGATTTTGAAAAGCTGTTCGGTGGTCAGGTTCTTCGGCCTCGGAGGAAGTTTTGCGAACTCCTCTTCAGAAGCATCGTCGGGAATTGCGTCGTAAAGGGCGAACCACTCGTCGAAGCCTATAGCAGGAGGCTCGGCTGGCACAGGTGCTATGACGACTTCGCCTGTTGCTTCATTCCTCCGGATTGCGACCTCTTTTCCCTCGAAGCGGAACTCCTTGGGGAGGCGGACGGCCTGGCTGCGCCCGTTCTTGAAGAGCTTGGCGGTTTTTGGGGCCGACGAGGACGAGTTTGCTGATTGCGGCTTGGTATTTGTCTGGCCCATTGTCGGCCTCCCATCCGTGGTATATACCACAGTATATTCCATTTTTGCCCGCGTGCGAACCCTACTGAATGGAGGTGTGTGCCATGCCGAATTGGCGAAGTTTGGCCAGGGTGGCAGCAGCTTCGCCTGAGTCGATGGCTTCGGCGCCTTGGGCTACTCCTTCTTTGAGATCTTCAGCGAGGCCTGCGGCTACCAGTGCCGCGGCAGCATTCAGCAGAACGATGTCGCGGCGCGCGCCGGGAATGCCGGTCAGAACGTCGTAGAGGAGGCACGCATTGGTCGCTACGTCACCACCGCTGAACTGGTCTAGTGTTGTGCGCGGCAGGCCAGCCATTTCCGGAGTAACGCGGGCGGCTTTTAGGGTTGGCGGGCCAGATTCGGATTCCTCGATGCGGGCGACGACAGACTCGCCAGTAGTGGTAAGTTCGTCGATTCCATCCGTGCCATGAACAACAAAGGCACGCTTTGCCCCTAACGCGGCGAGAGTGCGGCCGACGAGCAGGACGCGGCTCGGGGCGAGGACGCCGATGACCTGATTGCGAGCTCCCGCCGGGTTGGTGAGGGGGCCGCAGAGATTGAAGATAGTGCGAAATCCCAGGGTGCGGCGGAGCGGTCCCAAGGCCTTCATCGCGGGGTGGTAAAGGGGCGCGAAGAGGAACATGAAGCCGGTGGCACGGAGGCATTCGGCGGCTAACGCTGGCGAAAGCTCGATAGGAACTCCGAGGGCTTCGAGGACGTCCGCAGCACCACACTGGGATGTGATGGCGCGGTTGCCGTGTTTGGCCACTTTGGCTCCGGCGGCGGCAGCAACCAGGGCTGCACCGGAAGAGATGTTGAATGTGAGCGGTCCACCACCACCGGTTCCAACGATGTCAACTAACTCGGCACGTTCTTCGTCAGCGAGGGGGACGTGCACAGCACGGTGGCGCATGACTTCAACGAAGCCGGCCAGCTCGGGTGCCTGCTCACCGCGGGTGGCGAGTACGGCCAGCAGAGCGGCGATCTCCACGTCGGGGACGTTCCCGGAGAGGATTTCGCTGAGGACTTGTGCCGCCTGCTCGCGGGTTAGAGCGGTGCCGTCTTCGGCCAGTGGCTTTAGGAATTCCTTCAAGGACGCCATATTCGTTCATTCTAGCGGGAAGCCATTCTTTCTCTGAAGAAACGGCCAGTTGGTGGCGGACACTGCCGCAATTTGAGATGGCCGCGCAGAGCGGTTTGCGGCACCTTTGGCGGGCAAGATACTATTTGAGTACCGCTGTCACGGTCTTGCCGGCCTAACGTCTACTGGGCTCGGCGCCGAATCCTTCAAACAACGGCGGTCTGGGTGGTCCCAACTTGAAAATTCACGAGTATCAGGCAAAAGAAATTCTGGCCAAGTACGGCGTTGCTGTGCCCAAGGGCGAGATGGCCAACACGCTGGAAGAAGCCACCGAAGTGACGCGCAAGCTGTTTGCCGAGGGCGCGAACGGCGTGGTTGTGAAGGCGCAGATTCATGCTGGAGGCCGCGGCAAGGGTGGCGGCGTGAAGGTTGCCAAAACGCGCGAAGACGCCGAGGTTCACGCCAAAAACATTCTGGGCATGCAACTGGTGACGCACCAGACCGGCCCCGTGGGCCAGAAGGTCCAGCGCCTGCTGGTGGAAGAAACGGCGGCTATCGATCGCGAGCTTTACCTGGGCATCGTTCTCGATCGCGCAACCGGCAAGCTGGTGTTTATGGCGTCGCAGGCCGGCGGCATGGAGATTGAGGAAGTGGCCGCCAAGACTCCCGAGGCCATCTTCAAAGAGACCATCGATCCGGCAATAGGATTTGGCGGCTGGCAGGCGCGCAAGCTGGCGTTTGCGCTGGGGCTGAAACCTACGCAGATCAACGCGGCTGTGACTTTTTTCCAAAGCTTGTACAAGGCGTTCACGGATACGGATGCGTCGCTGATCGAGATCAATCCGTTCATCACGACGACGGACGACAAGCTGTTTGCGCTGGACGCGAAGATCACGTTCGACGATAACGCGCTGTTCCGTCACCCCGCGATTAAAGCGCTTCGGGACACCGCCGAAGAAGACCCGCTTGAGGTCGAAGCAAGCAAGTATGCGCTGAACTATATCAAGCTGGACGGGTCAATTGCGTGCATGGTGAATGGTGCAGGCCTGGCGATGGCAACGATGGACATCATTCAATATGCGGGCGGCAGCCCGGCGAATTTTCTCGACGTGGGCGGCGGAGCAACACAGGAACAAATTGAGCACGCATTCGAGATTCTGCTTTCGGACGAAAATGTGAAGGCGATTTTCATCAACATTTTTGGCGGCATTCTGAGAGTGGATCGGCTTGCCACCGGTGTTGTGGCAGCGGCGCGGAAGTTGAGCGTGAAGGTGCCGATTGTGCTGCGGCTTGAAGGCACCAATGTAGAAGAAGGCCGGAAGATTCTGAAAGGGTCGGGACTTGATTTTCAAGTGGGCGAAACGATGAAGGAAGCGGCGGACCTAGTGGTCGCCGCGGCAGCAAAGGTGGGGGCATAAAATGGCGGTCCTGGTTGATAAAAATACGCGGCTGATTGTTCAGGGAATTACCGGCAAAGAGGGAACATTTCACGCCAAGGGCGCGGCGGAATACGGCACCGTTGTTGTTGGCGGCGTAACGCCGGGCAAGGGCGGAACTACCCATGAAGGCTGGCCGGTGTTCAACACGGTGGCCGATGCGGTGGCCGAGACGGGCGCAAATGCTACGGTGATTTTTGTGCCGCCACCATTTGCTGCGGATGCAATTCTGGAAGCTGAGGACGCGGGTCTGCCGCTGATTGTCTGCATCACTGAAGGCATTCCTACGCTGGATATGGTGAAGGTCTGGGCAAAGCTGAAGACTTCAAAATCGCGGCTGATCGGGCCTAATTGCCCCGGTGTTATTTCACCCGGCAAGGCGAAGATTGGCATCATGCCGGCGCGGATTCACAAGGAAGGTTCGGTGGGCATTGTTTCTCGCTCGGGAACGCTGACGTACGAGGCTGTGCATCAGTTGACGCAGCGCGGGATTGGGCAATCGACGGCTATCGGGATTGGCGGCGACCCGATTATTGGGACTACGCACATCGATGCGCTGCGGTTGCTGAACGACGATCCGGAGACTGAGGCGATCATCATGATCGGCGAGATTGGCGGGTCGGCGGAAGAGGCTGCGGCGGAGTTTGTGAAGCAGTATGTTAAGAAGCCTGTGGTGGGTTTCATCGCGGGACAGACGGCGCCTCCGGGACGACGGATGGGGCACGCTGGGGCAATCATCAGCGGCGGACAGGGTACGGCTGCCGACAAGATGAAGGCTATGACTGAGGCCGGGATTCATGTCGTGGTGTCGCCGGCGGAGATCGGGGCTACGCTGGCTCGGGTGATTGGGAAGGGCTAGCTAAGTTCGAGGCGATCAGCAGACGTGCTTCTCTATGCGCCAGGCTGATCGCCTTTTGCCTATTCTAGCGGCACTTGAGTCGCGACCTAAATTCGCGGGTTTGGCTGACACCCCCTCGAGACAGATCTCGAGGATAACTTCTAACAGCATCACCATTATTTCGAAGAGAATCTCCATGCGGATGCTTTTCGCCTTCCTAGATTCGACTCTCTAAATCTTCCGCCTTGCATAGTTGGGCGGAAACGATACGCTTCACGATGACAGTTTAGCAGCAGGTTTCTCCGGCCCCCATTGTGCGCGAGCCCACTTGAAGATGCCGCCGATGCTCTGGAAGAATTCAAGATCGAAGGGAACGTCTTCGGCAATCCAAGCGAACAAGGCAATAGCGCCGAGAAGCAGAGCAGTGAGGAACAGTGCTGGAACGATCCAACCATAGGCGTCGATCACATTAGAGAGTGTAGATGCCGTAGCATTCCAGAGGCTCTCAAGGGAAGAATTGGCGTCAGTGGACACACGTTCCTCCAAAAGCAATGGGAAGGAGTACGGATCTTCGTGGCTGGCGGTTCAATATTTCCCCTTTGTCTTTCACTGACAGCCTGAGAGCGCTGTCCTTCGCGGGCAGGTTTTCGGTAGCGGACGATACAATAAAAGGGAAGAAATAACTTTCTAAAGGAGCAATACACGTGGCGCAACGTACATTCAGCATCGTCAAGCCGGACGCGGTTCGCAAGGGGTTTACCGGAGCCATTCTGGCCGAGATCGACAAAGCCGGGTTTCAGATTGTAGCTATCAAAAAGCTGTCGATTTCCAAAGAACAGGCAGAGGGTTTTTATTACGTTCACAAGGAGCGGCCATTCTTTGGCGAACTGACGACGTTCATGTCCTCAGGACCTCTGGTGCTGCTGGTGCTCGAGAAGGGCAACGCCATTCTCGATCTCCGCAGGCTGATGGGCGCGACCAATCCGGCGAACGCGGAAGAGGGCACGATTCGCAAGAAGTTCGCAGGATCGATTCAGGAGAACGCAATTCACGGATCAGATGCGGAAGATACCGCCGCATTCGAGATTGGATATTGGTTTGCGGGGTATGAGCTGGTTTAAGGACCGCTTGAGATCTTGCAAGCGAATTTGATCCGGATGTGCCCGGCGCGAAGTCGATGCTCCTTGAGAAGAGTGAACTTGAGAGGGAACCGCGAGGCATTCAGCAGTGAAGTAGCGACAACAGTTTCGTTCGGTCTGGACTGAGCCGGCAGCGGCCTCGAAGCGCTGCACCGGCGCTTTACATCTTTCTTGGTCAACCACTTGCAATAGCGCGCTTGCGGGAATACTCTGATCCCATGCGTCGATGTAGCTAACACCGTCCTGGTGCAAGGCCCGATACAGCAATGCGCTTTGTTTGCGCTCGCATATCCCCGCTTGACAGCCCCAATTCACCCCAAATCGACTGCACTTCAATGACCGGGGTCTAATCGCCCCAAAAGAGGAGATCATCATGGCGCGCATTGCCGCGGATGTAACTGAAATCATTGGCCGTACCCCTCTGGTACGGCTCAATCGCGTGGCGGCTGGCCTGCCCGCAACCGTTCTCGTGAAGCTGGAAAGCCAGAACCCTCTGGGCAGCGTCAAGGACCGCATAGGCCTGGCGCTAATCGATGCAGCCGAAAAAGCCGGGAAGATTGCCCCTGGTGAGACCGTCTTGATCGAGCCCACCAGCGGCAACACGGGGATTGCATTAGCCTTCATCGCTGCTGCCAGGGGATACCGGCTCATCTTGACATTGCCCGAGACCATGAGCCTCGAGCGCCGTACTGTGCTGCTCGCTTTCGGAGCGGAAATTGTGCTCACCCCCGGACCAAACGGCATGAAGGGCGCCATCGCCAAGGCCAACGAGATCCTGGCCAAGACGCCCAACGGGTTCATTCTGCAGCAGTTCGACAATCCAGCCAATCCGGCAATCCACTATGCGACCACTGGTCCGGAGATTTGGGATGACACTGAGGGTAAGGTCGATATTCTGATCTCCGGCGTTGGAACCGGCGGAACCATTACCGGTGTGGCCAGGTACATCAAGGAGCGGAAGCCCAGCTTCAAGGCAATCGCAGTAGAGCCGGTGGATAGCCCAGTCCTTTCCGGCGGCAAGCCCGGTCCGCACAAGATTCAAGGCATCGGCGCCGGGTTCATCCCCAGTATTCTCGACACCAGCCTGATCGATGAGATCATCCAGGTTACCAACGATGAATCTATTGCTGCGGCCCGGCAGTTACCGCTTGAAGAAGGACTTTTTGTGGGCATCTCTTCTGGCGCGGCGGTATCGGCAGCGCTGAAAGTTGCCGCACGTCCGGAGAACGAAGGCAAGGTGATTGTCGCAATTTTGCCCAGCTTCGGCGAACGGTACCTTTCCAGCATACTGTTCGACTCGTTGCGCCAAAAGGCCCTGGCGCTGCCAACCGAAGCCATCGCCGTTTAGGCACAGTCTGGCTCCAACAATGAAGGGTACTCCACCTTTGCGACTTCTTCGTGTCGCAGGGGTGGGAAACCACAAGTCCCAACGCGCCACCGTCAAGGTGAGCTATCTTTTTCGCCGCACGTCCCATGTCCCTGTACGCTCGCATCCGCGAAGACATCGACTCCATTCTGGAGCGGGATCCTGCTGCCCGTTCAAAGCTGGAGATATTCTTCTGCTATCCAGGACTCTGGGCTGTCTGGTTCCAACGCATTTCTCACGGGCTATGGCACGCGAAACTCTACCTTCTCGCGCGCCTGCTTTCCCAGGTAGCCCGCTTCTTTACTGGAGTTGATATTCATCCTGGCGCGCTTCTCGGCCGCCGTTTGTTCATCGACCATGCAACCGGCGTCGTGATCGGCGAGACTGCCATCGTCGGCAACGATGTGACTATCTATCAAGGCGTTACCCTCGGCGGAACCGGCAAGGGACACGGCAAGCGGCACCCCACCGTTTGCGACGGAGTCTTCATCGGCAACAATGCCAACGTGTTGGGCAACATCACTGTCGGGGAGAACTCCCGCGTGGGCGCCGGCTCGGTTGTGCTGTCCGACGTGCCTCCCAACTCCACGGTCGTCGGCGTCCCCGCCCACATTGTTTATCGCAACGGTCAACGCGTTCTTATTACCGATCCTCACGATGTGAAGGACCCGCTATCCGACGCACTGATTGCTCTCTCATCTCGCGTTGAAGAGCTGGAAAGATCCATCTGCGTTGAAGGCAGCCAGCCCATCCTCGTTGAGCCTTTCGCCGCGGAGGCCGCGGAGCGGGAAGCTTATCGCGAAGAGCTGGAGCGGTTGCGGGAGTATGTGTCCATGGGTGAAGGGATTTAAGACGCATCCGGCGGGTTTGATTGACTGTGAAGCAGTCCTAGGCTCCTGGCCGGCGATGATATGCTGAAGGCCTTTCAAAGCTTGCCATTAAAGCGAGGGGATTTCGAGATTGGATCGCCTGCCGTGAATCGACCGTGGATCAAGCTGCCACTTATGTTTGACCCCGCCAGGCTGCGTTCGGACATCGGAGCGATTTCGTCCGCGGCATGGGTTTCGCACGGAAGTGGAGACGAAAGCCTGGGTGAGTGGAACGGAGTTGCGCTGCGCTCAAAGAGCGGCCTCAGCGAAGATCTGGCTCCCTGGGGAGCAGCGGAAGAATTTCGCGATACGCCACTCTCAGCAAGATGCATTCAACTGCAGGCAGCGGCGGAGGCGCTTAAGTTTGAGAAGAGAAGCGTGAGGCTGCTACGTTTACATGCCGCCTCGCAAACCTGCGAGATTCGCTTCCCGGATCTTTGCATGACTCGTGGCGAAGTGCGCATCCACATCCCCGTGATTACCGATGAGGATGTTGAAATCGTGGTTGCGAACCGCAGGGTTATGCCGCGCCCCGGCGAGGCGTGGTCCATCGACTTCAGTCAGCCGCACTTCATTCACAACAGGAGCAGCAACGATTGCATTTATATGGTGATTGATGGCGTGACCAACGATTGGGCAATTGCGTTACTGGAAAATGCGGCACGAAATGCCATGACCGAAACTTTTGAGCCAGCCGGAGTGGCGAACCTCCGCGCCTTTCGCGAAATGGTCTTCGAAGATGCAGAGATCCAGGCGAAGCTTCTTGATATCACCGATCGACGACTGTTTATCCAAGAAGTCGTGCGTGTTGGAGCTCAATGCGGCTACGCATTTTATAGTGCGGAAGTTGAGTCTGCGTTGAATCAGAGCAAGCACGACTGGCTGATGCGGTTGGTTGCGATATGAATCTGGTTGGCTGGCTGCCGGTGCGCATCGCCTGGCGCGAAGGTGGTCCGCGCGTGGAGTGGACGCTGATGGGCACACAGCGGCTGCTCGATCCCTTTTTTGTGCAGACAGTGCAGCGGCAGATGGCGAAGCCGTTTTATCAGTTCTTCCGCCGCGAAACCTCCATGGAAGAGATGGTCGCGTGGACCGATGCGAATCCCGGCGCGCCTCTGAGGGGGATGATCTTTCACATGTCGCGATGCGGCTCCACGCTCATTGGCCAGCAATTAGCGGCGCTGGAGATGAACATTGTTGCGTCGGAACCGGAGCCGCTGGACGAGCTGTTGCAGATTGAACATCGGCTCCCCGATCTTCCGCGAGCGACGCCGGTGCGCTGGCTGCGTGCTCTTGTGGCCGCGATGGGCCAGCCGCGCAACGGGGAACAGGCGTTCTATCTCAAGGCGGATTGCTGGCACATTCATTGCCTGGATCTGCTGCGCGATGCCTTCCCTGAGACGCCGTGGATTTTTCTTTACCGCGACCCCATCGAGGTGATGGTTTCACAGATGCGAATGCCGGCCGCATGGACGGTTCCCAGCCTGCTGCATCCATCGATGTTGCGGATGAATTGGACCGATTGGGATCCGGCAGAATTGGACGTATATCGCGCACGCGCGCTGGCCAAGGTGTGTTCGGCAGGCCTGCGCGGGGCGCAAAAGGCAGCAGGCGGTTTGCTCGTGAATTATAGAGAACTGCCGGAAGCAATGTACGGCCGCCTGCTCAATCACTTTGGTCTTCGAGAAGAGGATGTGCCCGCGATGCGGAAGGTGGCGCAGCAAGACGCCAAGTCGCCGGGGTCGAAATTTGTAAGCGATGAAAGCGCAAAGCAGACGGCGGCAGGCGGCAGATTGCGCGAAGTGGTTGCCAATCACATCCTGGAGATCTACGGTCAGTTGGAGACTGAGCGGCTGGCAAGGGTCGAAGGTCGCGGGTGCTAAAGTGGTCTGGTTCCCACATTCCTTCGGAGTTTTGGTTCTTGCTGGTTTTTCGCTCGATTTTTGTTGTAATTCTCGCGTTCGCCATCGCCGCTCATGCGGCTACACGCATTCAGGCAGCTCCCGTCCCTGAAGATCTTCGTTCTGCGGCTTATACCGTCACCGTGAATGGCCAGCCAGTCGACGTGGCCCACGCCGCCGCCAGTTATGACTGGGTTTCTTTTGACATTACCGGCCCGGTAGACATTACCATCACCGCAACCGAATCCGGATTCTGGGATCACGGCGTCGATATCCAGCCGTGGAGGTTGGGAATTCGGCCGGCCCGGTCAGGACAAACCATCCGCTTCCATCTTTCGAAGCCGGCGAAGCTATCCATCTCGCGTCCGGGCGACTTTCTGAATCATGCGTCAATGCTCTTTCTATTCGCGGGAACGCCTCCACCCCCACCGCCCGCAGGTCCGAGTGTCCATATGATTGCTGCCGGCGTTCATCGCGAAAGTATCAACCCCAAGTCCGGTGAGACGTACTATCTTGCTCCAGGCTCGTTCATCTTCGGTAGCCTCAACCTTTGGAAGGTCAGCGGCGTTAGGATTCTGGGACGGGGAACGATCGTCTATGAGGGCTCGCAAGACCCCAACACCGACGAAGGCTGGATGCAGAAACCGGATTGGCATTGCATCGGCTCCCTTGAGGCGCGCAACGTCCAGATCGACGGACTCACCTGCATCGTACGTGCTCGTACCTGGTCCATCCAGATGAAAGATTCCAACGACTTTACGTTTGACGATCTGCGAGTCATCGGAGGCAATCCAGGCAATGCCAATCAGGATGGGATGGACTGGCTAGGCGGCGGAAACACGATCATTCGCGACACCTTCATCCGCGCATCAGACGATGTTTTTGCATTGCAGGGCAACTGGGATGGCTACACCGACGAGGAGATTTTGCTTCCCGGCCACGACGTTCAGGACATCCTCGTGGACCAGAGCGAGCTGTCCACCAGCATCTCCAACATCGTTCGCTCCGGATGGCCGCGCAAGACCTTCAATTCGCGGAACTTCACCCTTAGGGATTCGGACATTCTGCACGGTGGCATTGGTGGCTGCGGCCAGACTTTTGGGCTGCTGGGCTTCTGGGGCGCGGATGGAGCCAAGGGGGACCACTCCAGCTATGTCTTTGAGAATCTGTTGATCGACAATTGGTACTCGCTGGTCCAGATCGAGCGCACCGAACCTGCCCTGCACGGCTTCACGTTCCGCAATATCTGGGCTCTGGATCAGCCGCCACTGACCTACTCCACGCTTAGCGGACAGGTCACAGATGTGGTTTTCGACAACGTCAAATACGGCCAGACCCGCGCTGCCGCAGACGCCGACTTGCCCCTCATCGCCTCAAATGGAGCGCAGTCGCCGATCTTCACTCCGATCCATGAGCCCATTGCGTCGTTCACGGTTGATCCTCCAGTTTTCTCCCCAGGACAGAAGGTAACTTTCACCGCGCAGGCTTCCCCCGGTGCTCGCTACACCTGGCTTTTTGGCGATAGCACCAAGGCAACCGGGCGAAGTGTGAGCCACAAATTTCCGGACGCCGATGGGACCGAGTTGGACGGGGCGACCAGCGGTGCGGGCCGATTTCGGGTCTTGCTTCACGTCGAAGACAAGGCGGGAAAACAGGACTGGGCTGCCCAGGGTGCGGTCGTCGTAGCCAAATGGCATGACGCCATCAGTTCAGCAATTCCAGTTGTTCAGGGTCTGAACTGGCAGATTTACCCCGGCGTTTGGACCGAGCTCCCCGACTTGAAGAAGCAGCGCGCGGTTTTCAATGGCGAATCGCTCAGCATCTACGCAGACCCTCAGGGATTTACACGCTATGCGGCCGTTTGGGATGGTCTCCTCGACATTCCGGCCGATGGAGGCTACACTTTCCACCTGCTTGACCGCGACGGCGCTCGTTTGGTGATTGATGATGTTGAAGTCGCAAAAACCGGGCCGCCATTTGGTCAGGTTTGCGGTTCGCCGGGTAATGCTACGCGGTACGATCGCGGTGCATTGGGTCTCCGCGCCGGCAGGCACACGATGCATTTGGAAGGACTGCATTCCATGAGCCAAGGCGTGCCTCAGCTGCTATGGGAAGGGCCAGGACTGCCACGGATCGCAGTTCCTCCAGCTGCTTATTCACACGCCCGCGTGGACACCGTGACGAGGTAATCCAAGGTTGACAATGGCAATGAGTTCTCCTACTTCGGCAATTGCGATGCATCCCAGCCGCCGCCAAGCGAGCGGATCAGGGCCACACTATCTACAAATTGCCGTGTTCGCAGGTCGACAGCGGTGCGCTTGTTCTGGATCAGCACTGTTTCAGCCGTCAGCACCTCAAGATAGCTAGTCACCCCGCCTTTGTATCGCTGACTGGACACTTCATAGGAATGCTGCGCGGAGTCCACTGCTTTTTGCTCTGCGGCGGATTCCTGTTCCAGAATTCTTAACCCGGAAAGCTGGTCTTCCACGTCTTCAAAGGCGAGGAAGATGACGCCCTTGTAGCCGGAAACCTGCGCCTCGTACTGGTGCTTGGCCTGCTCTGTGAGCGCGCGGCGCTGGCCTGCGTCAAACAGCAATTCGGTTGCCTGCGCGCCCAGGGACCAGAGCGCGCTTGGACCTTGAATCCAGTTTCCAGCGTGAGTACTTTCAAATCCGCCTTGGCCTGTGAGGCTAATGGTCGGGTAGAAGGCGCTCACGGCGATTCCGATCTGCGCATTGGCCGCCGCAGTCCGACGTTCCGCCGCCGCGATATCCGGACGCCGCTCCAGCAGTTGGGATGGGAGGCCGAGCGGGATTTTGGGAAGTTGCAAGTCGAGCGGAGAGAAGGGAATGCTGAAAGTGGGAAGCTTATAGTCCGCAATCGTACCGACGGCGTGTTCGTATTGCGCCCGCGCAACACCCACATCCACTAGTTGTGCCCGTGTTGTTTCAAGCTGCGTGCGAGCCTGGGCTACGTCCACTTCAGTTGCCACTCCGCCCTTAAGCCGGCGTTCAGTCAGATCGAGCTGGCTTTCGAGATCGGTAATCGTGGCTTTTAGCAGCTTGATTTCGGCATCGAGGCCACGCAGTTGGAAGTAGTCGGTAGCCATGGTCGCTTGAAGGCTCAGGTTCATGTTGGCCATGTCCGCCGCGCTGGCCTGCGCGTTCTCGTGGGCTGCTTCCACAGTTCGTCGGATGCGACCCCAGAAGTCCGGCTCCCAGCTTCCTCCGCCGGCAAGGATCAGGTCGTTGTAGTTGGTGGCCGTTGTCGGCGTTACCAACGGCTTATTTGCCGAGTTCTTGTCGTGCTCAACTGAAGGTGAAAGCGAAAGTGTGGGATAGAGCGCTGACCGCGCAGCCTTCGTCTGCTCCTGTGCTGCGAGATACGTTTGCAGAGCCTGGCGCAGGCCCTGGTTATAGACGGAAATCCGCTCCTCAAGCTGATTAAGTTGCGGGTCCTGGTAGACTTCCCACCACTTTCCCTTAAGCATTCCGTCGGAGGGCGTTGCCGGCTGCCATCCACCTCCCTCGGGATTGGGCGGAGGTGTAAGGGGGACGACAACCGCCGATGCGCCGGCTTCCTTGTAGGTTGGCGGTGCGGTATAGCCTGGGCGCTTATAGTCCGGGCCTACAGGCTTGCAACCTGCCACAAACCCCAAAGCAACCAGGGAGGCAAGCCATAAAGCTTTGGATTTCTCAGCAGCGTTGGACGCCCGCATGGCTACTTGCCTCCCGGGTTGGCCTGGCTGCCTGGGCTTTCCACATACACCTTTTCGCCCTCAATCAGCGAGTCGGGCGGATCCTGGATCACTTTGTCGCCGCCATTAATTCCGCTGACAATCTGGACATTCGCGCCATCGTCTTCGCCTATTACAACGGGAACCAGATGTGCCTTGTTTCCATCGACCACAACACCGAGGCGTAATCCTTCCCTGCGGAAGATCAGTGCGGCCGCCGGAACAATGAACGTTGGACCCGAAGATGGCGTCTTGAAGTGAACCTGGGCAAGCGAACCAGGCAGTAACTCGCCTGCTCGATTGTCCACGTCGACCTCGACCAGCAATGTGCGGCTGGTCGGATCAATCGCATCTGCCGTTCGCACCAACGTTCCCTGGTAGACCTTTTCCGCATGCTCGGCAAAGGTTAGGTCGATCTTCGATCCACGCTTCACGTTCGCCGAATAGATCTGGGGCAGGTTTGCGTACACCCGCAGCGTTTGAATTGCCTGAAGATGAAAGAGCTCCTTTGCCGCGCCGGAATCGATCAACTGCCCCGTATCAACGTTGCGCGAGGTCACCACACCATCAAATGGCGCATACACTTTCTCGAACGACTGCAATTCCTTCAGCCGCTGTACGTTGGCCTGCGCTGACTTCACGGCGGACGAAGTGGTTGCAGCCTGAGTGGTGAATGTCTCAGTGTCCTGGCGCGATACCGCATCGGACTTCACCAGATCTGAGTAGCGGTCAGCCTGCGCCTTGGCATTGCCCGCACTGGCTTCGGCGGTTGTGAGGTCAGCCTGAGCCTGGGCCAACTGCTGGTCTACTTCGGGGCTGGCAATCTCGGCCAGCAGGGCACCCTGTTTTACACGAGCGCCGATATCGAAGTACCACTTGGTCAAGTAGCCTGACGTACGCGCATAGATCGGCGAATCGGTGTACGCAGTCACATTGCCGGGAAGCACAAAACTGTCGACGGGCGCTCCCTGCTTGGCGGTCATGGCAATCACAGATGGCGCAGCCAGATCCGTGGTGCGCTCGGCAAGCACAGTTTTGGCATGGTTGCGGCTCAGGATGCCCCAACCTCCAAATCCCAGCGCCACCAGCAGGAGAATTACCACGCCCGCTAGTCCCAGTCCGCCGGAAATCGGCTTCTGCTCCGGGGCAGATTCACTGTGATGGCCGCCATTGGCGGGTGCATTATTCGGTTTGGTTTCGTCGGTCATATTGAAAGCTACTCCGAAAGCTCGTCAAACTCGTCGATCGTTCCGGCCCGTACCGCGCCATGCGCCGTCTTCCGCCGGCCTTCAAGCCAGCCGTGAACGACGGAAAAAGATGCAGGAACAAAGAACAGTGTTGCCACTGTGGCCAAAAGCAGTCCGCCAATTACGGCCCGGCCCAGCGGTGCATTCTGCTCGCCGCCGTCGCCCAGGCCCAGGGACATGGGAATCATGCCGATAATCATTGCCAGCGCCGTCATCATTACCGGGCGCAGGCGAACGAAACCAGCGTTCAGGGCCGCGCGGCGCGCATCGCCCACCAACACTTCCAACTGTTCGCGGGCAAACGTGACCACGAGAATGGAATTCGATGTGGCCACGCCCATACACATGATGGCGCCAGTGAGTGCAGGCACACTTAACCGCGTATTTGTCAGAAACAGAAACCAGGCAATCCCAGCCAAAGCTGCCGGCAGGGCCGCAATTATCAAGAACGGGTCAAGCCAGGATTGGAAGTTCACCACAATCAGCAGGTAAACCAGCAGGATTGAAAACGCCAGCCCGCCAAGCAGGCCGACATACGACTTCCTCATGGTCTCGCTCTGGCCGCGCAGGATGAAGTGCGAGCCGCGTGGCAGGTCGCCCCGCCTCTCATGGCGACTGATGATGGATTGCATGGCGCGCGTTACCGTCCCGAGATCCGTACCATCAACGTTAGCGTAGATATCAAGCACAGGTTGCACGTTGTAGTGACTCACTGTGCCAAGTTCCGTGCCTGGAACGATAGACGCTACGTTGCCCAATATATCTACAGGGATTGGAACTCCCGGCACTCCGGTGGACGCTGAACCTGCTGCGGCTGCGCTCGCGGTCTGTTGAACCGCCTGATTCGAGCCTGTTATCGGCAAACTCTTCAGCTCGGCCAGCGAGTCAAGCTGGTACTGCGGAGCCTGGACTGCCACGCTGTAGGTGACGCCGCTCTTGGGGTCAAGATAGAAGTTCGGAGTTGTCTGGAAACTGCCGCTCAATGACACGAGCACACTCTGGGCAACGTTTGCCTGCGTGAGTCCAATGTTCTGCGCGCGGGTGCGGTCCACATTCACCGTCATATTCGGATAATCGAACGGCTGCTGAATGCGCGCGTCTGCCGCGCCCGGAACATAGCGCACTTCATCAAGCATCTTCTCAGCCAGCGCCCTGTTTCCGTAAAGATCGGGCCCCACAATCTGGATATCGATCGGCGCTGACAGGCCGAAGTTGAGGATCTGCGTCACGATGTCTACAGGGAGCACATAAAACGTGACGCCCGGATATTGCCGGTTCAACACTGTGCGCAACTTTTCAACGTAATTGGCTGTCGGGCTATGGTCTTCTGTCAGCTGTACCTGGATGTCTGCGTCAGCCGGTCCGATAGGCGCGGAAGTCGAATAAGACAGGTTCAGGCCCGAATACGGCAGACCTATGTTGTCGACAATGGTCACCAGTTCTTTGGCGGGAATGTACTGCCGGATGGTTCCGTCGATGTGGTCGCAAAGCAAGGCGGTTTCTTCGATGCGTGTTCCGGTGCGAGCTCGAACATGGATCTTGAACTGGCCGGCATCGACGCTCGGAAAGAAGTCCTGGCCGAGCGGCGGCGTCAGCAAAGCCACCGAACCCACCGCAAACACAATGAACAGAATCAAAAAAACAACCGCGTGATCTACGCACAAAGTGAGCAGGCGCAGGTAGCCTAGGCGCATCCTGGAAAAGCCCGCCTCGAATCCCAGCTGAAACCGCACAAACGGATTGCGGCTGTGTTGCTTATTCGCGGCCTCCGCTTCGTCGTGTTCCTTGAGAAGGTATTTGGCCATCGTAGGAACAACAGTCCGGCTGAGCAGGTAGCTGGCCAGCATCGCGAACACGACTGCTTCCGCCATGGGCACAAAAAGGTAGCGCGCCACGCCGCTGAGAAAGAACATCGGCACGAAGACAATGCAGATGGCGAGAGTAGCAACCAGCGCCGGGGTTGCAATCTGCGCAGCACCATCGAGGATCGCCTGCTCGATTTCCTTGCCCTGCTCCAGGTTTCGATTGATGTTCTCGATCTCGACTGTCGCATCGTCCACCAGAATGCCGACGGCCAGCGCCAGGCCGCCCAGCGTCATGATGTTGACGGTCTCGCCCAGGATGTAGAGCATCGTCAGCGAAACGAGGATCGACAAGGGAATTGAAACCGCGATGATCACTGTCGAACGGAAGCTGCCCAGAAAGACGAGAATCATGATCGCCGTCAGGCAGGCGGCAATCAGCGCCTCGCGAATCACGCCATTGATGGCCCCGCGCACAAAGATTGACTGGTCAGAGAGCGCATCGATCTTCAATTCAGGTGGGAGCTGGCCCTTCATGTTCGCCAGCACCCCCTGGACGCCCTTGATGATGTCCAACGTCGACGACGAGCCGGTTTTCATGATGCTCATCAGAATGGCGCGGCTGCCGTTGACGCGTACGATATTTGTTTGCGGGGGGAACCCATCGCGCACATGGGCCACATCTCGGATGTAGATCGTGGCGCCATTCACCGTCTTGATGGGCAGGTCGTTCAGATCGTTCACCACTACCGGTGCGGAGTTGGTTTCGATTGCATACTCGAATCGATCCATCTTCATGGTGCCGGAGGGCGCGATGAGGTTTTGAGCGTTGATCGCATTCACTACATCAACCGGCGAAAGGCCCTTGGCCTCCAACGCATGAAGGTCGAGATCCACCTGGATCTGCCGCTGCTTGCCGCCGTACGGAAAGGGTGTCTGCGCTCCTTCGATCGTCGCCAATTGGGTACGGATCGTGTTCTGCCCAAGGTCGTTCAGCTTCTGCTCGTTGAGCCCCTGGCCGCTCAGTCCCAACTGCAGCACCGGAACGCTCGAAGCGTTGTACTGAATGATGAATGGAGGCGTGGTTCCGGGCGGTAGTTGCCGCAACTGGACCTGGCTGATGGATGTTACCTGCGCCACAGCGCTGCCGATGTTGACATGCGGCTGGAAGAATATCTTGATGATCGCAATTCCATTGAGCGATTGCGATTCGATGTGCTCGATGTCGTTGACCGTGGTGGTCATGCCGCGTTCGCTGTTGAAGACGATGCGCGTCGACATCTCCTGAGCCGACAGACCGCTATACTGCCATACCACGGTTACAACCGGAATATCAATATTCGGAAAGATGTCCGTCGGCATCGAGACAATGCTGAAGACGCCGAGAAGTGTAATCAAGAACGCGAAGACGGCAAAGGTGTATGGCCGCCTTAGCGCAAGCCGGACAATCCACATCATAGGGCTGGTTCTCGCTCCTGAGCCGGGTCGCCCGCCCCCTTGTCCCACAGGACAACTGGTCTAGCAAGTTCCTCAGGTTTGGCAATACCGGCTCAACGGGGTTCCGGAACCCTTTGGGCTGCGCCATCAGGAACCGGTCTAACATGCAGTTGAAACTACAATGGTAGTCGAATTGACTGGCATGTGAACTAAGTACGAACAAAATAGGCTCGTATCACCCTCTATTGACGCCAGAATCACCCATAAGGATGCAACTTCCACCTTCGGCATCCCGCCATCTGGACCACCTGAAAAGTATTCTAAAATCTCTTAAGAGAGAGACAACTATTCTACCGATTACGGCATCGCACCTACCAGCACATCTCATGCAATTCGTTACTCCCACGATGTCGGTTGCGTCGCGGGTATTGGCAATGCGGCTTCCAGTCCGGGCGATCCCTTTGATGACGGCTGAGGAGTCGGCGTCAAGTCCCTTTGCCCGCCGGCGAAACTTCCCTCCAAATCGTTCCGTCCGTAGTAATAGAAAAGTGCGTCTACGGTCCGGCGTTTCGGCCCTCGCTGCAGGGCAATTCAAAAGCCGACTTTCAAAATAAACAACCCGACGGGAATCGAAACTCATGTCAACAGAAACCACTCCGGAGCCCCCTTTGCCTGAACTTGATCCACTTGACCGACTTAGCCCATTTGACCAGCTTCAGCAGCCACCCGCTCGTAAAGGAGGCTGGCTCCGGATTCTTGTTTACATTGTTCTGATTGGCGGGCTCGGATTCATCGTGTGGCGCATCCACCTGAATCAGCAGCTGAGTGCCCAGAACAGCGCCGACCAGGCCGCGGCGCTAGCCAGCCAACCGATCCCCGTTCAGGTGGCTGCCGCAGAACAGAAGCCCATGCCCATCTTCCTGACGGCTATCGGGACAGTAACGCCCTACATGAGCGTCACAGTGAAAGCCAGGGTGAGCGGTGAACTCGAGCCCGTCAAATTCACTGAGGGACAGCAGGTGAGCAAGGGGCAGACCATCATGGTCATCGACCCCAAGCCCTACCAGGCCGCGCTTGACCAGGCAAAAGGCAACCTGGTCCACGATGAAGCTTTGTTGAAGAACGCCCAGGTCGAATATGCCCGCTACAAAGCACTGTTCGAAGCCGGCGTTACCTCGAAAGAGACCCTGGACGCCGATGAAGCCGCCCAAGGCCAGTACCAAGGGGCTATCGCTGCAGATAAGGCCGCCATTGAGACGGCCCAGTTGCAGTTGGATTGGTGTTCGATCCAATCCCCAATTGATGGGCGCATCGGTCTGCGTTTAGTCGATCCCGGCAATATCATTACCGCTAACACCACCAACCTGGTCATCATCAACCAGTTCCAGCCCATCGCTGTTTACTTCACTCTGCCGGAGAATGAGCTTCCCCAGGTGCTGCACAAACTCGCTGGCGACAAACGCATTCTGGTCGATGCGTACGATCGCAACGATCTCACGAAGCTCACCAGCGGCTACCTGCTCACCGGCGACAACCAGATCGACACCACTACCGGGACAGAAAAGCTGAAAGCTGTGTTCGAAAATCGCGATCAGTCGCTCTTTCCGAACCAATTCGTCAATATTCACCTGGTTCTTGAAGACCGGCCCAACGCACTTGTGGTCCCTTCTGCCGCGATCCAAAGCGGAACGCAAGGCTCCTTCGTCTGGATCACCGACTCCAACACCTCGAATGGATCAGGAACAGCACAGATTCAGCCGGTAAAAATCGCCCTGACCGAAGGCCAGTTCACGATTCTTGATAGTGGATTGAAGCCCGGGCAGTTCGTCGTTGTAGACGGTGCAGATCGGCTCCGCGCCGGGCAGCCAGTCACAGCCACGCGTCAACAAAATGGTGCGCCTGCACCCGCACCACTGCAGCTACCCGCAGGAACCTCGCAGACTCCAGCAGCAACAAGGCGCCAGCCGTGAGCATGAGTCCCTCAAGGCCGTTCATCCTCCGCCCGGTAGCTACCTCGCTGCTGATGGTGGCCATCATGCTAACCGGCATCGTGGGCTACCGGCAACTGCCCGTTTCCGCACTGCCAGAGGTCGATTACCCCATCATCCAGGTGCTTACCTTCTACCCGGGCGGCGGCCCGGAAGTGATGGCCTCGTCCGTGACCGCACCTCTCGAGCGTCAGTTCGGGCAGATGCCAGGGCTCAAGCAGATGACGTCAATGAGTTCCGGCGGCGGATCGGTGATCACACTCGAATTCAACCTGGACGAAAACATCGACGTCGCCGAGCAGGAGGTGCAGGCGGCGATCAATGCAGCCAATACATTTCTGCCCGCCGATCTGCCCAATCCGCCCATCTACAGCAAAGTGAACCCAGCCGATGCACCGATCATGACGCTGGCGCTTACCTCGGACTCACTGCCTCTCGACAAAATTGAAGACGCCGCGGACACAAATCTTGCGCAGAAAATCTCGCAGGTCACCGGCGTCGGGCTGGTCTCCATTGCAGGCGGACAAAAACCCTCGGTCCGCATCCAGGCCAACCCCGCACAGCTTGCCGCCTACAACCTGAGCCTTGAAGACCTGCGCACCGCTGTAGCCGCGGCGAACATCGATCAGGCAAAGGGAACCCTCAACGGCGCCCGCCAGTCCTTCACTATTGGCGCCAACGACCAGCTTCTTTCCAGCAGCGATTACAAACCGATCATCGTCGCTTATCGCAATGGCGCAGCCGTTCGCGCGTCGGACGTCGCGACCATCGTGGACGCCGCTGAAAACTCGCAACAGGCAGCATGGATGGGTCGCGAGCCAGCCGTCATCGTCAACATCCAGCGACAACCAGGCGCCAACATCATCGCCGTCGTCGACCGCATCCACAAGCTGCTGCCGACGTTGCAAGCGAGCTTGCCGGCCACAGTCAAGGTCAAGGTACTTACGGACCGCACCATCACCATCCGCGCCTCGGTGCTGGATGTCGAATACGAGCTCATGCTCACCATCGCGCTGGTGGTCATGGTCATCTTTCTTTTCCTGCGAAACCTGGCCGCAACCATCATTCCATCGGTTGCCGTGCCCCTCTCGATTGTCGGCACCTTCGGAGTGATGTACCTGCTCGGCTATTCGCTCAACAACCTGACGCTGATGGCGCTCACCATTTCGACGGGCTTCGTCGTGGACGACGCCATTGTGATGATCGAGAACATTTCCCGCTACATCGAAGAGGGCATGAGTCCGATGCGGGCGGCGCTCAAAGGCAGCGAGCAGATCGGCTTCACTATCATGTCGCTGACGGTTTCGCTCATCGCGGTCCTGATCCCGTTGCTGTTCATGAGCGACGTAGTCGGCCGCCTCTTCCGCGAGTTCGCCATCACACTCGCCGTTACGATTCTTGTTTCGGCATTCGTCTCGCTCACGCTGACGCCGATGATGTGCTCGCGCATTCTCAAAGACAAGTCGGTCGCGCACCAAACCCGTTTTTACAACTGGTCAGAGAAAGTATTCAACTCCATCATCGCTGCCTACGGTCGCACCATCCAGATCGTCTTGCGCTATCGGTTTACTACGCTGCTCGTCACGATCTCGACGCTGGTAGCCACAATCCTTCTTTTCATCGTCGTCCCTAAAGGCTTTTTCCCGGTGCAGGATACCGGTGTGATTCTGGGCATTTCGGAAGCGCCGCAGACGGTAAGTTTCAGCAGCATGGCGCAGCGCCAACAGCAGCTTGTCGACATCCTGTTGCAAGATCCAGCGGTCGACAATATTTCATCCTTCATCGGTGTGGACGGAACCAACACTACGCTCAACTCGGGACGAATCCAAATCAACCTCAAGCCTCTCGACGACCGCAAAATCTCTGCCACTGATGTGATTCGTCGCATGCAGCCGCACTTGTCGGGCGTCGAAGGCATTCAACTCTTCCTGCAGCCGTTGCAAGATCTCACCGTCGAAGATCGCGTCAGCCGGACTGAATTTCAGTACTCCCTCGAAGATCCGAACCAGGAAGAGCTGGCCACATATACCCGCAAAATGGTCGATCAGTTAAGCCGCGAGAAGATCGTGACCGATGTTGCAAGCGATCTTCAAGACGAGGGTCTGGGCGCCAAACTTGTTGTCGATCGGGACACAGCCGCACGACTCGGCATTGCCATGGCTGACGTTGACAACACACTTTACGACGCGTTTGGACAGCGGCAGGTGTCAACAATTTTTACGCAGTTGAACCAGTACCATGTCGTCATGGAAGTTGGGCAAAATTTCCAGACCGACCCCGGAACGCTAAGCAACCTCTACGTCAAATCAGGCAATGGAACGCAGGTCCCGCTCAGCATGCTGGCACACTGGGAGCAGTCCACTTCTCAGCTCGCTATTGGCCACCAGGGGCAGTTTCCATCGACGGTAATCAGCTTCAACCTCGCGCCCGGCAAGGCTCTCGGCGATGCAGTAGACGCCGTCAACCGCATCGAACGCCAGATCCAGATGCCTGCGGCGATCAATGCAAGCTTTCAGGGAACAGCCGCAGCCTTCCAAACTTCGCTGGCCAACGAACCAATTCTCATCCTCGCCGCGCTGGTCACGGTCTACATCGTTCTCGGCGTACTTTACGAGAGCTACATCCATCCAATCACGATTATTTCTTCGCTGCCATCGGCAGGCGTGGGCGCGCTTCTCGCCCTCCTCATTACGCGCAGTGAATTCTCGGTCATCGCGCTTATCGGGATTATTCTGCTGATCGGAATCGTGCAGAAAAACGCCATCATGATGATCGATTTCGCGCTGCAGGCTGAGCGAAACGAAGGCAAATCTGCTGAGGAAGCAATCTTCCAGGCTTGCCTGCTGCGCTTCCGTCCCATCATGATGACGACTATGGCTGCATTGCTTGGCGGCCTTCCGCTAGCGCTCGGCGGTGGGGTTGGAGCCGAACTCCGCAAGCCGCTCGGAATCACAATTGTCGGCGGCCTGCTCGTGTCGCAGTTGCTCACACTCTACACGACGCCTGTTATCTACCTCTACTTCGACAAGCTGGCGCAACGCATGAAACCGCGCGAGCTTTCGGTCAGCCACCACCCGCAACCCGTTTCCGCCGATTGAGGAAGAGAGCCAATGCATATTTCCGCACTCTTCATTCGGCGCCCGGTAGCCACATCGCTGCTCTCGCTGGCACTCCTGATGGCCGGCTCGGTGGCCTATTCCATTCTGCCCGTAGCATCGCTCCCCAACGTCGACTTCCCCGTCATCGGCTCCAGCGCAGCGCTTCCCGGCGCGAGCCCTGAGACCATGGCTTCCTCGGTCGCAACGCCGCTGGAACGTCAGTTTGGCCGCATCGCCGGCGTCAACCAGATGACCTCGTCCAGCTCGCTGGGCTCATCTTCCGTCACCCTTCAATTCGACATCGATCGCAATATAGACGCTGCCGCCCGCGACGTGCAGGCCGCCATCAACGCAGCACGAAGCCAGCTGCCGTCCTACCTGCCGCAGGCCCCAAGCTACCGCAAAGCGAATCCCGCTGAAGCACCGATCCTCATCATGACCATGACTTCGGACGTGATATCGAAGCCCGTCATGTACGACATGGCGGACTCCATCCTGGCGCAGAAAATCTCGCAGATTCAGGGCGTAGGACAGGTGTTCGTTTTTGGAAGCGCGAGCCCCTCAGTCCGCGTCGAATTGAACCCCATGCAACTGGGATCGAACGGAGTTGGCCTCGAGGCAGTCCGGGCAGCATTGGCCAACGCGAACGCAAACCGCCCCAAAGGCGCATTTCAAGATCCCGGCCATCGCTGGCAAATCGCAGACAACGACCAGATATTCAAGGCCTCCGACTACGCTCCGCTAATTGCCGGCTATAACCAGCAGACGGGGGCCCCGGTCCGCATCGCCGACCTTGGAACGATCGTCGATGGCGTCGCCGACATCCATACCGCAGGTGTCTCCGGCATCAACCCGCCGACTGGCCCGCACGACAAAATCCATGAAGGCATTTCGCTTGTCGTCTTCAAGATTCCCGGCGCAAATGTCATCTCGACAGTAGACGCCGTGATGGTTGAATTGCCACGCCTCCAGGCCGCTATTCCGCCGACGATCAGGCTCAATGTAGCTGTCGATCGCACCACCACAATTCGTTCCAGCGTACGCGACGTCGAAATCTCGCTCTTCATCAGCGTGTGTCTGGTCGTCTTGGTGGTCTTTCTTTTCCTGCGCGAAGTCTGGGCAACCATCATCCCGTCTATCGCGGTGCCACTTTCACTGGTTGGCACTTTCGGCGTGATGTATCTGATTGGGTACACCGTCGATAACTTATCGCTGATGGCGCTCACCATCTCCACCGGCTTCGTCGTCGACGACGCCATCGTGGTCATCGAGAACATCACGCGTTATCTCGAAATGGGGATGAACCCCTTCGATGCAGCTATGAAAGGCTCGCGGGAGATCGGATTCACCGTGCTCTCAATGAGCACTTCTCTCATCGCAGTTTTCATTCCGATTCTTCTGATGGGCGGCCTGGTGGGCAAGCTCTTCCGCGAGTTTGCCGTCACGCTTTCAGTGGCCATCGCGATGTCTCTGCTGGTATCGCTTACTACCACGCCGATGCTTTGCGCGCGGTTTCTCAAGTCGAAGGATGCCCACCGGCACGGCCCAATCTACCGCGCCAGCGAGCGTATGTTCCAACGGCTTCACAACGAATACGCTCATAGCCTGCGTTGGGTGCTTCGCCACCAAATTCTAATGCTTTGCGTGGTTTTCGCAACGGTCGCGCTCAATGTATACCTCTTCAAAATCGTTCCGAAAGGATTCTTTCCGCAGCAGGACACCGGCAGGCTCAATGGTCGAACACTGGCTGCGCAAGACATCAGCTTTCCCGCCATGCGCGACAAGCAGCGGCAACTCGCGGAGATGGTTCTGGCCGATCCGGCTGTTGGCTCTGTAACGGCTGCCGTTGGCGGTGGTGGTCCTGGCGGCGGCAGCTCCAACATCGGCAACCTTTGGATCGCGCTCAAGCCGCTCAATCAGCGCCCCGGCCACGTCACTGCCGACGATGTCGTGAATCGCCTCCGCGAACAGCTCACCAGCGTTCCTGGCGCGACGACGTACCTCCAGGTCCAGCAGGACATCCAGATCGGAGGCCGCGGCAGCGCGGCTCAGTACCAGTACACGCTGTCAGACGAGAATCTCAACGAGCTGAACACCTGGGCACCGCAACTTCAAGATCGTCTGAGAGCCATGCCGGAGCTACGCGACGTTTCTACCGATCAGCAGAATCAAGGTTTGGCTGCCAATCTTGTGATCGACCGCGACACAGCCTCGCGCCTCGGCATCTCTGCCGCCGCGATAGACAACGTCCTTTACGACGCCTTCGGGCAGCGCGAAGTGTCTACGATGTACACCGCGCTCAATCAGTACTACGTGGTGATGGAGGTCGATCCCCGCTACCAGCTCAGTCCCGACTCGCTCAACGGCATCTACATCAAGGCCAGCAACGTTCCCGGCGCAACAACTGCCATGCCGTCCACGACAACTCCCACAGCCGCGACGGCGACAGCAATCCCATCTATCGCCACTGGAGCAACGGTTCCTGCTGTGACCTCGCCCACAGCCGCGCAGTTGTCGGGGACGGCCGCGACACCTGCACCAACTTCAAGCGGAGCCATGGTTCCACTCTCCGCAATCGCCCATTACGAGCCGCAGCGCACCTCGCTTCAGGTGAACCATCAGGGCCAATATCCGGCAGTCACGTTGACCTTCAATCTTGCACCCAACGTGGCCCTCGGCGACGCTGTCACCGCACTTGAAAAGGTCCAGCACGATATGGGCATGCCCTCTTCGGTCCACGCCACGTTTCAGGGATCGGCACAGGCCTTTCAGGACTCGTTGCGCAACGAGCCTTATCTGATTCTCGCCGCATTGGTCGCCGTCTATATCGTTCTTGGCATTCTGTATGAGAGCCTCATCCACCCGCTCACCATTCTCTCCACGTTGCCTCCGGCGGGGGTTGGCGCGATTTTGGCTCTTTTGTTGACTGGAACCGATATGAGCATCATCGCACTAATCGGCATCATCCTGCTCATAGGCATCGTTAAGAAGAATGCCATCATGATGATCGACTTCGCGTTGCAGGCCGAACGAGACCAGGGACTGCCGCCGGTCGAGGCTATTTATCAGGCGTGTCTGCTTCGCTTCCGCCCCATCATGATGACGACAATGGCTGCGTTGTTCGGCGGATTGCCGCTTGCCATTGGCATGGGTGTCGGCTCTGAACTCCGCAAGCCATTGGGCATCACCATTGTCGGCGGACTGATTGTCTCGCAGATGCTGACGCTGTTCACGACGCCTGTTGTCTACCTGTTCTTTGACAAGCTGCAATGGCGCGTCATGAAGCTGCACCGGCTAGGGTCGGAACTTGAAGAAGCGGCTGGCGACTAAATTCACGCGGAATTAGCTTGAAAAGGGGACCGCGTGCGGGTATGCTTGCCGCCATGTCTGAAGCTAACAAATTACTGGCGAGGCAGTCGTTCGAGCAGGTTTGGAACCAGAAGAGCGAAGCAGCCATCGATCGGATGTTTCATCGGGATGGCAAATCCTACGGATTTATGGACGCCGACGGCCCTTTGGTCGGGCCAGAAGCATTCAAGGCCGTTCATCGCAACTTCCTCGCAGCGTTCCCAGATCTTCACGTTGACGTTGAGGGCGTGATCGCAGAAGGCGACCGCATCGCCATCCGCTGGAAAGCAACGATGACCAACCTGGGCGATGGCCTAGGTTTCCCGGCGACAGGAAAGCGGGGGGTGTTGACTGGCTCCGCCTTCTGCACCGTC
>Ga0302140_10000737_pt1 | contig 42845 bp, 35 predicted proteins | sample I_Bog_E1_1_FD_202095 | JGI IMG/M metagenome (GOLD analysis project Ga0302140, IMG submission 202095) | Peat permafrost microbial communities from Stordalen Mire near Abisko, Sweden - I_Bog_E1_1 | ecosystem: Environmental > Terrestrial > Soil > Wetlands > Peat | place: Sweden: Abisko, Stordalen...
TCCGAGGCCGCACAGGCGCAGATCGATCTGGAAGCACGCAAGACAACCGGGAAGATTCTGCTGGAACCGTAAGAACAGTGGACAGTGATCAGTTTGGGTGCCCCAGGTCTCGGGGTCCCCAGCGACAGGTCTTCGTCGCTGGGGTGAGGATTCGATTCTGAGACCTGGGAATCACAGCACTTACGCCGCTTTGGCTGCAGCCTCAATCTCCTCGGCCAGTGCCTTGGCTGTCGTCACACAGGCCGCGCGGTCCACATCGAGGTGCGTAACCAGTCGAATCGCAGACGGTCCGAAGGCGCTGGCCAAAATACCGCGCACCTTCAACCGGGCCACCACGTCGGTCGCGCTCACTCCCTTCAGCCGAAAGACAACGATGTTGGTCTCCACCGAATTCAAATCGATGGCGACGCGCTCAATCTTCGCGAGCGCCTCGGCCAGCAGACGTGCGTTGGCGTGGTCCTCGTGCAGCCGTGCCGGGCCTTGCTCCAGCGCAATCAGCCCCGCCGCCGCCAGAACGCCCACCTGGCGCATTCCGCCGCCTAATGCTTTTCGATAAAGGCGTGCCTGCGCCATCAACTCCGCCGAGCCCACCAGCATGGAACCAACCGGCGCGCCCAGTCCCTTCGATAAGCAGAACATCACCGTGTCGAAGCCGCTGGTCAGCGCTTTCACATCGACGCCCAGCGCCGTGGCCGCGTTGAAGATGCGCGCCCCGTCCAGATGCACCGGGAGCTTGCGCGCCTTTGCACCGGCCCAAATCTCCTCTAAAACGCTAAGGGGCGTGCAAACCCCGCCGGCGAGGTTGGCGGTGTTCTCGATCTCAATCAAGCCAGTGGCTGCGCGAAAGGCGCCACGCGCATAGATGGCCGGCTCAATGTGCTTCCAGGTCAGGATGCCGCGCTCGGCGGGGACAGCGCGCACCAGGCAGCCGGAAAACACTGCCGTCGTGGCCATCTCCCAATCCAGAATATGCGCCCGCGACTCAGCAATCACCTCCTGGCCCGGCTGTGTGTGCAGGCGAATGGCGATCTGGTTGCCCATGGTGCCAGTGGGGACAAAAAGCGCTGCCTCGCGACCGAAGGTCTCCGCCGCGCGCCGCTCCAGCAGGTTGACGGTGGGGTCTTCGCCATAGACATCATCACCCACCTCGGCCGCGGCCATCGCCGCGCGCATCTGGGCCGTGGGCCGCGTAACCGTATCTGAACGCAAATCAATCATTTCTACCATTGCTCTCTTCCCTCTTTTTTTCGTTCCAATCACTCGGTTCCTTTGATTTCTAAACTTACAGCATGGCTCAACAGCGTCTGGGAGGGCGCATGAACGGAACAGCTTCGCACATAAGCCCACAAATAAAAAACGCTCATGACCAACAGAATGAGCGGGACTGGAAAGACCAGCGCCACCGCCTGTATCTGCCCGGACAGAACCGTCGCAGGCAGGTGGCTGGTAATGCTGATGACAATCGCCATGAAAATATCTCCGTTGAATACGAACCCTGCTGCCGTCACCAGCAGAGCCAGCCGCCCTGTTAAGCCACCCTCCGCCCAGAGCATGGCACAAGCAGGAACCGCGAGCAGCAAAAGCTTGGCGTCATATTGCCGATGATAAAACGGCAGCATGGTAAGGGGTGCGATTGCCGCAAGTGCCAGCCATGTTCTCCTTGGCGAGGGGCGGAATCGCAGCGTGGCGAACATCCACACCAGCAAAAGTGGCGCACAAATAAGATAGCTGGCCAGATTGTAGATGCGCGGATCGTCTCGGAAGACGCTGATGACCTCTTGCAGATTGATGACCATTGCAAGGCCATGGGCCCCCGAGGAAGCAGGGCCAGGGTCATTGATGCCGCCGTGCGCGGAAAACGCCAGAATGTTGGAGTGCAGTTCCTGTATCCAGTGCGGCGCAACGCGCCATACCCACAGAACGGACGGCAAACAAAAAGCAACAGCCACGACAAGGGTTTGCAGTGCTCGTTTGCGGTAAACTCCGCCCGCCAATAAAAAATAGAGCCAGACCAGGCCCGTATCCTGCGGCTTGACTGCGAGGCTAACCGCAAGGCACAGAATGCCGGCAGCAATGAAGCGCTCCTGAAAAAAGCACCAAACGGCCACCACGCAAAGGCTGATGGCAATTCCAGCGCACATCCCTTGCATCACGAGGGTCTCACTGTTGGCGAGCAGGAAACCTATCAGGAAACCAGAGATGATTGGCGCGTAATTTGCCCCAAGATGCCAAATGAGATACGAGGCAAAAATGAGGCTGCCAATGGTAAGCGCCATCCAAAGAAGGTGCGCAGGCCCCCACGGCAGCATCGCGAAGGGAACCGTGAAAGAAAATGCGGTGGGCAGGTATCCATACCGCGTAGTCATGATGCGCTGTTTCGCAGTATCCAGTGAGCCGTAAACTCCCTCTGCCTGATATACGCGCAATACGTCACTTGCGTTATACGGGTCACAATGTTGCAAAAGGCATCTTGCGGGATAGTAGAGGGCTCTGAAATCCAGCAGTGGCGCGGAAGCGGCGTTTTCCCAGGCAGCGCCCAACAGCATAAACGTCAAGCTCCCCATCAGCAGCAGATACAAGCCGTCGCGTCGCGCGTTTGTCATGACCATTCTCTCTTTCTGTCAGGGAAGTCAGGCAAGTTCCGCAGATACGGCTGGGCTGATGCATAACTGCGCGACACATAAACCCACAAATAGAAAATGCCCGTGACCAGCAAGATGAGCGGGACTGGAAACACCTCCACAGCTTTCAGTATCTCCACGCACAGCCTCGTCGTTGGGAGGTGCAGGTTGCCGATGAAAACACTTAGAATTCCCGGCGTAAGATCTCCGGTCAACACGAATCCCGCGGTATTCACAAAAAGCGCGATCCACCCAATCAAGCCGCCCTCGGCCCAAAGCATGGCACAGGCAGGAACCGTGAGCAGCAGAAGCTTGGCGTCATATTGACGATGATAGACAGGCAGCATGGAAAGTGCCGCGATGGCCGCCAGCGCCAGCCACGCTCTCTTTGGCGAGGGGCGGGACCGCAGAATGGTGACTGCCCATACGATCAGGAGCGGCACGCAGATAAGATAGCTGACTAGATTGTAGATGCGCGGATCGTCCAGGAAAACGCTGAAAACTGTTTGCAGGTTAATCATCCTGCCTGCGCCATGAGAACCCGTTGATGCAGGACCGGGGTCGCCGAAACCGCCGTGTGCCGCAAACGCCAGGATATTGGAGTGCAGTTCCTGCACCCAGTGAGGTGATACGTGCCATACCCACAGGACACTCGGCAGACCGATTGCAACCATCACGAGGAGGGTTTGCATTGCACGTTTGCGGTACACTCCGCCCGCTAATAAGAAATAGAGCCAGATCAGCCCCACTGCTTGCGGTTTGACAGCGAGGCCAATCGCAAGAAAGAGGATGCCCGCTGAAACAAACCTCTCCTTTAGAAAGCACCATGCGGCCACTACGCAAAGGCTTATAACAACTCCGGATGGATTGCCAATGACAATAAGCAATTCGCTGTTGGCAAGCAGAAAGCCGATCAGGACACCAGAAACGATTGGCGCGTAATTCGCCCCAAGATTCCAAGCCAGAAGCGACGCGAAGATGAGGCTCCCAACGGTGAGCAGCATCCATAGCATGCTCGCGGGTCCCCACGGCAGTATTGCGAACGGGACAGTAAAAGAAAATGCAGTCGGAGGATAAATATACCGAGTCACATTAATACGATCCGTCACGGTCTGCCGCTGGGACTCTATTCCACTTGCCTGATAGATGCGCAATACCTCACCTTCGTTGTAAGGATCACAATGTTGAATAAGGCATTTCGCGGGATAGTAAATTGCCATAATATCGTTCATCGGGTCAGGGCTTACTCTTCCCAGGACGGCACCCAGCAAAATCAACGCCACGCTCCCCAACAGCAGAAAATACTGGCCGTCGCGCCGCGCTCTATTCATCTTGAACTTGTCTCCCGTCTTCTTTCCGGGGTGTGCTTGAGGAGTACTTGCCTGTTCCCTTCTCCATGCCCTTACGGAATCTGTGCCATGGGCAGCTCCAGCACGGGCGTCCGCTTGCCGTCCTTCACCGCGTAGGCCCACAGCCCGTGAAAGTTCTCGCGCAGTCCCGGCCGCGCCTTCAGGAACGAGCTCAGCACGGCAACGGCTTCCGTCCGCTGCGCCGCCGGGTCCGTGATTCCGAGTGATTCATAGGCCACGCCCAGGTCGGCGTGCAGCAGCGTCGGGTCCAGCCGCACGGCTTCGATCTTCCAAGTGCGCGGGCCGTCCGGGAGCGTCAAAGGAAATGCATCATGCGGAGAGTTTTTGATCGCCGTCTGCTCGCTTCCTAGTTTTTCCAGGTTAGGCGAGGAGAGAATATCTACCGGCAGAAGCAGCATCCGCGCGGTCTCGTATGCGTACCAGGCAGCCCAGAACTGATCCGACCTGGCCAGATCACGGGCGTGCGTCCACCACCAAACGCCGTCATGGCCGTCGAGAACTCCGGGCCGAACGGTCAGGCCGCCCAGCTTCCAGCCCGATGCGGGACCGTTCCAGACCAGGATGAAACCCAGCTGGCCGGCGTAGGGCGCTCCAGTTGCATCGGCCAGCACCACGGCGTACCGGCCCGGCGGCAGCGCTTTCATGGTCAGGGTCACAGTGATCGAACCGCTGGCGTTGGAGCAGAAGAACTGCGTATCAGCTGGCGTAGCCAGGCTGGTTGCGTCCAGAAGGTAGAGGCTGCGCAGTTGAATCTGGCCTCCCTTCATCAGCGACGCGGAAGACTCGACCACCCCGCGCATTCCCTCCCAATCCTGGGCCAGGGCAGGCAGCAGCGCGGCCTTCAGCGCATCAAAATCCTGCTCCGCCACGGCCACGGCCAGCCGTCCCCCGGCCGCCGTCAACGCATCGCGGTCCTGCGGCAGCAACTCGGCCTGCGTGGTGCAACTTGTGGCGCGGGCGGCCATCGGCAAGGCCAAACCTGCCAACAGAACCGCCAGCGCAGCAAAACCCTTCCAGCAGAGGCGCATCGGTTGAACCCTCTCCGGCGCGCGAAATCTCTTGTGCGAGCGTCCGCGGGCCACTGTTAGTCTATTGTAGTGCGGCAAAGGAATGCCGCCTCCGGCAGGCGCTACCGCGCCGGAAAGCTTCTGCCGGAAGTCAACCATCGGACCGCAGCGTAGAAATTCAACTGCCGGAACCAAGGACTGTTTCCATGCGCACTGACCTCCCGCTCAACTCGCCGTTTTCGCTCGGGATGATTCGCGCGTGGGGGTTCGCTCTGCTGGCAGTTCTTTTCGCGACTCTGGGCGGGGTGCAAGTGCTGTGTGCGCAAACACCGGCAACTGCTGCCCCGGCGCACAAGAAGGCTCATCCGCACAAGCCTCCGGCTGCGGCCAAGGCACAATCCCCCGTGGCTCAGGCGGCTGTAGCGTCAACGCCTCCCGCGCCCGAAGTTCCAAAGTGGCCAGCCAACGAAAAACCCACCCCCGCTACAGTCACCTGGGACAGCCAGGGCTTGCGCATCGACGCCAGCAATTCCAGCCTTGCGCAGATTCTCCAGGATGTGGCCACCGCTACAGGCGCGAATGTGGAAGGATTCGACGCCGACCAGCGAGTCTTTGGCGCCTACGGCCCCGGTACGGCGCGCGACGTGCTCAGCCAGCTTCTGCAAGGCTCCGGTTACAACGTCGTCATGATCGGAGAACAGGGCCAGGGAACTCCGCGAGAAATCGTGCTCACTCTCCGCCACGCCGGGACTGCAACGGCAGCCGTCAATCCAGCTCCGGCCAGAGACGAGGACTCCGACACGGATGAGCAGCCGCAGCCGTCCCAACCACCCATCCGGCCCGGTATTGTACCCGGCAGGCCGCCGCTCTCTCCGCAGCAGACGCAGCAGCAGATGATGCAGCGGCGTCCGCAGCCGGGCCAGCCGACCAGCAATCCGCAGAATTAGTCTCCGCAATAGGCGATAATATCTATACCAACTTTTAAGGAGAATTCCCCATGTCCGAACCAACCATTGCACAAAAGAGTCCCTATCCCGTCGAAGTCGAAGCCGGCAAGAGCTATTACTGGTGTTCCTGCGGCCTGAGCGCTGGCCAGCCCTTCTGCGACGGCAGCCACAAGGGCACCGAATTCACGCCCGTAAAGTTCGAAGCTACTGAAACCAAAACCGCTTATTTCTGCGGTTGCAAGCACACAGCTCATCCGCCTCTCTGCGACGGCAGCCACAAAAACCTCTAATTCGGCGTCCCTTATGGACATTTGATTTCAATCATGCCCATCACTCACATCTCGGTGCGCGGGGCGCGCCAGCACAATCTGCGCGACATTAATGTGCGCATCCCGCGCAACACCCTCACGGTGGTCACGGGCCTCAGCGGCTCGGGCAAGAGCTCGCTGGCCTTCGACACCATCTATGCCGAGGGCCAGCGTCGCTACGTGGAGACGCTCTCCGCCTACGCGCGCCAGTTTCTCGACCAGATTGAGCGGCCCGACGTGGACTCCATCGAAGGACTCTCGCCGGCCATCTCCATCGAGCAGAAGACCACCAGCCGCAGCCCGCGCTCCACGGTCGGCACCATCACCGAAATCTATGACTACCTGCGCCTGCTCTATGCCTCGATTGGAACGCCCCACTGCCCCAACTGCGGTAGGCCTATCGCCCACCAGACGGCGGACCAAATTGTCCAGCGCATCCTGGAGCAGGGCCGCGGTGAGCGCGTCACGGTGATGGCGCCCATCGTCCGCGGTCGCAAGGGCGAATTCAAGGAACTGCTTGACCAGCTTGACCGGCAGGGTTTCCGCGCCCGCGTGGACGGCGAGCTGCGCGACCTCTCCGAGCCCGTTCTGCTCGACCGCCGAAAGAATCACACCGTCGAAGCAGTTGTCGACCGCATCCTGCTCAAGACTTCTCCTGTCGACGCACCCCCGCTTCCTCCCGGAAAGCCCTCAGTGGAAAAGCGCCTCGACCTGGCCGTCGCCAAGGCTCTGCAACTGGCCAACGGACTGGTGCTGGTAACCATTGCGGGCGGCGCCGAATCTTCCGAGTCTCAGGAACAGTTGTTCTCCTCTAGCATGGCCTGCCCCGACTGCGGCCTCGACGTGCCCAAACTGGAGCCGCGCAGCTTCAGCTTCAACTCCGCCTTCGGCGCCTGTCCCGAGTGTCACGGCCTGGGGTCGCTCTATGATCTCGACCCCGCCAAGGTCATCACCGATTGGTCGAAGCCCTTGCTGGACGGTCTCGGTCCCGGTTCCACCTCGCAATACTTGCTCAGGCTCATTCATCTGGCCGCCGACCGCTACAAGATCGACCTCCAGACGCCCTTCGAGGAGTTGCCCGTCAAGCAGCAGCACCTGCTGGTCTACGGCCCGCCCAAAGGCGAAGGCCCGCGCACAGGCTTCCACGGCGTACTCGCCTTCCTGCGCGACAGTATCGAAGAGGCGCACAGCGATTCCTATCGCGAATCGATGATGAGCTATATGTCCGCCACGCCCTGCCCCATCTGCCGCGGCAAGCGCCTGCGCCCGGAGTCGCTGGCGGTCAAAATCGGTGGCCTCTCCATCGCCGACTTCACCGCCCTGCCGCTCAACCGCGCACTGTCGGCAGCCATCAACCTCAGCTTCACGGAACGCCAATCGCTGATTGCCGAGCGTATCCGCCACGAGATCGCCGAGCGGCTGGAGTTTCTCTGCGCCGTGGGCCTCACCTACCTCTCGCTGGACCGCAACGCGGCCACACTCAGCGGCGGCGAGGGGCAGCGCATCCGGCTGGCCACGCAGATCGGCTCCCGGCTGCGCGGAGTGCTCTACGTCCTCGACGAGCCTTCCATCGGCCTCCATCAGCGCGACAACAACCGGCTGATTCAGGCCCTGGAAAAGCTGCGCGACCTGGGCAACACCGTGCTGGTTGTCGAGCACGATGAAGAGACCATCCGCCACGCTGATTATGTACTCGATCTCGGTCCCGGCGCCGGCCGGCTTGGAGGCCAGGTCGTTGCCCAAGGCACTCCGGCGGAGATCATGGCCTGCCCGGAGTCGCTCACCGGGCGTTATCTCTCCGGTGCAGCCGGCATGTTGCAGCGCGCCCATCCGCGGCCCCTGGCCGGCAAGTGGCTCACCGTCACCGGTGCGCGAGAGCACAATTTGCAAGACGTGACGGTCCGAATTCCTCTGGGCGTGATGACCCTTGTCACCGGCGTCAGCGGAAGCGGCAAGAGCACTTTGATTAACGACATTCTCTATCGGTCGCTGGCCAAAAGCATTTACGGCTCGCGCGAGGAACCCGGCGCGCACGACACCATCACCGGCACCGAACAGATCGACAAGGTGGTGCGTATCGACCAGTCGCCCATCGGCCGCACGCCGCGCTCCAACCCGGCCACCTACACCCAGGTTTTCTCGCCCATCCGCGACCTCTTCGCCATGCTGCCCGAAGCCCGCGAACGCGGCTACAAGCCGGGCCGCTTCAGCTTCAACGTAGGCGGTGGCCGCTGCGAGGCCTGCCAGGGCGATGGCCAACGCCGCATCGAAATGAACTTCATGCCCGATGTCTACGTACAGTGCGAGGTGTGCAATGGCCGCCGCTACAACCAGGAAACGCTGGCCGTAAAATTCAAGGGCCACTCCATCGCAGACATTCTGGAGCTGACCATCGAAGACGCGCTCACCGTGCTCACCGACGTCCCGCAAGTGCGCCAGAAGCTGCAAACCCTGGTGGACGTGGGCCTGGGCTACGTCCATCTGGGCCAGAGCGCGACCACTCTCTCCGGCGGCGAGGCGCAGCGTATGAAGCTGGCCCGTGAGTTAAGCAAGCGCCAGACTGGCAAGACACTTTATTTGTTGGATGAGCCCACCACCGGCCTGCACTTTGACGACGTGCGCAAGCTGCTCGAAGTCCTCCACAGGCTCACCGACCTGGGCAACACGGTCATCATCATCGAACACAATCTGGATGTAATCCGCAACGCCGACTGGATTCTCGACCTGGGCCCCGAAGGCGGTGAGGATGGCGGCCGCATCGTCGGCCAGGGCCGCCCCGCCAAGATTGCCGCCACTCCCGGTTCCTACACCGGCCAGTTTCTCAAACGCTATTACACCTCCAGCAATGGCCGTCTTGTACCTGCTGGCATCGACGATGATTCCGCTGTGGTCGATTCAGCCGCCACACTGAACGCCCTATCGGTCACGCCGGTTTTATCAGGTGAACCCGCCACGCGCTCAACCACAAAGAAGACCGCCCCCAAAAAATCCGCAACCCGCAGAAAAAAGACGGTGCTACCATGAGCAACCTCGAAGACGCCGCCTACGAGCCGGAACAAAACCCATCTTCCCTTCACGACCAGGCTCTGCCGCAGGCCGCACTAACCAATGATGCACCAGCGGAGCTGTTTCAGTCCTGGTCGCAGCCCGAGGTCATTCCGCCCGCGCGCATTCCGCATCTTGGCCATCTCGCCTTGTTGTCCGCCTTTCTGCTCTTGGGGTTCGTGTGCATGATGGTGCTGATGGCGGTCGCCATGCACTTCCATCTGGATGGTGTTTCAACATCAGATCAGATTAAAACCAATATTCACTATCTTCTGGGTACGGAGGCAGTCCTCTATCTTGTCGCGCTGGCTCTCAGCATCCCTCTCTTTTCACTGCTTTGGAACAAGAGCTTTTTTGTCGGAATTCACTGGCGCGGCGCGACGGCGCTCGGGTTGGGTTGGAGGTTGCCAGTCATATCCGTGGGCTGTTTTGTGCTCGCGCTGCTCAATGACGCGCTGTTTCCCGGGCCGGAGCACGCCCCTATCGAAGAAATGTTTCGTTCCCCGGGCGCCGCGTGGTTGATGTTCGGCTTCGGCGTTACCTTTGCGCCCTTCTTTGAGGAGGTTGTCTTCCGCGGCTTCCTGCTGCCGGCCCTGGCCACCGCCTGGGACTGGGCAATTGAAAAATTCACCGGCAGGCCCGTCCGCCCCCTCCACGCCAACGGTCACCCCCAATGGTCCATCCTCGCCATGGTGATCGCCTCCATTCCAACCAGCATTCTCTTCGCCCTGCTCCACACTGAACAGCAAGGCAATTCGCTGAGTTTGTTTCTCCTGTTTATCGCCATCAGCATGATTCTCTGCGCGGTGCGCCTGGTTACGCGCTCGTTGGCCGCCAGCACCCTGGTCCATGCTTGTTACAACTTTCTGATTTTCTTTTCCATGATGGTCGGCACCGGCGGATTCCGGCACTTGGATAAAATGTGAAGCGGCTTTCAGCCGCTAGCTCCAGGCTGCTAGCCTGTTGACGGGAACGACCGACAACGGAGCAAGGGTTTTCTATTCCCTGTTCCCTATTCCCTGTTCCCTGCTTTATGGACCTTTACGAGAAAATCCGCAGCTTGCCTACGCAGCCCGGCGTTTACCTCTACAAAAACGCCGAGGGCGTGGTCATCTACGTAGGCAAAGCCATCAACCTGCGTGCGCGGGTTCGTTCTTATCTTCTGGAGTCGTCGCAGGCCGACGCCAAAACCGGCTCCCTGATGCGCGAGGCCGTCGATCTCGAATACATCCTTGTCGGCAACGAGAGCGAGGCGCTGGCGCTCGAAACCAACCTCATCAAGCAGCGCAAGCCGCGCTTCAACATCCTTCTCAAGGACGACAAGAGCTATCCCTACGTCAAGCTGACCATGGGCGACCGCTTCCCCAAGGTCTTCGTCACCCGCCGCCTGCTCAAGGACAACGCGGCTTACTTTGGCCCTTACTTTCCGAGCAATCTGGCTTACCGCGTGGTCGAGTTGATTCACCGCAGCTTTCTCATTCCCAGTTGCAAGGTCGATCTCTCCCGCTACCATCCGCGCGCCTGCCTGCAGTACTACATTCATCGCTGCCTGGGCCCCTGCGTCCAGGAACTGACTACGCCGGAGATTTACGCAAGCGCTGTCCGCGACGCGCGCCTGCTGCTGGAGGGACGCCACGCCGAACTCGAACGCACGCTCACCGCGCGCATGACAGCCGCCGCCGAAGCCCAGCAGTTCGAGGCCGCCGCCAAGTTGCGCGACCAGCTCTCCACCATCCACCAGCTCCAGGAAAAGCAGCGCGCGGCCACCGCCGAGCAGGGTGACGACACCGACGTTTTCGGCTTTCACTTCGAAGACGGTTCGCTGGCCGTCAACCTCTTTCACGTCCGCTCCGGCAAGATTGTCGACCGACGCGAGTTCTTCTGGGAAGATATGCCGGAGCTGCTGGAAGCCGGAGTTGGTAGTGCAGAAGGAAAAGGTGAAAGCTCGGAAGAGCCGCCCTTCCACGCCGGTTCGGTCTTCTCCTCCCTCCTCAAGCAGCTCTACATCGACCAGCGTTACGTCCCGCGCTCCATCCTCGTCCCGGCGGACTTCGACGACCGCGAAGCTCTCGCCGCCCTGCTCACCGAACGCACCGGCCATCGCATCGAGATCGCCGTCCCGCAGCGTGGAGAAAAACGCTCCCTCGTCGATCTGGCCGGCCAAAACGCCAAGCAATCCTACATCCAGCGCTTCCGTGTCCTCGAGCCCTCGCGCAAGGCTATTCAGGAAGCGTTGGCAGAAGCTCTCATGCTGCCTGAGCTGCCCCGCCGCATCGAGTGCTTCGACATCTCCCACATTCAGGGCGCGGAGACGGTAGCCTCGCTGGTGGTCTGGGAAGACGGCAAGATGAACAAGCAGGCCTATCGCAAGTTCAAGATCAAAACCGTCGCCGGCGTGGACGACTTCGCCTCCATGCGCGAGGTCATTCAGCGCCGCTATCGCCGCCTTCTCGAAGAAAAGCAGCCCATGCCCTCGCTGGTGCTCGTCGATGGCGGCCTCGGCCAGCTTCACGCCGCAGCCGAGGCGCTCGAATCTCTGGATTTCTCTGCCGCAGGTCTCGCCATACCTCCACTTGCCTCCATCGCCAAGCGTGAAGAGGTCATCTACCGATACGGCAACGAGGAGGAGCCGGTGGTGCTGGACCGCCGCTCGCCGGTGCTGCACCTGGTTCAACTCATCCGCGACGAAAGCCACCGCTTCGCCGTTGGCTATCATCGCCAGCGCCGCGCCATGCGCGATCGCGAGTCAGAGATTTTATTGATTCCCGGCGTCGGCCCGCAAACCCGCCAGCGCCTGCTCACCCACTTCGGAAGCTTGCGTGAGGTGCAGCAGGCTACCGCTGAATCGCTTGCCGCCGTTGTACCCCGCAAAACCGCGGAAACCATCTGGCGGCATTTCCACGAGGGTCAACCTGCAAGCTGAACTGTAAAACTCGGCGCAACAATTCACAGAACTTATGGAACCCTCTTCGTTCCTCCCGCGTAGAATCGCGTAGACTGACGCCTAGGAGAGTGCTGTCTTGCTTGAAGTTAATTCGCCAACCCCTGCGAGAACGCCACTGCGCACCGCCCTACTGCTAGCCGCTATCTTTGCCGTCCTCACTTTCCTGATCCACCTCGCCAGCTCGCTCTGGGGTAGTCATCTTGGCTACGGCTTCTTTCGTGATGAGCTGTATTTTCTGGTCTGCGGACGTCATCTGGCCTGGGGCTACGTCGATCAGCCTCCGTTGGTCGCTTTGCAGGCGCGGTTGGCCGAGACGCTCTTCGGCCTCTCGCCCACTGGCATTCGCATCTTCAGCTTTGCGGCCGGAGGCATAACCGTCGGCCTCACCGGCATGCTCACATGGCAACTTTGCGGCCGACGCACGGCACAAGTACTGGCCATGACTGCTGTCCTCGCGGCTCCGGTCTTTCTGGGCACTTCAAACTACCTCTCCATGAACTCCTTCGAGCCATGCCTCTGGATGGGCGCTGTGCTCGTCGTCCTTCGCATTGCCGAGGGCAGCGCCAGCCCCCGCGCCTGGCTGCTTTTTGGATTGCTGGCCGGTATGGGCATCGAGAACAAGCACTCGACGGTCTTCTTTCTGGTGGCGCTGCTCATCGGCCTGACCCTCAGCCCGCAGCGGCGCATTCTCTGGTCGAAGGGTTGCGCCGCCGGTGTCGCCGTTCTGTTGCTAATCGCCCTGCCCAACCTCCTCTGGCAATGGGTTCACCACTTCCCCACATACGAGCTGCTGAACGACGTCGCCCACTCCGACAAGAACACCAAGCTGCCGCCGCTGGCCTTTCTGCGCGAGCAGGTCAACATGCTGCTCATCGTCGCGGCCCCGCTGTGGATCGGCGGCCTGGCCTGGTTCGCCTTCGCCCGCAAGAGCCGCTCCTGGCGTTTCGTCGTTCCCGGCTATCTGCTCTTTCTAGCCATGATGGTGGCCATGCACGCCAAGGATTACTACGTCGCGCCCATCTATCCGGTGCTCTTCGCCGCCGGAGCTGTCGCCTTTGGCCAGCTCACCCGGCGTGGTTGGCCGTCCATCGTCTACACGGTGATTTTCGGCTATCTGCTCTGCCGCGCGACCGCGCCGATCATGTTGACGATTCTTCCTCCAGACAAATACACCGCCTACGCCAATCACTTCGGCGCCAATAAGGTCAAGAGTGAAAAGTTCACCAGCCCCCTGCCGCAGTACCTCTCCGACCGCTTCGGCTGGCCGCAGATGGTCGAGGGCTTTGCCGCGCGCTACAACGCTCTGCCGGCCGACGTGCGCGCCCACACCGCCATCTTCTGTGGCAACTACGGCGAAGCCAGCGCGGTCAACATTCTTGGACCCAAATACGGCCTGCCCACCGCCATCAGCGGCCATCAGAACTACTTCTACTGGGGCTGGAACGGCTACACGGGAGAATCCGTCCTCACCCTGGGTGACGACCCCAAGGATTACGCCGACAACTACGCTGAAATCATCGATCTCGGCCCCTTTGACGCGCCCTGGATCATGGACCACGAGCATCATCACTACTTTTGGCTGCGTCACCGCAAGCGCACCTACGAGGCCGACTGGCCGGAGTTCAAGTACTGGTACTGATCCAACCCCACAGCCGCAAGCCCAGCTCCTGTTGCTCAACCATACGCTTCATCAAACCTTTACGTGCAAAAACACACGATTTGAATGAAAATAGAGTTATACGAATTTTCGACGAGGACAAGAGGAACGCTTGACGCAAACGCAGATTGAAATTCCCCGGTGGACCGCCCCGGAGTTTGAACGGCTGGTTTTTGCCAGCCACCCCAAAGTTGCTGTTTTTGATTGCGATGGAACGCTGTGGGGCGGCGACTCCGGCTTCGGCTTCATGGCCTGGTCGCTGGAGAAGGGGCTGGTTTCGCGCTCCACCTGCGACTGGGTTGATTCTCGTTATCGCGACTACCTGGCCGGCACAGTAAGCGAGATGGATATGTGCGGCGAGATGGTGCAGATTTACGCCGGCTTGCGCGAGCAGGAGCTGCGCGAGGCTGCCGCCCGCTACGTGCGTAAGTTTGTTCAGCAGCGCATCTTCGCCGAGATGGCCTCTCTGGTAGCCGCGCTCAAAAAAGCCGGCGTCGAAATCTGGGCCGTCAGTTCCACCAACAAATGGGTGATCGCCGAGGGAGTGCGCGATCTCGGCATTCCCGAAGAGCGCATCCTGGCCGCCGAGGTGCGCGTCACCGATGGCCTCATCACCAGCGAAATTCTGGACGTACCCACTGACGAGGGCAAAGCCACTGCACTGGCACGCGCCGGACTTCCGCATCCCGATGCGGTTTTCGGCAACTCAGTTCACGATCTGGCCATGCTCCAGGCGGCGCGCAACGCCTTCCCGGTCAACCCGTCTCTGGAACTGATCGAGGCGGCGGCAAAGAACGGCTGGGGCTACTTCTTGCCTGAGGCTGCTGAGGCTTCCCTGGCTGGAAAATAATCATTCGCTCCGCGAAAAATCAGTACCGCTCTTCCAGACGCGCTAGCACCTGTTCCACCAGGCGCTCCAGTTTGGCGCTGATTCCCTCTGCCGGAATGGCCGCATCATTGAGGCGCGCATCCGGAAAGCCCAACCGCTGTTTCAGCGCCAGAATCTCACGCATCTTGCTCTCGGGAATGAACGTAAGCGGCTTGCCTATCTGCTGCGCCAGCAGGTAGGTCTTGCAACAGGTTTCAAAGATCTCCACCAGCCACTCAGCGTGCATCACCGTGTCTGACCAGCAGACGATGCCATGGTTGCAGAGCAAAATGGTGTTGTGATCCTTGACATAGGGCAGCACCGTCTCGGCAAATGCTTTGGTGCCGGGAGTCTCATACGGGGCCACCGCTGCCGGACCTATAAATAACTCATACTCGGTGATCAGCCCGTTGGGTGGCGTGGAACCGGTGACGGCAAAGGCTGTTGCATAGGGCGGATGGCAATGCACCACGGCGCGTGCCTGCTCGTTAGCTTTGTAAATCTCCAGGTGCAGCAGCAACTCGCTGGTCCGTGAGCGGCCTCCGGCCAGAATGTTGCCCTCCAGGTCCGAGAGGCAAATGTCGGCCAGTTCCAGGTCGCCCTTGCTGAGCATGGTGGGCGTGCAGAGAACGTAACGCGAGCCCAGCCGGACGCTGATGTTGCCGCCGTTACCGTCCACATATTGCCGCTCCCACAGCTTGCGGCCAACATGGAGAATCTCCTTCCGGAATGCCTCAGCCTCCGGAGAACTGGCGGCAGCCTGGGGTAAATTTTCCTCGGGCTTCGGCGCAACGCCGGCCGGTGACACGGCCCGCGCTGCTTCCCTGCCTTGCTTCGCAACTGGTACCGCTGTCTGCTGCATCGTTGACCTCACGCCCGTGCTGAATAGCCGAGCTCCGGCAAGTTCCGGCATTTTCTCAAATTATATAGAACGCCGGACCAGCTTCAGCCACAAGCCGGCGTGACCAACCAGGAGATGCGCTGAAGCGCACAGTTTCACATGAGATTCCGGCGAGTTTACCGGGGGCGATGCAGGCGCGAATCTGTTTTTTATTTAGTTTTGCCCCGTCTCTTGGCGCGGGCGTCAAGCCACTTTTCATATTCTTCCTTGATGGATATGCCCGGCTTCTGCAATCTCGGGTCTCGATTGGAGAGATAATGAATCCACGCCTCGTTATCATCCGCGGTGGCCTCTGCGAGCACAGTGCTGACCGGGACGCTGACTAGAGGCTCCTGCATCTTCATGACTCCTAAGCTAATAATCCATTTCTGCTCAATGTATGCCAGCATGGGGACAAAGAAACGCACATATTCGAAATAAGGGATTACGCCGTTTCCCATTCCGATTGGAACGATAAGAACAAGACAGACTGCGTGAGTCATGAGTGAAATTCCAATGGGAAGAGAGATACCTTTCCTATGGACGGTTGAGATTACAAGCCATATAAGAAAGAGGTTGAAAGAGATAAGGATGTAATCGTAGTTGTACCATGCGCCTTCCGGAAGAAACCTGGAAACCAGATTTGCAATAAAGGCAGAGACCAGGAATGCAATGAGGTCTGAGCTCCTCACAACCATCGCCAACAGCCGCAACAACCATGAAATGCCCATAAAATTCTCTGCGCCTCAACTTTCCATCAATATCAAGTAATGCTATCGAGTTTGGACCATAATTTCATTTTCAGGTGTGACCGGTCAATCGCAGTGGAATGAGCGCGGCCGCGCAATGATTCATGCGATTGACTACGCCTCTACACGATCAACAGCCCCTCGCTGTATCCTCGAACCATGGTGCGATTCACAGTGCTGGCGTCGGGCTCCAGAGGCAACGCAACGGTTATCTCCGGAGGGCGCACGCGCATCCTGGTGGATTGCGGGCTGAGCTGCCGCGAGCTTTTCCGGCGCATGAGGCTGATGGACGAGGAGCCGGAGACGCTGGACGCCATCCTCATCACTCATGAACATTCGGACCACATTGGCGGACTGGCTGTGACCGCCCGCAAGCTGAACATTCCGGTGTACTTTACCGAGGGCACACACCGCGCCTGGATGCGCTGGCTCTCGCCGCGCAGGCAGATGAGCTATGCCCAGTGGCTGAAGCAGATGCGCCAGCAGGCCACCGAGCGCCAGGCAGAGTCGGTGAGCGAAGAGGGTGAGGCTGACGAGAGCGACCTGTTGGAGGCTGCTGGTGAGTTGAGCGAGGAACATAGCGCAGGGGCTAAAGCCCCCCTTGATAATGCAGCATCAACAGCACGACTAAAGTCGTGCCCTGATACAGAACAGGAGTCTCCCACGGAGCCGGCCCCGGCAAAGGACCCCACTTGGCTTCCGGCGGTGGAGTTCTTCACTGCCGGGGAGCCGTTTGAGATCGGCGACATTAAAGTCAGCCCCTTTACCACCCCGCACGATGCTGCCGACCCGGTGGGCTTTGTTTTCGGCGCCGAGGGAGTGCGAATGGGCTTTGCCACCGATCTGGGCTACATTTCGCCCAACGTCAAGGCGCAGTTGCAGGACCTTGACCTGCTGCTTCTGGAGTCCAACCATGATCTGGAGATGCTCAAAGACGGTCCCTACCCCTGGTCAGTGAAGCAAAGGGTACTTTCGCGTGTAGGACACCTCTCCAACGAGGCGGCGGCGGCCTTTCTGGAGGATGGCTACGACGGCCAGGCGGCCTACGTGATTCTGGCGCATCTCTCTGAAAGCAATAACCTTCCTGAACTGGCGCGGGTCACCGCCGAGCGCGCCCTGAACGGCCGGGCAAGCCTGATAGCCAACCGCCTGCTGTTAGCCATGCAGCACGAGCCACTTTCTTCTATTCATTTCTAAGTGATGTGCGTTACAATGGTATAAGACACGGGAATCACTCTGTACCAGGTAAATTGGCAAGGGAGACGCCAGGGCATTCCGCCCTGGAAGATGCAGAGCAGACCGGGCGGTGTAAGTGAATTTTGCCCGGAAGGCTGAGCATCCAGAGGTTAAAACCTCCCGGCCACGTGAGCCGCACTAAGACATTGCGGTTGAACATATCCTTTGCAAAGTGAGTCTAACCAAATTATGGCAACAACCCGATGTACAGATAGAGTCGCAGGCAGCATCCTGGCGAGTTGGCGATATGATATTTCCGGAATCACGCCGGAGATGCGCAAGGACTATGAGCAGCATTTTGCCGAATGTCCCCATTGCCGCGCACGGCAGAAGTTCCACCGCAGCCTGGATGTAACGCTGACGGTACTGACCTCGCTGGCGTTCTTCTTCTTCCTCTTTGCGTTGCTGGTTCTCAATCACTTCAAAACACTGGAGCATATGGCCTTCAACTCCTTCGGCCTGGATGTTGAAGACACCTACCATATGCTGGTCTCGGCAGGCATTGCGGGGATGATTTTCTCGGGGATTTTACTGGCGCTGGTGCTGACGACCACGCCGGCCCCGAAGTATCTGGGCGGCATCGCAGCCGAGCGCGCCAGGATGATCGAAGAGCGGCTGCCGGAAGCTATCAAGGCGCTGCGTTCGCGCTAGAGCAAATTCAGTCACACAAACCTCAGAGCCTCCCCGCGCGGGAGGCTCTTGTGTGTCTGGAACAAGATAGAGTTATTTGCATGACAACCAGCAAGATTGCAGGACGGCGGAGATTGCCGGGACTCAAGGTTGGCGAGGGGTTCACGCGCCACCCTTTCGATGAGGAGTTCGCTGTACGGACCAGCGGCCTGGTTGCCGGACGGCATTTGAAGAGCGGACACCTGCATGACCGCCATGCCACGGCTTACTACGGGGTTGCGCCTTCGGTCTTCCAGACGCTGATGAAGCGCTGGCAGAGAAGCCGGCCGGGCTGTGCGTTGGAGGAGATCAGCTTCATCGATGTAGGCGCGGGGATGGGGCGGGCGATGCTGCTGGCCGCTGAGCTGCCCTTTCGCCAGGTGGTGGGGGTGGAGCTGAATCTCACGCTGGCGCGGATTGCGCGGCGCAACCTGGCCCTTTGGCGGGCTTCGGAGCGGGCGCGAGCACCGATGAAGATCATCTGCGGCGATGCAGTTGAGTTCCGGCTTCCTCAGGGGCCGTGTCTGGCGTTTCTATTCAATCCATTCGCCGCGCCGGTGATGCGGCGATTGCTGGCGGCCTGGAAGAGGGCCCTTGCCGGGCAGTCGGGCTTCGAGGATTCCCACCCTGGCCGCAAAAACAAGAACGCGGCGAGGGTGGGGTGCCCGGTTGCGCAACTCGATATTCTCTACGTGAATAACGAACAGGAGCGCATTCTGGAGCAGCAGTCCGGATTTGCGAGGCTGTTCCTGGGCCAGATCCGCCGCTCCCGCGCCGATGCGATTGCCGACCATCGAATCCTGGCCAACCAGCCAGACGGGGAGTATGCCTCGGCAAATTATGAGGATTGCTCAATGTGGCGCTGGGTGGGATAAAGCATTGTCACCGGGTGCGGCTTTCTGTAGACTGACCGCGTATGCGAAAACTCTATTTCTCACTCATCCTGCTTATCGCTTCCCTGCCCTTGAGCCTGGTTGCCCAGGCGCCTTCGCTTGACCTCCAGGTGGATCATCCCACGGCCAAGGTTAGCCCCATGCTCTATGGGCTGATGACCGAAGAGATCAACTTCTCTTATGACGGCGGACTTTACCCGGAGCTGGTGCGCGACCGCGCTGTCGGCAAAGGGTGGGGATCGCTCTTCCACTGGACGATGGTGGCGCGGGGAGACTCCGCGGTAAAGATTTCATTGGACGAAACGACCGGCCCCAGCGCCGCCCTGCCGCGCAGCCTCAAGGTCAGCGTGACAGCGGCCACTGAAGCAGCGTCTGCCGGGGTCCAGAACGACGGCTACTGGGGCATTCCCGTTCGTCCGCAGACCACTTACACCGGATCCTTCTACGCCAAGACGGATAGCGCAGGAGTGCCGGTGACCGTTAGCCTGGTGAACGATGAGACGGGTATCACGGCGGCCACGGCTACGATTGCAGGAGTGACGAGCGAGTGGAAGCAGCACAACTTCACTCTCAAGACGGCGGATGTTCCTGTCACGGCAAACAATCACCTGATTCTGACCATACCGCGGCCGGCGACTCTCTGGCTCAATCTGGTTTCGCTCTTTCCGCCCACCTATCTCGACCGCCCCAATGGCAATCGCATCGACCTGATGGAAAAGCTGGCGGCGATGCATCCCAGGTTTCTGCGCCTGCCGGGCGGCAACTACCTGGAGGGGGACCACATTGCCGATCGCTTCGACTGGAAGAAGACCATCGGCCCCTGGGTGGACAGGCCGACGCATCCCAGCCCCTGGCGCTATCGCTCCTCCGACGGAATGGGCCTGCTGGAGTTCCTGGAGTGGTGCGAGGACCTGAAGATCGAGCCGGTTCTGGCGGTTTACGCCGGCTACTCGCTGGCGCAGGAGCATGTGGAGCCGGGACCGGCGCTGCAGCCCTACGTAGACGACGCACTGGATGAGATCGAATACGTGACCGGCGGCCCGGAAACGAAGTGGGGCGCAGAGCGCATTAAAAACGGCCATGCCGCTCCCTTCCCGCTGCACTATGTGGAGATCGGCAACGAGGACGAGTTCGATCATTCCCACTCGTACGACGGCCGTTTTGCGCAATTTTTCACGGCGATTAAAGAGCGTTACCCGAGTTTGCAGTTGATTGCCACCGCGCCCATCAAGAGCGTAAAGCCGGACGTGCTGGATGAGCATTTTTATATGTCTGCGGAGAAGTCGTTCGCGAACGCCAGTTACTACGACAAGTACGCCCGCACAGGACCGAAGATTTTTGTGGGCGAGTGGGCGACGCGCGAGGGCACGCCGACACCAAACCTGGAAGCGGCGCTGGGCGACGCGGCCTGGATGACCGGCATGGAGCGCAACGCCGATCTGATTATCATGGCCAGCTATGCGCCCCTGCTGGTGAATGTGAATCCCGACGGAATGCAATGGGCAACGGACCTGATCGGCTACGACGCGCTCTCCAGCTACGGTTCGCCCAGCTACTGGGCGCAGGTGCTCTTTGGCAGCTACCTGGGCACGGAGGCCGTGGCTGTTAAGCTGGCGAACGCCAACCCGCGGGTCTACGCCTCGGCCACGCGCGACGACAAGCAGCGCAGGGTCTTCGTCAAGGTAGTGAATGCTTCGTCGGAGGAAGTGGCGCTGAACATTGCACTCAACGGCGTGGCCAGCGTGGGGCGCGATGCAACGCTGATCACCCTGAGCGGCAAGACGCCCAATGCCACCAACAGCATTTCGCATCCCGATGCTGTGGTACCCGTAACGCGCGAAATTCAAGTCGCCGGCCCAAAGTTCAAACAGAACTTCGCTCCCTACTCGATCAATGTTCTGGAACTGAGCTACTAAGGCCTGAAACAGCAGAATATGCGGCAGTCAGGGCGGGGCTTCCCCGCCCTTGCCGTTTTTAGCGCTGCCGCGAGTGTGCGGGCTTGCGCCGCGCGGTGTAGGCTGCTCGATAGGATGGTCAAATCAAGCTGGTTTGCGAGTGAACTGCGGCGGGAGCTGGGGCTGCGCAACCGGCGGTGGGCGCGGGGACGGGCGCATGTGGAGAGCTATGGCAATCCGCCGGTGATCGTCTATCCGCCGGAAAGCCTGCGCCACGGCAACTTCTTCGATGCGGCCTATGCGGCGATTGCGGCGCGGCCGGAGTGGATGCGGCGCTTCGACAAAATTCATGCGCAGGGGCGCGCGCTGCCCAAGCTGGAATCGGGACGAAAGTGGCGTGAGCTGGACTCGTCCATGAGCTCCGATGCCCTGCTGATGAACGTTTTTTGCGCGCCGGGCGTAGCGGAATCAATGGCAGTGCGGCGTGCGTTGGGAGCGGATGGGGAGAACCCTCCAACCTTCGGCTGGAAGGCGCGCGTGCCGCTCAGGAGCGGGCGCTTTGATCGCACCGAGGTCGATATGAGGTGGGGCACGTTGCTGGTCGAGGCCAAGCTGACTGAGGGAGATTTTCAGACTAGGGCCGCTGCGGTCATGGAGGCGTACCGTGACTTCGATGCAGTCTTCGACCGGGAGCTGTTGCCGCGTGTGGAACTGGTGACCAAAAGGAGGAGAGAGGCAACGGAGTTCCCGGAAGATTATTCGCAGGAATTTGAAGATGCCAGAACTGATCTGCTGGCTTCGGCTCGACCTTCCGCAGCCACAGCCAAAGCCGGTATTGCAACGGACGGCGAGAGCGCCTATGCGGGCTACCAACTGATTCGCAACGTGCTGGCCGCTTATGCCCAAGGATGCAGCTTTTGCGTAATTCACGATGAGCGCCGCCCGGATCTGCGGGAGGCGTGGTTTGAGGTGATGGCGGCGGTAAAGTCCGCCGAAATGCGAGTGCGGCTGAAGGTGCTGACCTGGCAGGAGCTGGCTGCGTTGCTGCCAAAGGGGTTGCAGGAGTTTCTGGACCTGAAGTATGGAATTGTGGCCCCAGGAAGCGCAATTTCGCCAGTGGGGAATGCAACGGAGTTCGAATAAGAGCTAGGGTCCTGTTCACAGAATGGGACGAATAGGCGAAAATGGAACGGGCAGGTGCCGGAATGGAGTGTTTTTAGCCAAAACCGGCCTTGAACTGGTAGGTTGATTCTGAAGGGTTTTGTTTTCCACGATGGCCTCTAATCCTTACTTTTCTCTGGCCGCTCTGTTCTTTGCGGCGCTCGGCTTTGGGCTGGCTCCGCTGGGGCTGGCCTGGCTATGGGCAAAGGTGTTTTCCCCGCCCAAACCGAACGCGGTCAAGAACGCCATCTACGAGTGCGGCCTGGAGTCCAAGGGCGATGCATGGCTGCAATTTCACTCGGCCTATTACCTGTATGCCATCATTTTTTTGATCTTCGATGTGGAGTCGGTTTTTCTGCTGCCCTTTGCGGTGGCCTTTACAGGCCTGAGCGCCGCGGCCTGCGCGGCCATGCTGGTCTTTGTGTTGCTGCTGATTGAAGGCCTGGCATGGGCTTGGGCCAAGGGCGTGCTGACGTGGGCGTGACGACAGGGGTCAGGGGTCAGAGATCAGAGATCAGTTGCCGTGGGAATTGGGAATAGAGAATCTAGAAAGGTTTCAGGGATCAGAGCGGAGAATAGAGAACAGAACACGCTGGGGAGCATGGAGAGCACCTGATCTCTGACCCCTGATCTCTGATCTCTGAACTGGAGCGAAGCGACGATGGATGAGGGCTTGAAGATCGAACTGGGCAAGCAGGGGGTCTTCGTGACAACCATTGAGCAGCTCTACAACTGGGGCCGGCGCAGCTCTGTCTGGCCCATGCAGTTTGGGCTGGCCTGCTGCGCCATCGAGATGATTGCCACCACCATGGCGCGCTACGATCTGGCTCGTTTCGGAGGCGAGGTCTTCCGGCCATCGCCACGTCAGGCCGACCTGATGATCATTTCCGGTACAGTAACTAAGAAAATGGCGCCCCAGGTCGTCCGGCTCTACAACCAGATGGCCGAGCCGCGCTACGTGATTGCGATGGGAGCCTGCGCCATCAGCGGTGGACCATTCAAGCAGGGCTACAACGTGCTGAAGGGCATCGACCGCTATATTCCGGTGGATGTGCACATTCCCGGCTGCCCGCCGCGCCCCGAGGCGCTGCTACAGGCGTTCATAACCTTGCAGAAAAAGATTGACGGCCAGCATTTGACCGGCGAAGACCGCCCGCGCCATTTGAATTCCGAAGCCCAGGGCGAGTTTCCCGTGCCGGTATTTGGAGAGCACGACTTGGAGCCCGCATCCAATCCCGGTGTATGGCCTTTGCCGGTTGTGATCAAGACAACGAACAGCTAACAGCGGACAGCTTACAGTTTTGAGGGAACAGGGATTGAAGACCGTAGAAGAAACCAAGGCGATGATCGAGGCGGCGGTTCCGGGCGCTGCGGTGGAGATTGCGCCCAACCCCAACCCCTCCCTGCCGCACTCGCTGCGGATTGCGCCGGCGTGTGCGCTGGCGGTGGCGAAGTTCCTGCGCGACGATGAGGACCTCAAGCTCGATTTCCTCTCCAACGTGACCGGCGTGGATTGGCCGGAGTCTCTTGAGGCGGTCTATCACCTCTATTCGGTCGAGAAAAAACATGGGCCGGTGATCATCCGAATGCACACGGTCAATCGCACCGATCAGGTCGAGCTTCCCTCGCTGACGCCCATCTGGCGCTCGGCGGAGTTTCAGGAGCGGGAGATTTTTGACCTTTACGGAATTATCTTCACTGGCCATCCGGACCTTCGGCGGCTGCTGATGTGGGAGGGATTCAAGGATCATCCCATGCGCCGGGATTACGTTGCGCCCGACGACTTCGAGTACGAGCCGACAGCGCATGACGAAGTGCTGAAGCGGGCTGAGGCACATCAGGCGGCGGCAGCTGAACCGCAAGAATCGGGGGCGGGCGTATGAGTGAATCTCAAACCAAACCCTCCATCCTTGCTGACAAGCCGGAAGGCTGGAACCGTCCCACGGCGATTGAGCCGCAGAACGAGGGAGAGCTGCTGGAAGTGGCCATGGGGCCGCACCACCCCTCGACGCACGGCGTCTTCCGCATGGATGTGGCGCTGGATGGCGAGCGCGTCATCCGCCTCAGGCCGGTCTTCGGCTACCTGCATCGCAACCACGAGAAGATTGCCGAGGGGCAGAGCTATCTGGCCTCCATGCCCTACACCGATCGGCTGGATTACATCTGCCCCATCACCAACAACTGGGCTTATGCGCTGGCGGTGGAGAAGCTCACCGGCCAGGAGGTGCCCGAGCGCGCCGAATATCTGCGGGTGATTCTGGGCGAGCTGACGCGCTATCAGAACCACGCCTCCTCGATTGGTTTTTTGATTCAGGAGATGGGCGCCAGCGGCACGCCGCTGATGTACGCCTTCCGCGAGAGGGAAAAGATTCTCGACCTCTTCGAGGAGTTGACCGGGGCGCGGATGATGGTCAACTACATGCGCTTTGGCGGCTGCCGCGTGGACGCATCTCCGGGGTGGCTGGACCGGACGCGCAAAGTGGTAGCAGGACTCACGGAGTTTGCGGATGAGTTTGACCGGTTGCTGAGCACCAATGAGATTCTGATGGCGCGCACGCAGGGCGTGGGCGTGCTGCGGCCGGAGCTGGCAGTGAACGCCGGAGTTACCGGACCCATGCTGCGAGCCTCGGGCGTGAACTACGACATTCGCAAAGTGGACGGCTACGGCATCTACAACCGCTTCAAATTCCGCGTGCCGCTGGGCGATCATGGCGACGTCTACGACCGCTACATGATTCGCATGTTGGAGATGCGCGAGTCCATCAAAATTTTGGAGCAGGCGCTCAAAGAAATCCAGCCTGGTCCGGTGATGGATTCCAAGGCGAAGATTCGCGGCCTGCGTCCCAAGGTGGGCGAGGCCTATGGGCGCATCGAAGCGCCCAAAGGCGAGTTGGGCTTTTATCTGATCAGCGACGGCGGGCCGAATCCGTACCGCTACCGCGTGCGGCCGCCGAGTCTGATCAACCTGACGGTACTGGAAGATATGTGCCTGGGCGTCAACGTGGCCGATGTGGTGCTGATCTTCGGCAGTGTAGACATTGTGCTGGGAGAAGTGGATCGGTAGGAACTAGGAAATAGGGAATAGGGACGAGGGATTAGGGGCTAGTAGGAACACATAACTGACCACTGTTCACTGACCACTGTCCACTGTTTGGAGGTTTCATTGTTAGGCGAGGGCATACTGAAGGGGATGGCGGAGACGGCGAAGAATTTCTTCGGCAGCTACTTTTCCGCCGAGAGGCTGACGACGGTTGAGTATCCGGAGCAGCGGATCGCCCCGTTCGAGGCGGCGAGAGTCTTTCCCTTCCTCGTTTTTGACGGCGCGGATTACGAGTCCGGCCTGCGTTGCGTGGCCTGCCAGATCTGCGAGAAGGAGTGCCCGCCCAAGTGCATCTTCATCGAAAAATCCAAAGACAAGAAGCCGGATGCGCTCGGCAGACTGCAGTTTTATCCGGCGCGCTTCGACATCGACATCTCGGTCTGCATGAGCTGCCAGATCTGCGTCGAGGTCTGCCCCTTTGAAGCCATCAAGATGGACACGGAGTATGAGTTGAGCACCTACGACCGTTTTGGCGCTCTGCTGCTGGACCGCAAGCAATTGGCAAAGTCAAACGAGTATTACCGCCAGATTCATCCCACCGAAGCGGCAGGAGTGGATGCGAAGCTGGCAGCAGAGAAGGTCAAGGCCGACGCAAAGGTAAAAATCACGGCTGAGGCCAAAACTGCGGCAATTGCCGGAGCGGGAGCGTAAACGATGAGCCAGTCTCCCTTTTTCGTGAATCTCGACCAGATCTTCGTTTTGCTCCGGCATTGGCTGGTCAGTTTTCTTCCCGCCGCGTGGCAGCCGGCAGCCGGCGTGCTGCTTAGCGTGGCGACAATCGTATGCCTCTTTCCGGCGCTCTTTGCGCTGACCACGGTCTTCGAGCGCAAAGGGCTGGCACGCATTCAGAATCGCCTCGGCCCCAATCGCGTTGGCCCCTTCGGTTTTTTCCAGCCAATCGCCGACGGCATCAAATCGCTGACCAAGGAAGACATTGTTCCCTTGAGCGCCGATGCAGCAGTGCATTTTCTTGCGCCGGTGCTGCTGGTGGTCACCGTTTTCATGGGCTTTGCCGTGCTGCCCATGGGGCGCAACATGGTGCTGGTGGACATGGACGCCGGCCTGCTGTTTTATTTCGCCATGGGCACATCCTCGGAGTTGGCGGTCTTTATGGCCGGATGGTCAAGCCGCAACAAGTATTCGCTGCTGGGCGCCATGCGCGCCGTGGCCCAGATGATCAGCTACGAGGTGCCGCTGCTCCTGTCCAGCGTAGTGGTCGTGATGATCACCGGCTCGCTCTCGCTGACAAAAATCGTCGAAGCGCAGAACCACTACACCTGGTGCTTGCCGCACTGGTACATCTTCACGCCCTGGGGATTTGCCGGCTTCCTGATGTACGCCATCGCCACCACTGCGGAGACCAACCGCTCGCCGTTTGACTTACCCGAGGGCGAATCGGAACTGGTGGCCGGCTATCACACCGAGTACTCCGGCTTCAAATTCGCTCTCTTCTTCCTGGGCGAGTACGTGGCCATGTTTTCCATATCCGGGCTGGGCACCACGCTGTTTCTCGGCGGATGGTCCGCGCCGTTTTCCTTCCTGACATGGGTTCCGTCGTGGATCTGGTTCTTCTCCAAGCTGATGCTCTCCATCTTCGTCTTTATCTGGATGCGGGGAACGCTACCGCGGCTCCGTCAGGATCAACTGATGAACTTTGCCTGGAAGTTTGTCCTGCCCATGTGCCTGCTGAATTTGCTGGTGACCGGTTTGTGGCGCTTCATGGGCGACGGGTGGTTGCGCTGGGTGGTCTGTTCTGCAATTCTGCTGCTGGCCTATGCGGGCCTTGGTCTGGGTGAGATGCGCAGACAGCGCCTCGGCAAGAGGAGTTATCGCTATGCGGAGTGAGCTCTGGGATTCAAACAAAACTGGGTGCCCCACCCTCGCCGCGTTTTTGTTTTTGCGGCTAGGGTGGGATTTCACCGCCGATAGAAGGAGCGGCCTTCGATGAGCATTGTCTTCTATCTACTTGCGGCGCTCACCGTGGCTGGCGGCCTGGCGGCCATGCTGCTCAGGAATACCGTGCATTGTGCTCTGGCGCTGACAGTCGCGTTCGCGGGGCTGGCGCTGCTTTTTCTGAATCTCGACGCACAGTTTGCCGGTTTCGCGCAGATTCTGGTCTACATTGGCGCGGTCGCAATTTTGGTGGTCTTTGCGATTCTGCTCACACGCGGCTCTGAAACTCCGAAAGATGGAGTCTTCAGCCGGAGTTGGCTTGCCGGCCTCGCCATTGCCGCAGCGGTCTTTGCGGTGCTGGGTTGGGCGGTGCTTCAGAGCGTGCGCGTTTTGCCGCATGAAACAGCCGTGCCGGTGGTGACGGTGCAACAGATCGGCGTGGCGCTCGTCGGCCGCTACGTTTTGCCGCTGGAGATTGTGGCCGTACTGCTGACCGCCGCGCTGATTGGCGCGGTCATCGTGGCCATGCACGAGAAAGAGGAGCACAAATGACGCCGCTTGCGGGTTATCTTCTGGTGGCCGCGCTGTTGTTTTCCATCGGCTTGGCCGGCGCGCTCACGCGGCGCAACGCGATTCTGGTTTTAATCGGCATCGAACTGATGCTGAACGCGGCCAATTTGAATTTGATCGCCTTCTGGCGCTACGGGCCGCATCCGGAGTCGCTGACCGGCATGATGTTTGCAATTTTTTCGATTGCCGTGGCGGCGGCGGAAGCAGCGGTGGGTCTGGGGCTGGTGATTCAGATTCATCGCCACGCGAAGACGACCGACTTGGATGCCATGAACAGGATGAAGGGGTAAGAGGTTGATGCAGGAAGCAATTTCAATCGCTCCGCAGTTAGCGGCTTCTCCCATCGCGGAGATTCTCTGGCTGATTCCCGCTGTACCCATGGCGGCTGCGGGCCTGTCCGCGCTGCTGAAACAGTCCGCGCGCAAAACCTCCGCATCGCTGGCCATCGGTTCGTTGAGTTTTTCGTTGCTGCTCTCGCTGATTGCTTTTGTTCACGTACTCGGCAACTGGATGGGCGGCATCACAACGCGCGAGGTTGTCAATCTCACCTGGATTCAATTCGGCACATCGAATGTAGACCTGGGCTGGGTGCTCGATCCGCTTTCGGCCATCATGCTGGTAATGGTCAGCTTCGTCGGCTTGCTGATCTTCATTTACTCCATCGGTTACATGAAGAGTGACGAGAACTACACGCGCTTTTTCTGCTTCATGTCGCTCTTTGCCGGAGCAATGCTTGGCGTGGTCATCGCCAACAGCCTGCTGCTGCTCTTCATGTGCTGGGAGATCGTCGGGCTTACCTCCTACTTATTGATCGGATTCTGGTATCAAAAGCCCTCCGCAGCCGCTGCCGCAAAGAAAGCCTTTCTCACTACGCGCATCGGCGATGTGTTCTTTCTGCTCGGAATTGTCTGGCTCTTCGCGCAAACCGGCACACTGCTCTTCTACAACGGCGGCTCCGGTTCCATAGAGCACGCGGCTCTGGCAGGTTTGCTGTCGCAACCCGCAGCGTTCGGTCTGTCAGCCGCTGGCGCTATCGCCCTGCTGATCTTTGCCGGAGCGGCGGGCAAGAGCGGCCAGTTTCCACTGCACGTCTGGCTGCCGGATGCGATGGAAGGCCCCACGCCGGTCTCCGCGCTGATTCACGCCGCGACCATGGTGGCTGCGGGCGTCTATCTCATCGCGCGGGTTTATCCGCTGATGGCTGCGGGCGCGCTTGCCGGTGGAACAACGACGGCGCTCACTGTCGTTACCTGGGTCGGCGCATTTACTGCCGTGTTCGCCGCGCTGATTGCCGTGGCGCAGAACGACATCAAGCGCATCCTGGCTTACTCCACCGTTTCGCAGCTCGGCTACATGATGGCCGGCTTGGGCATGGGCGGCGTCGCCGTGGGCATCTTCCACTTAATCACGCACGCCTTCTTCAAGGCGCTCTTATTTCTCGGCGCGGGCTCGGTGATTCACGGCTGCCACGAGGAGCAGAACGTGCGCCGCATGGGCGGGCTGAAAGCCGATATGCCGCTGACCTTCCTGACCTATGCGATCGGAATGTTGGCGCTCTGCGGCTTTCCGCTGCTGTTTTCCGGCTTCTGGAGCAAGGACGGAATTCTGGAAGCGGCCCAGCATTGGAGCGTAGCCAAAACGCCGTTTTACATGCTGGTCTTTGGCGCGCTGCTGACCGCCTTTTACATGACGCGCCAGGTAGCCTACGTCTTCTTCGGTCACTGGCGGGGCGGCAAGCCCGCGCATGAGAGTCCGGCAGTGATGCTCGCGCCGCTGGGGATTCTGGCCTTCTTCGCCATCACGCTGGGATTCATCGGAACTCCGGCCTGGCCTTGGTTCAGAGCCTTTCTGAATGGCAAAGCGGCGGGGTTTGATTGGCACGTTTTGATGGAGCGGGAACTGATGACCCTGATGGGCGTTTCGGCGCTTGTCGTTTTTATAGGTATTGGAGTCGCATGGAGTCTCTACGGTGATCGTTCACCCAAGCCGACGGCGTCCGATTCACTGGAAAAGTTTGCGCCTACTGCCTGGGGCTGGCTGAGTCACAAATTTTATGTCGATGAGTTCTACGGCATGACGGTAATAGCTTTCTACGCTTGGTGGGGGCGCGTCTCTGATTGGCTGGATCGCCGGGTCTGGGGCGGCATTGTCGCTGGAGTAGCATGGGCCTTCAGCCTTGCAGCTCGACTGAATCGCTTTCTGGACACGAATGTAGTGGACGGCGGCTTCGACAAAGGTTGCGAAGAGTTGACCGTGGGCGGAGGTTTGCTTTCGCGGGTGCAGACCGGCCGTGTGCAAACCTACCTGAGAATTCTGGCGCTGGCCGTGGTGGCGTTGGCCGCGCTTCTGATCTGGAGCAGCAAGGCATGAGCGGATTACCTCTATTGACGCTGTTGACTGCGCTGCCCCTGCTGGGTGCGGCGCTGGCGCTGGCGCTGGGCAAGCACGCGCGCGCCGTAGCTCTCATCACGACCTTCGCCAGTCTGGCGCTGGCGCTCGTCGTCTGGATGCAGCTTCCTGTAAACGGCAGCATCGGGTTAATCGAGCAGCACGCCTGGGCGCCTTCCCTGGGCATCGAGTATCACCTCGGCGTGGACGGGCTCAGTGCGCTGATGCTGGTGCTCTCCGCCATCGTCACGCTGATGTCGGTCGATGCCGCGCACCACGTTCATCATCAGCCAGGGCTTTACTTCGCGCTGGTGTTGACGCTGGAAGCCGGACTCTTCGGCTCCTTCACGGCGCTGAACTTCTTCCATTGGTTCTTATTCTGGGAGTTGTGCCTGATTCCCGCCTTCTTTCTCATCAAGCTGTGGGGTGGAACGCGGCGCGGGCCGGCGGCGACGCAATTCTTCATCTACACCATGGCCGGCTCGGCGGCGCTGCTGGTCGCGTTCCTGGCCATCTTTGTTTCGACCACCAGCATGGATTTCCCCCACCTCACGCTGCTGGCTTCGACCGGCGAGTTAGAACAGTTGGTTGCCGCGCACCTGGGGCCATCGGTCATGATCTGGCTTGCCATTGGCGTGCTGGCCGGCTTTGCAGTCAAGGTGCCGATGTTTCCCTTCCACACCTGGCTCCCCGCCGCTTATGCCGAAGCTCCGTCGCCGGTGACCATGCTGCTGACGGGCGCAATGTCCAAAATGGGCGTCTATGGCCTGTTGCGCATTGCGCTGCCTCTGTTTGGGCATCAAATTGCGCAGATCCGCACGCCGCTGCTGGTGCTGGCCGTGGCCACGGTGGTGATGGGAGCATGGGCTGCGGCGGTGCAGAAGGACCTGAAGCGCGTCTTCGCTTACCTGTCGGTGAATCACCTGGGCTATTGTTTGATGGGCATCTTTGCACTGGTGGTTCCCGCTGCCGGCTCTGGAATTGATGCCGCCTTGCAGGCCAGCCAGTACGCGGCCCTCAACGGCGTAATCCTGCAGATGCTCAACCACGGCATCACAGCAGCGGCGCTCTTCTGGTTTGTGGCCATGATGCAGCAGCGCACCGGCGGTCATCGCGGCATCGACCAGTTTGGAGGCTTGCGCAAGCCCGCTCCGGTGCTGGCAGGGCTGATGGGCATCGTTCTGTTCTCGTCGCTGGGCTTGCCTGGGCTGAACAACTTTCCCGGCGAGTTCCTCATCTTCCGCGGCGCATTCCCGCTGGCCTGGGTCGCGGCCTCCGTCTCGATTCTCGGCCTTCTGGTCACGGCGGTAGTGATTCTGACCGTGATTCAGAAGGTCTTCACCGGCCCGCTGCCGGAGCACTGTGTAGGCTTCCCTGATCTGCACCACGGCGAACGAATGGCGCTCGCCCCGGTGATCGGCCTGATGCTGCTTGTCGGCCTTCTGCCCTCGTTGATTCTGGGCAGCGTGAACCCAACAGTCATGAACCTGCTGGCGCACTGGAGATTCTGATGTTTTCGATTTTGCATCCAAACTCGGTGTCTCTCTTGGCGTGGACCATCTATCTCTCCTTTGCCGGAGCTGTGCTGCTGGCGCTCATGCCCAGAGGGAAGCCCGCCTTGTCGCGTTGGCTGGCGCTGGCCTTTGCCGTGGCCGGTCTGGCGTTGGCCGTACAAGGCTTTGTCGTCGGCATGGGACAAGGCCGCGTAACGCTGGTCGATCTCGTCTGGGTTCCGTCCATGGGGATTCGCTTCCTACTGGCCGCCGATGGCATCAGCCGTGTACTGGTTCTGCTCACCGGCCTGGCCGCGGTCGCCGGTGTCCTCTTCAGTTGGAACATCGACCTGCGCACCAACGAGTTCTTCGCCTTTTATTTCGCGCTGATCGGCGCGGTCTACGGAGTTTTTCTCAGCTTCGACCTCTTTTTGCTTTTTGTCTTTTACGAAATCGCCATTGTGCCCAAGTACTTCCTGATCGCCATCTGGGGCTCTACGCGGCGCGAGTATGCCGCCATGAAGCTGGTCATCTATTCCTTCGCGGGCTCGGCGATGGTGCTCATCGGCCTGCTGGCGGCCTACACCACGGCGGGCAGCCACTCCACCGGACTTGTCGAACTGGCCCACGCCGGCCTGCCCATCAGCTTCCAGTTGTGGTGCTTTCCGCTGGTCTTCACCGGCTTTGCGATTCTGGCCGGCATGTGGCCCTTTCACACCTGGGCGCCCACCGGCCACGTCGCCGCTCCCACCGCCGCCTCCATGCTCCTGGCCGGCGTGGTGATGAAGCTGGGCGCCTACGGCTGCCTGAGGGTCGGCATTGCCCTATTCCCGCGCGGCCTCGACCCCTGGGGCTTTTCGTTTATCGGCATTGGCTCCTGGCGCGGCGTCTTTGCATTGCTGGCGTTGGTGGGCATCGTCTACGGAGCGCTGGCTGCCCTGGCGCAATCCGACTTCAAATTTGTCATCGGCTACTCCAGCGTCAGCCACATGGGCTTTGTGCTGCTGGGCCTCATGACCCTGAACCAGATCGGCGTTACCGGCGCGGTCCTGCAAATGTTCTCCCACGGCATCATCGCCGGGCTGCTGTTCGCCATCGTCGGCCGCATCGTTTACGTGCGCACCCACACGCGCCAGTTGGCGGAACTGGAAACCATGCACCTGTCGAAGCGGATGCCTTTTGCAGCGGCAGCCTTTGTCGTTGCCGGGATGGCCTCGATAGGGCTGCCGGGCTTCTCCGGCTTCGTGGCCGAGTTGCAGGTGCTGATCGGCGCGTGGAAGGTCAACCACTGGTGGGTCGCCGCCGCCGGAATCGGCCTTGTGGTCAGCGTGGCCTACATCTGGCGCGCCATGCAAAAGGCCTTCTTCAGCGATCTGCTGCCCAGCGCCCACGTCCTGGAGCAGGAACACAACCACGCCTTCGCCGCCATCACCTGGCCTGAAGTTACCGGCGTAGTTCTGCTGGTTGGAGTCAGTTTGTTTGTGGGACTTTATCCGAAGATATTGCTCGACGCCATCGATCCGGCCGTGAAAACACTGCTTGCGGGAGGTGTGCAATGAACTACGCAGACCTTTTCCGCGTAACGCTGCCGGAGACCGCGCTGGAACTCGCGGCGCTCATTGTATTAATCGTGGACCTCGCCTTCCTGCGCAAGGCCGCTCTGAAGACACGCATATACGTTGCTGCATTACTCGGCGTGGCCGGTTGCGGCGCGGCGTTGTGGGCGTTGGGAGCCTCTGATGGATGGGGTTTCCGCTTCAGCGACGCTCTGGTTCTTGCTCAAGGCGGATTTGTTGCCGTAGCACAGACGGGAATTCTCGTTTTGACGGCACTCACGTTGTTGCTGCTGATCGACTCGGATTTCACACGCCATGTGGGCGAGTTTGTTGCCGTAATGCTGATGGCAGCTTCCGGCGGATTGTTGATTTCCGGCGCGCAGGACTTGCTGGTGATCTTTGTAGGCCTAGAACTGCTGAGCCTTGGCCTTTACATCATGACGGCCTTCGCCAAAAGCTCAGGCAAGAGTGCTGAGGCTGCAATAAAGTACTACCTATTCGGCGGAATGTCGGCCGCATTTCTGCTCTTCGGGTTCAGTTATTTCTATGGTCTGACAGGCAGCACGAATCTATTGGAAATTCAACTGGCCATTGCTAAATCGGGGCCGAGTCCGCTGTTTTACCTGGCATGGATACTGGTCGTCGCCGGTCTGGGATTCAAGGTAGCGGCGGTTCCATTCCACTTATGGGCGCCGGATACCTACGAAGGCGCGCCAGCTCCTGCTGCAGCGTTTATTGCCTCAGTCTCCAAAGTGGCCAGCTTTACACTTTTACTGACAATTAGCCTGAACTGGTTTTTGTTCAGTGGGCAAATAGAAGGGCAGAAAGCCTCGGTTGATCATTTTCTGCACGGGATTTATCAAACCTGGCGGCCATTGACAGTAATCCTCCTCGTAGTGGCGGCTGCATCGATGATCGTTGGCAATCTGGCAGCGCTGGCGCAGGTGAGTGTACGCCGATTGCTGGCTTACTCAGCAATTGCCCATGCGGGGTACATTCTGCTCGGTGTTTCCACGTATGCAAATATTTCAGCGCAAACAAGCATAATTGACTACTCTGGAGGCGCCTTTAGTCCTGCCTTTTATAGCACCAACGCCGTCCTCTACTACGTCCTCACCTATGGCCTCACCACCGTTGGCGCATTCGGCGTGGTTTCCGTCGTCGAGCGGGCCACCGGCAGCGACCGCCTCGACTCCTTCCTTGGCCTGCACAAGCGCAACCCGCTGCTGGCTGCTGTGCTGCTGGTGCTCTTTCTCTCCCTGGCCGGCATTCCGCCGCTGGTCGGCTTCTGGGCCAAGTTCAACCTCTTTGCCGCCGTACTGGGCGTCTCAGCCGGGCCGATCCCCTTCGCGCTGGTAGCCTTGGCCGTTGCCTTGAGCGTGGTTTCGCTCTATTACTACTTACAGGTGCTCAAACGGGTCTATGTAATGCCTGCGGCCGATGAGACGCCAATTAAGGCGCATCCGGTCACTCTGGCCCTGCATCTAATAATAGCTTCGGCTGTTGTGGTGCTGGGTTGCTTCCCTGCGTTGCTCCTGCGGTGGATCGAAAATTTCCATCGCGTGATGTAGCTTTCGCGACCATGCGCCGTCAGCACTTTCCCTGTGGATAAAACAGCACTTTTCCAAGGACTAGCAGAAAAGAGCTTTCCACACGGGCAAATGCGACTGATTTTGTCCAATTAGTTGGGCAGAATAGCCCGGTAAAAGGAGCCAAAACTGTCTCCTTTTGACCAGAAGTCACCTGTTACCGTTGTCATGCCCTATGTTACCGCGGTAACCAGACCGTACTCTTGTGCACACTATTCCATTGGCAAATACTAGATTAGCAATACTATGGCTCGGCGCTGTCCTGAGTGTTTCTCCGGGCCATAAGAAAGGTGCGTTTTGTCAAAATTCGCCGCACACTGGCGGACACAACTGTCGTGTGTGTGAGCTTAACCGTAGTGTGTGCATGCACATGCGTAGTGTGTGCGCTCGCGTAACCGTCGTCTGTATGCGCTCACGTGTAGTGTGTGTGCGCACGCGTAACTGTCGTAAGTACGCGCTCACTCGTTGTGTGTGCGCATTCATAACTGTCGTGTCTACGCACGCACCTGTGGTGTGTGTGTGAACACTCAACCATGCCCCGTCACAAGACCGGGCTCGCCCATGATGGGCAGAAATGGAAAAAGAAAATGAAGAAGATCAATTTTGGAATGTCTCTGTTGGCCGTTGCAGTTAGCGCATCATTGTTGCTCAGCCCGGTGAAGGCATATGCGAACTCGGTAACCCTGACGCTTGAAACGGCCCCGACGAGTTACGGGGGAGAAGATGTGTATCCCTACAACTTCAGCGTGAACAGCAGCACATCCACCATTCCGCTGATGTGCATCGATTTTTACAACCACATCGACTTCGGTGAGACCTGGACAGCAACGATTGGGACGATCTCCACAACCGCGGATGAAGAAGCAGCATGGCTTTTCAATGACGCCAATATAGCCCTTAAGGCTAATAACACTCTGCAGGCGGAAGACGATCAGTGGGCAGCCTGGAAAGCGATCAACTCTGCTGTGACCCTGCCCGACGGCGGCTCTGCAACTCAATTGGCCGACGCGGTGGCTGCCATTGCGGTCGAGCCTGCAAGCTTCTACAAGAATTTCGTTATCTACACGCCTGTAGCCGGCAGCTGGCCCTCGAGTGAGGGAACATCACCTCAGGATTTCATCGGTTATGCGCCCACGCCTGAACCCACCAGCTTGATCCTGCTCGGAACCGGCATGCTCGGACTCGCAGGCTTTTGGTATCGCAGAAACAGAAAGAGCATCGCGTAAGAAACCACCCGTAGGCGCACAGAGCAATTTCGACCTGTGTGCAAGCCATAACAAAGCCCAATAAGGGCAAACAAAGGAAAGGGAAAAGAAAATGAAAAAGTTCAATTTTGGAATGTCTCTGTTGGCCGTTGCAGTTTGCGCCTCGTTGTCGCTCAGCCCGGTGAAGGTTTATGCGAACTCGGTAACCCTGACGCTTGAAACGGCGCCGACAAGTTACGGCGGAGATAATGTGTATCCCTACAATTTCAGCGTGAACAGCAGCACATCCACCATTCCGCTGATGTGCCTCGATTTTTACAACCACATCAACTTCGGTGAGACCTGGACAGCAACGATTGGGACGATCTCCACAACCGCGGAAGAAGAAGCAGCATGGCTTTTCAATGACGCCAATGTAGCCCTCAAGGCTGGTAACACCCTGCGGCAGGAAGACGATCAGTGGGCGGCCTGGCAAGCGATGGACTCTGCTGTGACCCTGCCCGACGGTGGCTCTGCAACTCAGTTGGCCGCCGCAGAGGCTGCCATTGCGGGCGAGCCTGCTAGCTTTTACAAGAATTTCGTAATCTACACGCCGGTAGCCAACAGCTGGCCCTCCGGAGACGGCACACCTCAGGATTTCATCGGTTATGCGCCCACGCCTGAACCCACCAGCTTGATCCTGCTCGGAACCGGCATGCTCGGACTCGCAGGCTTTTGGTATCGCAGAAACAGAAAGAGCATCGCGTAAGAAACCACCCGTAGGCGCACAGAGCAATTTCGACCTGTGTGCAAGCCATAACAAAGCCCAATAAGGGCAAACAAAGGAAAGGGAAAAGAAAATGAAAAAGTTCAATTTTGGAATGTCTCTGTTGGCCGTTGCAGTTTGCGCCTCGTTGTCGCTCAGCCCGGTGAAGGTTTATGCGAACTCGGTAACCCTGACGCTTGAAACGGCGCCGACAAGTTACGGCGGAGATAATGTGTATCCCTACAATTTCAGCGTGAACAGCAGCACATCCACCATTCCGCTGATGTGCCTCGATTTTTACAACCACATCAACTTCGGTGAGACCTGGACAGCAACGATTGGGACGATCTCCACAACCGCGGAAGAAGAAGCAGCATGGCTTTTCAATGACGCCAATGTAGCCCTCAAGGCTGGTAACACCCTGCGGCAGGAAGACGATCAGTGGGCGGCCTGGCAAGCGATGGACTCTGCTGTGACCCTGCCCGACGGTGGCTCTGCAACTCAGTTGGCCGCCGCAGAGGCTGCCATTGCGGGCGAGCCTGCTAGCTTTTACAAGAATTTCGTAATCTACACGCCGGTAGCCAACAGCTGGCCCTCCGGAGACGGCACACCTCAGGATTTCATCGGTTATGCGCCCACGCCTGAACCCACCAGCTTGATCCTGCTCGGAACCGGCATGCTCGGACTCGCAGCCTTTTGGTATCGCAGAAACCGCCTCGCTGGAGTGAGATAACTATGCATAGGCGTCTGAAACAGGTTGTTGTCAGACTGATTACGTGTTGGCCTGCCCACGATGGCGGCGCTTGTCGTCCCCGTCTCGATGGTCGCGAGTTTCGCCAGCTTGCTTTAGCTTTGGCAGAACTGGCTGATATGCGTGCGTCTTTATCTCTTCTTAATAAAGGAGTCGATTGAATATAACTTATTCAGATTTGATGTGGCTTCCAGTAGCGACAGTGTTCCTCATAGTCGCGGCTGAGTCGATGTTATTGCGTACAGCTCGATTATTTTCATGGCTTATACAAGCGCAGCCAACTACTCGATATGCTGCTGATGCTACTACGGCGTTAAGCCTGCCGCTGGTCAAGTTTAACCTTCTTTCACCCAATAAACGACGGATCTGCCATAAAGGAACCTTCCGAGACAATTATTTTTCATTTAAATACTGATTTTTTCGGAGCAGGAAATCCAAAAGCACCATGTACTTACGGATTTAACCCCCCTTATTCGTTCTTGGTAACACGCATTGGTAACCCTAATTTGAAACTAAACATACATAGGTAACCTTGATTTGGAACTAAAGATTGCGCTAAAAAATACTGAAAATGCAATATTCATATTGATCGAAAATTAGAAAATGTCTATGATTGATAGTGTGGCCGATAGTGCATATACGGCCTTATGATGCTTTTACCCTGAGAATGTTTTGTAGTGTTTATTCGCCGCAGGAAAGTTCTGCACATTTGCGAAGAATACGCACACCTTCAGAACTCACTCAGTTGGTTTCACTCTGCCTGTCAGAGGGCAAGAGGGGGTAAGCGAATGAAGAAGTTTAGCTTTGGCTTGATTTTGTTCTCCGTTGCGTTGTGCGCATTGTTGTTCTGCCCGCAGAAGGGCTACGCAGGCACAATAACGCTGCAGCTCGTCAGTGTCGGGGGGCAGTCTTCTGGATCGGATTACATATACCCATATAATTTCAGCTTCAATGGCAGCACAGAACTCACCTCGCTGATGTGCATCAGCTATGAGAATACGATCTACTTTGGCGAGACCTGGCAGGCAACGCTTGTGCCAGTCACGGGCTCGGGGAACCCGCAGTACTTAGAAGCGGCTTACATCGTCTCTCTGGCTGCCGCTCCCGGCGCATCAGCAAATACCATCGCGGTAGCGCAGTGGGCCAATTGGGAGCTCTTCGATCCCAACGATCCCAATTTGAAGGCCAACCTGCCCGCCGGGTATCAGCCTCAGATAGACGCTATGCTGGACGAGGCTTCGGCTTCTACCACAACCAACTACCCCAACATTGATATTTTCATCCCCATCGACGGCACCCAGAGCACAGGTGGCGAACCACAGTTTTTTGTTGGAGACCCACCAGACGCTCCTGAGCCCAGCAGCTATCTCCTGTTTGGAACCGGCCTGCTCGGCCTTGCGGTCTTAGGATTTCGCAAAAGGTGCGCTGCTTAAGAAACCTCTGGATCTGCTGCGGTCCGTCTCCCCACGGACCGCGTAAGGTCAAAGCCCGCGTGCTGGGCGTGGTGATTCTAAGGACAGGCTCAAGGCAACAAGCGTAAATATTCTATATTTTACCCATTCAGAGCACTTGACCCAAAGTTTCTTCAGCTTTCCGGTCACAATCAACATCAGACCAAAAATACCCTCGTTGCAGAACTTGCTAACCCCATGCAGCGTAGGTTAATTTGCTGCCTTTATCGGTAACCCCGTGCTCTGGCAATTAGATTGGAAGCATGGAGTCGGTGCAGACCAAATGGAGGCAGGAACTGGGCGCGATGGTGGCGCTGGCGGTTCCGGTGGTGCTCAGCGAGGTGGGCTGGGTAGCCATGGGCATCGTGGACACCATCATGGTGGGCAGGTTGGGCCCGGCGGCCATCGGAGCGGTAGCTCTGGGCAATGCCGTCTACTACACCCCTGCTCTGTTCGGCATCGGCCTGCTGCTCGGCCTGGACACGCTGGTGGCACAGGCCTTCGGGCGCAAGGACCACGACGAGTGTCATCGCTGGCTGGCCCAGGGCGTCTATCTGGCCTGCCTCGCCACGCCGCCGCTGATGCTGCTCATCTATCTGGCCAGTTTTGGCTTTGCCCCCTTCGGCATTACTCCCGAGGTGGCCGCTCCGGCCGCCGCCTACCTGCGCATCCTCAACTGGGGCACCCTGCCGCTGTTGATTTACGCCGGCACGCGCCGCTACCTGCAAGGCGTGGGCGACGCGCGCGTCATTACGCTCACCTATGTCGCCGCCAACCTGCTCAACTGGTTCGGCAACTGGGTGCTCATCTCTGGCAAGCTGGGATTTCCTGCGCTGGGCGTAAACGGTTCCGCTATTTCCACGCTGATCGCGCGCGTCTTCATGGCTGCGGCCATGCTGGGCTTTGCCTGGCGCTATGAGCGCAAACGCGGCCATCCGCTCTTCCGCCATTGGGCCGCACCCCACCTGGCAAGGCTTCGGAAACTGGCGCGCCTGGGCGCCCCGGCGGCAGGGCAGATTGTTCTGGAAGTGGGCGCATGGAACCTGGCTACTCTCTCGGCTGGATGGCTGACGCCGGCTGCCCTGGCCACTCACCAGATTGCCCTTAACTACGCCAGCCTCACCTACATGGTCCCGCTGGGCATCTCAGCGGCAGCAGCGGTCAGCGTGGGCCATGCCGTGGGCGCAGGAGATGGTGCGCGTGCGCGCCGCGCAGGCTGGTTCGCCCTGGGGCTGGGCGCCAGCTTCATGCTGCTGGCCGCCGTGGTCTTCCTGGTGGCGCCGGGGCCGCTGATTGCTCTCTATACGCGAGATCCTCAAGTCATGGCCGTCGGGCCCAGCCTGCTCGGCTTGGCGGCTGCCTTCCAGATCTTCGACGGCATCCAGACCGTCTCCACCGGCGCCTTGCGCGGGCTGGGAGAGACGCGTGTGCCCATGCTGGCCAACCTGGTCGGCTACTGGGTGCTGGGGCTCCCGCTGGGATTAACGCTTTGCTTCATCCTCCACTGGGGCATCTACGGCCTGTGGATCGGTCTTTTGCTCTCCTTGTTCATCATCGCCGCAATGCTGCTGGCGCGTTGGCAACGAGACTCGGCGCGGCTGGCGCTGCAAACACACCGATAGGAATGGCGCGGTGCTGCTCGGAATTTTCATCGATTTTTGCGCTAAACAGAGAATAATTTCGGAAGAATATGGGAATCGCTTCCGGATCGACACACATCAAATAGAATGAAATGCGGCAAAATTATTGACATTCTGTAAGTTTGCCTGCACTTTATTTACCGATTCAAAATGGGCGTGAAAACATTCTCTTCCGCGCAAAATGGTGTGATCACTCCCGGCTTATGAAAGAAGGACGGCAGTCCGCGCCGCTGACTATAATCACAGAGGAGAGAAAGATTGACTCTTTCCCCAATGAATTAGAAGGGAATCCCGCCAAATGGCGACAGGCGATCCAGCCCTGGGCGATGTGCAGGGCGCAACAAACACGCGGCAGCGTGTCACAAACGATTTCAGCATTAACGTGGCGACGGTGAACGGCTCCGGCTCGCAATCCGCCAATAGCGTACTGCTGAAAAGCATCTTTGGAATGGGCGTCCCCGTCAGCGGGAAAAACCTCTTCCCTTCCAACATTGCTGGACAGCCAACCTGGTTTCTGATTCGCGCCAGCAAGGACGGATACGTCGCCCGCAAGCGCGACTCCGAAATTCTGGTCGCTTTGAATCCGGAAACCGCTCAGGACGATGTGCAGGCTCTGCCCCCCGGTGGCGTGGCCATCTACGAGGAGAATCTCAAACTCGACCAGGCGCGCGGTAATGTGATCTTTTATCCTGTGCCCTTTGACAAGCTCACTGCCGCCATCTGCCCTGAGGTCAAGCTGCGCAAGCTGGTCAAGAACATGGTATACGTGGGCGTTGTTGCCCAGTTGCTGGCCATCGATATGGCCGTGGTGGAGAGCAACCTGCGCCGGCAGTTCGCCAAGAAGCAAAAGGTTTTTGACCTGAACTTCGGCGGAGTCAAGACGGGCTTCGATTATGCCCAGGCGAACCTGACCAAGCGCGACCCCTTCTTCATCGAGAAGATGAATAAAACCGCGGGCAAAATCATCATCGACGGCAACGCCGCCTGCGGCATGGGCGCGGTCTTTGCCGGTGTTACGGTGGTCGCCTGGTATCCGATTACGCCCTCCACCTCGGTGATCGAGTCCACCACTGACCTGCTGAAGAAACTGCGCGTTACGCCTGAAGGCAACGCTACCTTTGCCGTTATCCAGTCCGAGGACGAGTTGGCCGCCATCGGCATGGTTTTGGGCGCCGGCTGGGCTGGCGCACGAGCCATGACCTCAACCTCCGGCCCCGGCATGTCCTTGATGGCGGAGTTCTGCGGTCTCGGCTACTACGCCGAGATTCCCGGCGTGATTATCAACGTGCAGCGCACCGGGCCCTCCACAGGCATGCCCACGCGCACCCAGCAGGCCGATCTGCTTTCGGCTGCCTTCCTCTCGCACGGCGACACCCGGCATCCGATTCTGCTGCCCGGTTCGGTCAAGGAATGTTTCGAGCTGACTCAGGCGGCCTTCGACCTGGCCGAGCGTATGCAGACACCGGTTTTTCTGCTCACCGATCTTGATCTGGGCATGAACAATTGGATGTCCGAGCCGTTTGATTATCCCGCCAAGCCGCTGGACCGCGGCAAGGTGCTTACGGCCGAGGATCTGGAGCGTCTGGGTGGCTTTGTCCGCTACCGCGACGTGGATGGCGACGCCATCGGCTGGCGTACGCTGCCCGGAACGCGCCACCCCAAGGCCTCGTACTTTACCCGCGGCTCTGGACATACGGATACGGCCCAATACACCGAGAACCCGGTTGAGTACCAGGCGGTAATGGACCGGCTAACGCGCAAGTTCGAGAATATGCGCAAGCTGGTTCCCGCCCCTGTTGTAGTTAGAAACGGCAGCTCGAAGATCGGTTTCCTGGCCTTCGGCTCCACCGATTGCGCGCTCACCGAGTGCCTTGACCAGATCAAGCAGCGCTACGCCAAGGACGTGGATTACCTGCGCATCCGGGCCTTTCCCTTTGCCCAGGCAATTCACGACTTTGTGGCCTCGCACGAGCGCATTTATGTCGTCGAGCAGAACCGTGACGCGCAGTTGGCCAGCCTGCTCAAGCTCGATCTGCCCGCCGCGCAGGTGACCAAACTGCGCAGCATTCTCCACTACAACGGGATGCCCGTGGACGCCGAATCCATCACCCAACAATTTGCGCTTCAGGAGGGCCTCTAAATGGCAACCGCCGCACCTGCTCCCAAAGTCAACCACATCGGCCTTCCCATTCTCGATTATCGCGGCGGCAAAAG
>Ga0302140_10000738_pt1 | contig 42810 bp, 27 predicted proteins | sample I_Bog_E1_1_FD_202095 | JGI IMG/M metagenome (GOLD analysis project Ga0302140, IMG submission 202095) | Peat permafrost microbial communities from Stordalen Mire near Abisko, Sweden - I_Bog_E1_1 | ecosystem: Environmental > Terrestrial > Soil > Wetlands > Peat | place: Sweden: Abisko, Stordalen...
TTCCCCGATCGAAAACCACGTTGAGCATATGCTGCTTGAAGCGATCTACTTTTCCTGGAAAGCCAGTGGCGACACGCCTTGGATGGCAACCAAACTGAATGCGGCCATCAACGCAGTGAAATACTCCGACCAGCAATCCCTATCGCTGGTCGGAGAAGTACAAGCTGCTCAAGCGTGGGTTCACCATCGATACATGGGACTTCCTCTGCGAGAGCGAAGCTAAGCTAGTCGGCGGCGACATCATGGTGATTAATTTAGCTAAAACGCACTTCGGAATATTCTTTGGCGACAATGCCAACATGATTGCCGGACTCCGCCGCCTCAGCGAAATGCTGCACGCTGCCGGACGTGATGAGGAAGCGCCTGCCTATAGCGCACTTGCAGATCAATTGGAGCAGCGCCTGAATGCTCTAGCATGGAACGGCGAGTTCTTCGTCCATTGGATTCCCGAGGATCGCAATCTTAAGTTCGACCTGGGCGTTGACATGGATCGACAGGTTTCGCTCTCCAATGCCTACAGCCTGAATCGCGGAATCCGCCACGATCAATGTGCGGCAATTCTTCGCACCTATCAACGCATTCGGAAAGAAATGCCTGCCACATCGCCAGGCGAATTCTATGCCATCTTCCCGCCCTTTGAAAAAGGCTTTGCCGGCGAAAGTGAAAAATGGGAGTACATGAACGGTGGCGTTATGTCCTGCACGGCCGGAGAGTTGGCCTGGGGTGCCTTCGATCATGGCTTCGAGGAATATGGCGCGGATATTCTCAACCGCTATGCGAAGATTGCCGCAACTCATCACGGATTTGTGCCCGCAATCTTGCGCGGCAAGCAACCCGTGGCGCCCGCAAGACAATTTACGCAGGTCGATTTACGCTCTGTGGCCAACGCGGATTTTGGGCCTGGCACACCGGAAGTGCTGGGCTGGATGAATGAGCCAGGAAGCGATCTAGCCAGCATGCCCAGCGGCAACCAGGTCTCCCGAGAAATTCCCTTCAACGTGATTGACCCTGCAAAGAATGGGCGGCGCGCGTGTCTCGCTATCTCCAGTGCCGAACGATTTACGCGTCACGCATCCATAGCAATCAATCGAACGGCGCGCAGTTTCTATCTCTTGCACGCCAAGGGTGGAGATGACCTGGTGGGCAAGCTCACTCTTCATTACACGGAGGGCACAACGCATTGGGAGTACATCCGCGCAGGTGTCAACATCAACCATTGGTGGGCGCCAGCGGACAGCGAATTCAACGAGCGCTCCGGCCCGGGCGGTTCAGAGCGCATGCAGGTGGCATGGCGAGGTGCAAATCGGAAATTCGGAAATCTTGGTCTTTATGTCGTAGGCTTTGAACATCCCCATCCCGAAAGGACGATTGCTGCCATCGATTTCGATTGCCTCGATACAGGCGCCAAGTGGATGGTGACGGGGCTCACGCTTTGCGATGCTCCCATCTTCCTTCCACCATGGAACGATGTTTCATACGGCATGCCCAATAACTGGGGAGCGGCTGCGTTGACTGCGGCAATCCTTGAAGGCTTGGCAGGAGTGCAAGATCGAGGAGTGGCATTCAGCAAGGCACGCATCGCTCCACGCTGGTTGGCCACGGGAACAGGTAAAGCGAAGGTCTCCGTACGTTATCCCGCGTCGCGAGGCTATGTCCATTACAAATACAAATGCGATCGCACGAGCGGCCAAATGACCTTGGAGTTTACCGGAAGCGCGCAACAATTTGACCTGGAATTACTGCTGCCACAAGGGAGGGCAATTCGCCGTGCAACCCTCAATGGTAAAGAGGCCACCTCGGAAGAACGAACAATAGAATCCTCGCGCTATGCCGTTATCCCCGCAGAGAGCGCTACGGCCCACAAACTAGTGCTCGAATTCGCGTAGACTTTCACCAGTCCAATGGGACGGGATACGCCCCGGCGAAAACTGCATCAGGCAACCATTCGATAGGGATATCTTTGCGGGCGGGATAGCATGTTGTTCGCCTCATCGTCGTTCTTGAAGTGCTCTTTGACTGGATCCCAATGCAGCCTGCGGCCTGTCTTCATTGCGATGTGATGCAACAGGCATGTCGAACACGCGCGGTGCCCAACCTCGGCAGGAGCGATGGGGACCCTTCTGCTGCGGATGCATTCCAGCCAGTTACCATGCTGATCGTCGCTCTTATATAGATGAACCTCGTCCGGTCCAATCACGCTGTCCAGTATCTTCGGGTTGCTCGCCATCAATGGGTCGAGCGTAACTGGCTTCCCTCCCGGATCCGTAGCAGTGACCTCTTTATCCCGTGTAACAAAGATCCAGCCTTCTGTCCCATAGAACTTGATCCCATTCGGAAAATCGCCACTTATATCCATCGTCACGCCATTCGCATAGATGGCATGGGTCAGGAACTTTCCATGGACGTTCCATAATCCATGCGTGGGAAACTCCGCTGCTCCCCATATCTCAACCGGCCCGGTGTACTCCGTGTTCATTCCCAAGTGCGCCGTATCCACATGATGTGCTCCCCACCCCGTTATCATCCCCGCGCCGAATTGTTCGCAGCGCAACCAGCCAGGCCGATCGAAACCCTGCTGCGGATGGACGCGCATCTCTGTGTAATAGACATCCGGCGTCGAGCCAAGCCATGCGTCGTAATTCAGATTTGCCGGTATCGGCATCCGTGGCGCATCGGGGCCGCTTGGATCACCCGGAAGTCCAATCTCAACATGCTCGATCTGGCCGATGCGGCCATTGCGTACTAACTCGCAAGCGCGATGAAATTGCTTCCATGACCTCTGCTGCGATCCAATCTGCAAAATCCGCCCCGACACCATTACCGCGTTGCTCATCGCGCGGCCCTCGGCAATCGTCAGCGATGCAGGCTTCTGCAGATACACATCCTTGCCGGCGCGGACCGAATCCACCGCTAGAATCGCGTGCTGATGATCAGGCGTGCTGATCACAACCGCATCTATATCTTTGTTCGCCAACAACTCCTGGTAGTGATGGTAGCCAGTTACGCCGTCGTAATCCTTTCCTGTCTTTTGTGCATAGTAGCTATTTACCAGTGTCTTGCCAGCTTCCACACGATTGCTGTCGAGGTCGCACACAGCCATGATCCGCGCTTGGTCGAATTGCCAGATCCCCGGAAGATCGTGCCCACGCGAGATGCGGCCCAACCCGATCGCTCCAACATTGATGCGATTGCTCGGAGCGTTTTCGCCGAATACGCACGCTGGAACAATGGCGGGAAAGCCAGCCAGGGCAGCCGTTCCCACTGGCATTTTCAAGAAAGCCCTGCGCGACGAACCGGATCCCTTGCTTGCTTTGTTCATAACATCTCCGCCCGGATAGCTTGCAACTTTTCCGTCCTTCATCGCCGGTTATGCGTCAAAGGTAAGCACCTTGGCATCCCTCTGCGCTTTTAGCACGAGTTCAGCCGCCAACAGCGCCTGTTCCTGATCCTGCGCAACGTGCGTTCGGTTCACAATATCCGCTACGAGCTGCGGGCCAAACGGCAGCACAACATTATTACAATCGATATAGCGCGTCTGCTTTTGATCGACGATAAAGAGGTGATTGCCGCCGGGTCTGCCAGCTATGTCCCGATATTTGCGAAGCTCAATGTATCCTTCAGTCCCAAGAATAAACAGACGACCATCGCCCCATGTGCCCAGCCCGTTTGGAGTGAACCAATCCACGCGAACATACCCAGCCCCACCATTTCCATGAAGCATCATATCGCCGAAGTCCTGAAACTCCGGATGGCTCGAATGATTTACGTTCGCAATCTGCGACGCAGTAACATCGGCCTTCGTCGACCCTGTGTAATAAACAAACTGATCAGCCTGGTGAGAACCAATATCGCACAGTATCCCGCCATATTGCTTCGGATCCCAGAACCAGTCAGGCCGGCTCGGCGCATTCACTTGGTGAGGTGCTATGTTTACGGTTTGCACCACCTTGCCAATCGCCCCGTCTTTCACCAGGTATCCGGCCTGCACGGCCGCGCGCACCTCAAGCCGCTCGGAGTACATGATCGCGAACATCTTGCCCGTCTCCGCGGACACCTTGCGCACCTCAGCCAACTGCTGCAATGTCGTAATAGCCGGTTTGTCGCTCAGATAATCCTTGCCATGTTGCATCACACGGATTCCAAGAGGCGCGCGCAAATTGGGGATGCCGGCACTCGCCACCAATTGAATAGAAGGATCGTTGAGTATCTCGTCCTCGCTTCGCGCCAGTTTCGCACTCGGATAAGTCTTCTGAAAATCCGCAGTCGCCTCCGGAAGCTTCGAGTAAAACGCAACGAGTTCGCCGCCGCCGCGAACAACGGCCGCAGTAATCCCCATGATGTGGTTATGGTCAAGACCAATCACGCCGAACTTGATGGAGTCCTTTGGCTTCTCATCCGCACCGGCACCGGGCGCGGCAACCTCATGCAACACACGCGCGCCTCCATCATGAAGTCCCAGCGCGCTCTGAGGTATCGCAGAAAACATCCCCGCCGCTCCCATGGTCTTCAAAAAGAATCGCCGCCCTGAATTCTCAAATCGCATCGACTCCACTCCCACTGGTATCCCAGCTTCTTCGCCTTAAGCCGTATTGCGCATTCAATTGAATTGTCGAACGGGGTCAAGGTGTCACTGCCGCCGGCGTGGCCGCCGTCTTCCAATTAATTACGTGATAGATTGCCTGATCGGCGCCCACGTTTCTCAAGCCATGCAGGTGATTGGATGCAAAGAAAACCACTGATCCGGGACCAACACGTTTCCACTCCCCATCGACCAGAACTTCAACAGTTCCCTGCCGGATGATGATTATCTCTTCATTCGGATGGCGATGCGGCGGGTGAGGAGATTTGCCAGGGTCAAGAGTCGTTGCATGCACTTCGAGTTCTTCAACAGTGGGCGTGCGCGCCTTGAGGAATGACCGAACCGACCCTACGTCGGTTGACTTAGCCGTAATGGCATTCCAGTCCAACGCAACAGAGCCCATAACTGGCCCCTGGTCTGCAATCGCAAATACTCCAGCAGTGCCGAGGATCGCAATTACCGCAACGAGTAAATCTCTCCGAGTAACCATCTTTACTACCTCCTTTGGCCGAATTGAGCCTTCATTCCGTAATCGTGCGCTCAACAGATTTACCCGAGGGTACTGCCAACCCACATCGAGTCGTCAAGCAGCATTCTTACTCGTGCTGCGACCTTCCGGCAAGACCTTTGTTCAAAGGACCTGGAGTAACACGAAGACAAGTAAATCGCCTCAACTTCCGAGAGCGTGCGGATGAGGATCGGGCGATCGTGGGCTTTCAAAATGGCTCCGAATCATGTCGATGTTAAAAGCTAAGCCGGACACCCACCTGTACGGCGAATGGAATGCCAACCGTCGTTCCCGGCCCAAAGAAATCGCCGAGCGCGCCGCCGGCCTGCAGCAGCTGATTCGGACTGGTGATCGGCGCAGTGCTCGAACAGTCCGCATTCTCACAGATATCTGTCACATTCCCAGCCGCCGCCTCCGCCGCAGGCACAGGAAGCGTGGCAATGTTCGTCACATAGTTTGCGCCGGAGTTGTTCCGGTTGAATAGATTGAAGAATTCCATGAACGGCGTTGCTGTCCACCTTTCGCCAAACCTCAACGGGCGACTCACGCGTAGGTCCGTTTGAATATAGGGAGTCCCCCGGAACCGATCCAATGCAGTTGGAGTTCCGTCGATTGAGATGCGCTCGCGATTATCCGCAGTCGTGATCGTGAAAGGGCGCGCACTCTCAGCCTGCGACAGCCCGCTCACTTCAACACCTCCCGGCGCATGCCACGTTCCAGCGATAACCGCGCGCTGACGAACGTCCTCGCCGGAAGGTCCATAATCGCCTGGACCGAATGCATTCAGCGGATTGCACACGCCATTGACGTAATCGAAAAGTTCCCCAAGCACGCAACCCCAGGTCTGCGCTTTCGACAAAGTATAGTTTGCAATCAAGTTCAACCGCCGCCGCACATTGCCTTGCAAATGAACAAGCAATCCGTTGTAACTCGAACGATTGTCGGAGTGAAAGACATTTACATCTGGAACAACCGCGGCCTGCATTGGGTCGTCCTGTGCGAGCAGCGGTATAAACAAGTTGACGCCACCTGTGTAACTGTAGGCTCGATAAGCATGATTGCCCTCTTCGTGGACATAGTCGGCACTTAGCAACCAAATCCCATTGAAGCTATGCTGCAAACCGCCGGAGATATGAATCGCGTACGGAGTTCTATATCTGGGATCGATCAAATTGACGGTTCCGCCTGCGGAGCCGCCGGGTACGCACCCAGCATTTTCCGCACCACCAGGGTTCTCAACCGGATCCAAACATGTACCGGGGGGTGCATTGACAGCCTGGAATGCCGTTGCCCAGCCATTCTGGGCCAGGTCGTTGTAATAAAGTCCAAACCCGGCGCGAATCACAGTCGTCCCTTTGCTGCCCGGCGAATACGCAAAGCCGATTCGTGGCGCAATCTGCTCACGATCGTCATGCGGCGCCCCTGCCACAAGGGGAATGCCAAGCGCAGCTAACGTGATGTAGCCCGGGTTTTCCGTTTGACTTCGTCCCGATCCGTTGAAAAGTCCATAGGTTGTTGAGTACCGCAATCCGTAGTTAAACGTCAGGCCATGCGCGATGCGCCATGAATCCTGCCCATAGAACGCCAGGCGCTGAATGTTTTGCGAAAATCCACCGCCAAGGGTCGATGACGTGGCTCCGGAACCCATGTCGGATACAAATTGAGCCGTGTTATTGACGTAATATGCGGGATTCTGCGGAAATTGATAGAGGGTCTCCGTGTTCCCTGGGAATGCGCCTCCAAGCACTGGCTCGTGGATGAAGCTCACTCCAAGGTTGATTGCATGACGGCCAAGATCCTGGGTCAAGTCATATCGAAACTGATACTTTTCCTGGCTGCGCTCCGATGGGAAGAAAGTGATCGGCGTCGCAAACTGGTTATCCCCGAAGGTCTCAAAGCCGGACACCGTCAACGATGTCGAACTGAAAGGAAAAGCCAGCGCAAAACCTAAGTCGGAGTTACGTGTCTGTGTCAGGTGCAGACCGCTTGCGTTGAACAGAGCTCTTCCCAGAAGCTTCGGCGAAAAAATGTGCCGATTGGCTATTACCAGGCTGAAATAGTTGTTATGCGTCAGCAGCCCGGTGGAGGGTAACGTGCCCTGTTGCACAAGATCGTTATGAGTCGTGTACGAGTCGGCCGACCCACGCAGATACCATTGCGACCTGGTTGATTGAGCCCAGTCCAGGCGCTCCGATCCAAAATAATCGCGGAACGGGATAGGCACATTTGCCGGGACGTCAATCGAGCCGACACCCGGAATCAATCCTTCTGAAGCCAGGGTTGCCAGTGCATCGAACTGCGCGATGCTCGCCGGACTATAGGCAATGCTTGCATCTTCATGTACACCCTCAAATGCCGTAAAGAACCAAAGCATATCCCTGACGATTGGCCCTGCCGCAGTCCCGGCGTAGTTTTGCCGGGAAAAGGGCTGCTTGGGATTGGGCGCAGGATTCTCGATCGGGAAACGAGCGTTCAGTGCGGCGGCACGCGCAAAGAATGCAGCATCTCCATGCCACTCATTGGTGCCGCTCTTCGTTGTCAGCATTACTGAGCCCGCCGTCGTTCCTCCTGTGTCGGCATCCTCCTGCGATGTTCGCACGGCAAACTCCTGAATGGAGTCAGGCGAGAAGTTCTGCAGAAATCCGCCAATGTAATCGTCCGAGTTATCTCCTCCGTCGACGGATAACTCGTTGTTCAATCCGGAACTACCGCCCGTGGAAACGGCCGTGATGCGCGCCTTGGTCGGGTCTGACGGCTCCACTGGCTCTGTTCCCGGAGCAAGATAGGCAATGTTGGCAAAGCTGCGCGCCGGCAGCGGGAGGATTTCGAGATCATGGCCGCTGACTACGCTCTGGTGAACCTGACTGGCGAGATCCATGGCTTGCGTAGTGATGGAAGAACTCTGCGCCCGGACGTCAACGGTCTGGGAAACCGCTGGCGGCTTCATGGTTACGGCGATGTCGCGAACCGAACCTGCTTCGATGGCTACATCCGCGACAGCATCCGCAAAACCGTGTTCGCTTACGCTCACTCTGTAGGTCCCAGGGGGAAGGCCGTCGATGCGAAAATTCCCTCGATCGTCGCAACGCACAGTGCGCTCAAACGAAGAAGCGTTCAGGCGTGCGGCAATTGCCGCCGAAGCGACTTGAGCCCCTCGGCTGTCCTCGACAACTCCACGCAGCGACCCACCCAGAGCCTGCGCATTCGACACGGTTGCACTCAGCAGGGCCAGAACCAACAGGATCGCAATTCTCATGCGCAGCGCCTCCTCAATACCCATATTGACACAGCCCCACTGGTGTCACCGCTCCTGGTCCAGGGCCTGGCCGCCCCTGCAAGTTACAAAGCCAGGAAATAGACTGAGGCACCCTGGACCACGCACACTGCGGGCTTCACGATAGTTTGGGGATAAATCGAAGCGGTAGAAACACAAAGAGATTGTGAGGAGGGGCGCCAACCCTCTAAGATGGCATACATCTCTGCTTCGGCCTGGAGTTCCCCAAACAATGATCGACCTTTCATTGAAACCCCGTAGTTCGGTGCTGCGTTCCATTGCCATCGCCCTGCTTGCGTGTTTGTCCTTTTCGCCTGCTTTTCTGTTTGCGCAAGAATATGCTTCAGGGCCACTCCCGGATATGCATTGGCGCATGATTGGGCCATTTCGCGGTGGGCGCACGCGTGCGGCGACGGGCATCGCGAGTCAGCCCAATGTATTTTATGTTGGCCAGGGGGACGGCGGGGTATGGAAGAGCGACGACTATGGACGGACGTGGAACCCAGTCTTCGATGGGCAACCGTCCCAATCAATCGGTGCTATCGCCGTTGCGCCTTCAAATCCAAATGTTGTGTATGCTGGCAGCGGAGAAGGGCTCCACCGGCCTGATCTTTCAGTAGGCAACGGGATCTACAAGTCCAACAACGCGGGCAAGACCTGGGAACATCTTGGCCTCCGCGACGGGCAGCAGATTCCCGCATTGGCCGTAGATCCGCACGACCCTGACAAGCTCTTCGCCGCAGTACTTGGACATCCCTATGGCCCGAATGAGGAGCGGGGAATCTACCGCTCCACCGATGGCGGAACAACATGGACCAAGGTGCTCTACAAGGACGTAAATACGGGCGGTTCCGATGTGCAGATCGATCCGAGCAATCCCGGCGTTGTCTATGCATCCATGTGGGAAGAGACTCTGGGGCCCTGGGAAGATGGCAATAGCTACGACGGAACCAAAGGCGGGCTATTCAAGTCGACCGATGGCGGCAATACGTGGAAGCCTCTAACGAAAGGCTTGCCGGACGATGTGGTCCACATCCAGGTAGCGATCTCCGCAAGCAATCCCGATCGGCTCTATGCAACGCTGGCCACAAAGCATGAGAGCGGTTATGGCTCCGCCGTTGGGTTGGGCGTCTATCGTTCCGACGATGCCGGCGAGACATGGTACAAAGCAACCGACGATCCACGGCCTGCGCTGAAGATCGGGGGCGGCGATCTGCCCATCGCCAAGGTCGATCCCAAGAATCCCGACATTGTGTACAGCGCGAGTATTGTCACAGAGCGCTCGGTCGACGGCGGCAAAACATGGATGAGTCTGCGCGGCGCGCCAGGCGGCGATGACTATCAAAACCTGTGGATCAATCCGGATAATCCGGACATTATTCTTCTGGTGAGCGATCAGGGCGCGCTTGTGAGCGTGAATCGCGGCGAGACGTGGAGTTCGTGGTACAACCAGCCAACGGCGCAGCTCTATCACGTCGCGGTAACGAATACATTTCCCTACCAGGTTTGCGCGGGACAGCAGGAGAGCGGGTCGGTTTGCATATCCAGCCGGGGCAACGACGGAGAAATTACGTTCCGCGAGTGGCACCCAGTGGCTGTTATCGAGTATGGCTACGTCGCGCCCGATCCACTGCATCCAGAGATTGTGTTTGGAGCCGGAAGGTCGGAAGTATCGAAATACGATATGACGACCGGACAGGTGCAGGATGTAACGCCGATCCCGGTACGCAGCCCCGCTTATCGTTCCGACCGGACTGAGCCAATTCTGTTTTCACCCGTCGACGCACATGACCTCTATTACGCCGCAAATGTGCTGTTCGAAACGAAGGACTACGGCAAGACGTGGCAGACAATCAGCCCGGATTTGAGCCGCGAGCATTCGGGCCAGCCTACCTCTTTACCGCCGCTTTCCGAAAAGGATGTGGCAAGGCGGCGGGGCGCCATCTATTCGCTTGCCGCATCCTTCAAATCCACAGACACGCTGTGGGCGGGAACCGACGATGGTCTTGTGTGGGTCACGCGCGACCACGGCAAGAATTGGAAGAACATTACTCCCGAAAGTCTGACCCCGTGGAGCAAGGTGACGCAGATCGACGCATCGCACTTCAATGACAGCACGGCGTATGTGTCTGTGAGCCGCCTGCGCATTGACGATTTGCATCCATACCTTTTCCGCACTCGCGATGGAGGCGCTACGTGGAAGTCCATCTCGGCGGGACTTCCCGACGATTCACCGGTCGACACGGTGCGCGAAGACCCTGTGCGAAAGGGGTTGCTCTTCGCCGGAACCGAGACGGCGGTGTGGGTCTCGTTCGATGATGGCGACCATTGGCAGCCGCTTCAATTCAACCTGCCGCATACATCGATGCGCGACCTCACGATCAAGGACAACGACTTGATTGTGGCCACGCATGGCCGCTCATTCTGGATTCTCGACGACATTTCTCCGTTGCGCCAGATTGCCGGAATGAAGGCGGATGCGGGCGCGTATCTGTTCAAGCCTGGCAATGCTTATCGCGTACGCCGAAGCACATATTCCGATACGCCTCTGCCCATCGATGAGCCCGCGGGAGAAAACCCGCCAGACGGCGCGGTGATCGACTATGCGTTGCCGCAGGGAACTACCGGATCGGTGACGCTGGAGATACTCGATGGCAGCGGCAATGCGGTGCGAGAGTATGCCAGCAACGATGCTCCTGAGGAGACCCTTGAGGCGCTCTCCAAACAGCTCATCCCCCTCTACTGGCTGCGCATGCCCAAGACTCTTCCGGGCGCCCCTGGGCTGCATCGCTGGGTCTGGGACCTGCACTACACCACGCCAACGGCAACCAATTATTCATATCCCATCTCAGCAGTGCCGCACGACACTCCGCGCACACCCCAGGGACCGCTTGCACTACCGGGAACGTACACTGTCCGTCTGACCGCGGGTGGCAAAACCCTCACCGCCCCTTTGGTCATCAAGATCGATCCTAGGGTGCATGCTACGCCGGCTGATTTGCAAGCCCTCTTTGCTTCTCAGTCAAAGCTCTCTGCCATGGTCACAAGGAGCGCGGCCGCATCGCTTGAGGTTCATTCGGCGCGCGAACAGTTGCAGACCTTGTTGAGGTCCGCGCCGCCCGCAATTAAAACAGCAATCGAGAGTCTCGACAAGGAATTAGCTGACGTGCTGAGCGGCCGGGCGAAGCCCACCGGCGGCGAGGCGGAGCCAGGACTCGATGATGTCGCAGGCGAGTCGCTTGGCCTGTATGACCAGGTTGGAATGGCGGACGCAGCGCCAACTGCGGCGCAGTTGAAAGCGGCGGATCACGCAAGCGAAGAAGTGTCGGAGGCTCTGAGGCGCTGGGAAAAGTCCAGAGCATCTTCCATCCCCGCGCTGAATCGGCAGCTTGAAGCGGCGCACTTACCGGTGCTCAATCTCGAGCAAAAGCCCGAGAGCATGCCGGACGGCGGCGATGAAGATTAGAGAATCGGAAGTCGACTAACTCACGAATCGATGGTCTTTGCTCAAAACTTGGCGAAACTGACCATTACATCTCTATTCGCGGCAATCGCCTTGCCCTTTTGTGTGGCCGGAAGGAACCTGTAATGCATCACAGCCGCCGTAGCCTTTTCATCCAGGCCAAACCCGAGCCCGCGCCGAATACGAACATCTTTCGGCAAACCGTCTTCGCCCACCAATACCGATACGATGGCTACCTGAACGAACGGATGTTGTGCGAATGGGTCTGCGAAATCAGCATCTACTGTGTGAATCGGGAAGGGTGGCGTGTATGAAAGCGGGTTTTGATGCTTATCTTCCAACTTTGATTCATCGGGAGGCGGCAAGTCTCTCTCTGCGATAACGACCTGTGGAATGGCCTTGCTTCGGTCGGAGTGAAATACGACCCGAACATCGATCCAGACGGGGACCGGCTTCCCTGCCAGATCGCCACGCTCAAAGGTTGAGTGCTTGACCGCTGCAATTGCAGCCTGATCGAATAGGTCGCCATGCCCGTGCAAGACCTGAATGTTGGACGGCCTCCCGTCAGTACCGATCACCATGGCCATCACAGTCATTCCTTGGAGTTCCTTGCCACTCAAATTATCCGGGTAGAGCGCCAGTACGGTTCGAACCAGCCGGGGCGCCGCAACTTCAGGGCCTGTATAGTACACGCCGTCCCGATCGGGTGACTGATGAACTTGCGGCCGGACGGATTCATTGTTCTCGGCCCATAGCGCGACGGTGGTCAGCGCTACAAATACCAATGCATAACTTATCCGCTTCATTCAATTCTCCAATCGAAACACAAATCCAACACACCGCAGGCAGAACTATCGCTCAACTCGATTTTAGCTATGGATAAATAAGGATGAGATAAGGGACATCGGAAGCGGCGCAGTCTGAGGCCGCCCGATGCTTGCCCAACAGATGAGACAGTGCGCGGGAACCGTACTCAGTGCCGATAACTTGAAATTTATTGTCTTCCTGTTAAACCCCTCATGCGCCCCTCATGTATAGCACCCGATACTCAAGCATCGGAGGTTAGTCACGTATGACACGCAACGTAAATGCAATTTGTGTTTTGTCATTCGCGCTCGCGACTTTCGCAAGCGCACAAACAACCATCTCACCCGCCGGCGGTGGCACACACTACACACCGGTCCAACTGAAGAAACTAGCACAAGAGGCGCATACACCTAGCCAATACTCCGCTCTTGCGGAAGATTACCGCACGCAACAAGACCACTATCTTGCCCAGGCAGCGGATGCGAAGCGGGAGTGGGCCAGGCGAAGCAACAACGTCGTGTCGACAGCCGCAAAGTATCCAAGACCGGCAGATTCGGCACGCCAGCTTTACGAATACTACACATACAAGGCCGTGCAGGCGGAGCAACTGGAGGCGAAATTCGACCAACTTTCGAATTCTGGGACCACAGTAGCGGCGAAGTAGACCCCTCTGCATCCTTGAGATGCCCGGACACCGGCGCGGATTTGAGAAGGGCGAACGACCCCCAACGGGTCTTCGCCCTTTCTATATATGCTCCATATGTATCCTTTATGCTTTCTTCATTCAAGTCTGGCTAGACTCTAGTAAGCATGGCTGGAGCAGCAACACCGCGAGATACCGGCAAATGGTAATTCGGCATGTTTCCCGACAGCTGTACCAGCTGCGCGCCTTTCGAGTTACCGGACAATGCTTGGCGGGTTGTGTAGGCATCGCGATACTGACTTACATCGGATTTGCTCTGCAGGTAAACCTGACGACGATCAGCCTTCTCTATTTGCTGATCGTGATTCCCGCGGCATTGTATTTCGGCTTCTGGCAGGCATCTTTAACATCGGTGCTTGCGGCAGCGTGTCTCGACTATTTCTTCACCCAGCCAATCTTTCATTTCTACATAACAGACCCGAAAGAATGGGTGGCTCTTGGCGTATTCCAGATTGCGGCGGTTGTCATTAGCCGGCTTTCCCGCAAGGAACTGCAGAGCTCTGTTGAGGCGGGTCTCAATCGTGGGGGAATGGAACAGCTCTATGAGTTGAGCCGGAACTCGCTCCTGCTGGACCTTAGACAAGCTCCCGGGCCTCAGCTCGTCGTCCTCATTCAACGGATATTCAATGTCCATGCAGTCGCACTGTTCGATCTGAATCAGGGGCGCCAGGACAAGGCCGGTGAATGGGGCGAGGGAGAGGACAATGTGGCAAGGGAATGCTACCTGAGCGGAACGGCAAACAACGACCTGCTAACCGGTACATGGCGGCGCATGTTGTTAGCAGGAGCAGGTCCGATGGGTGCGCTGGTCGTGCGCGGCAAGCTGAGTCCACCGACAATGGATGCGCTGGCGTCGCTTGCTGTGATGGCATTCGATCGCTACCAGTCGTTTGAGAAAGAGGAGAGGGCTGAAAACGCAAGCAAGGCCGAGCATCTGCGAGCTGGGGTAATGGACGCCCTGGCGCACGAGTTAAAGACACCCTTGACAGCGGTTCAAACTGCCAGTTCAGGCTTGCTTGAGTTAGGTTCACTCAGCGCCCCGCAACACGACCTGGTATCTCTCATCAACGACGAAGCTATTCGCCTGAACGATCTATGCACTCGATTGCTGTTGACCGCAAAGCTGGAGCAAGCCCAAATTGGCCTGCACGCAGACGATGTGAACGTCCAGGACTTGCTCATGGGGCTAGTCGCCAGCCTGGCTGAGAAAACTGGAGACGACAGGGTTCGGATCGCAGTTGAAGATCGCGCTCTAACCGTGCGAGCGGACCGTGCACTGCTGGCCATGGCCCTTGCACAGTACATCGACAACGCGCGAAAGTATTCAACGCCGAACACGGCCATTGAGGTTGCAGCGCGCATCAGTCGAAACGAAGTCATCTTCTCTGTTCATAACTTTGGGGCGACCATTCGAATCGAAGACAGAGAGCGGGTATTCGACCGGTTTTTCCGATCCGGGGACTCGAAGAACTCCATCCCCGGCACTGGAATCGGCCTGTCCGTCGTGAAAAAGGCGGCGCAAGCGCATCATGGGCACGTGTGGGTTATCAGCGATGACAGGGAAGGAACGACCTTCTTTCTTTCACTTCCCATTCCCGCAAGGAGGAAGATGTAATGACGGAACCGGCGAATACAGGACAGGGAACCATCCTGGTGGTCGACGACGACAGTTCTACGCGGCGCGCATTGCGTGTAACGCTGTCTGGAATGGGCTTTACGATTGTGGAGGCGGCCCGCGGAGAGGAAGCCCTCTCGCTGGTCCGCGTAACGTGGTTCGATGCAGTTCTCCTCGATGTGGACATGCCGGGAATGGGAGGCATAGAGACGTGCCGCAGCATCAGGCGTGCAATTGCACGTCTGCCAATTCTCATGCTGACCGTGATGGATAGCGAGGACGACAAGGTATTGGCGCTTGACGCCGGTGCGGACGATTACATCACCAAGCCATTTCAACTGCGCGAACTTACAGCGCGTTTGCGCTCGGCCGTGCGCAGGAGAAGCGCCCAGGACAACAACCGCGATGCACCGATTCGTCACGGCCAGCTTGAATTGGACCCGGTCAAATACCGGGTGCTGAAGGCAGGCCGCGCGATTCACCTCACTCCAAAAGAATTCGAAGTATTGCATTACCTGATGATGCACGCGGGCGAACCGATTCCACATGCTCGGCTGCTTAAGTCCGTCTGGGGACCGGAGTATGGAAATGAACTTGAGTACCTTCGAACGTTTGTTCGTCAACTGCGGAAGAAGATCGAAGACGATCCCGGAAATCCGCAGTATTTATTGACCGACGCCTACGTCGGCTACCGGTTCAGTGAACAGTTGCCTGAATCGTAACGGGATGGTAAACAATCTTCGCCAGCCTGACTATGAGAGTTAGAAACAAGCCTAGCCACTCAGCCGGTAAAAGAAATCCCTGCGAAACTGACTACACTCTGCTCGTCGATGTTCCATTGTTCATAGTGATTCAAAGTTCCACATGCCTGCGGAACTGCCTTCAAGAATGTGTAGATAGGAGAAGAACCGCACCACTTCAAGTCGTCCTGGTTCTCTTTAATTAAATCCCAGAACCCACGCGCGTCCGATGCGTTCACTCGCTCGATCCTTAGCTGGTCCCGCTGTCTTACCACAGCCATCTCGTCCAGTTCGGCATGTGCCACAAATCCGTCGCCGTAGCGCACGCCCATGTGCGCCATATCAACTCCGAGGACCCACAACAGCCGCTCCTTTTCTCTTGCGGCGATCTCCCCGAGGGCGCCAAAAAATCGCTGAACACTGTCGTTGTCTTCTGGGAGCCCGCCTTCATAGACGCTCCTTCCGAACGATCCGCAAAGAATGGGAAGGATGCGCACATCCGGTCCGTAAATGGACTGCAGGAAGACAACTTGAAATTCGATCGAGTGCTCGATGGAATGGCAATAGTCTTCCATCAATACCGCAGGCTGGCGCGCTAACTCCGATACCAGTGCGTCGTCGATTCTTGTTCTGCCAAATGGCGTTTCGAATGGCTTTCTTGTTAGTCCGAACCTGTCCGGTTCGCCATAATGCGAAGTTCCTAGCACCACGAATGTGCGGTCGTGCAAATCGGGCGTCAGACATTGATAGGCTGCGCGATAACTCTGCCATCCGCCCTCCGGACTCACGTGCGGCGCGGCTATTCCAATCAACCCCTCCTGTGCCGAAACCTTTCCACCCAGGTACCTTTGCATCACGGTCTGCAATGGATCAACCTCCGCCGGATATGCAGAGCCCGCATGAAGGGCTTCCCTCACAGGGCTCTGAACAAACGCGGAATGACGGCTTTCCTTGATCTTCGCGTAAGTCTCGTCTTCGAGAAATCCCGCATCCCTCAGGGCATTGATAAGATTTGGGACCGCATTTCCTATCTCCGCCCCTCCGGCCAATCGGGTCAGCTCCGTATGGAGATCTGCGTCTGTGCGCACTCCATCAAAAAACTCAAGACCGCGGACCAAAAGCGGGGGAATGATCAGCGTTGCATCGGAGTAGCGAAAGGAGTCGCGAATCAACAGCCCCGGCCGGTCGCGCACCGGTGAAGGCATGAAATCCAGGTTGGTTCTAAGCCTGGATAGGATCATCCACGCGGACCATGACTACAGTGACTCTTCATATTGATGTGCATTCGAAAAGACGGCCTCCCATAAGTTCCACATCTGTTGTCGCGACATGATCAGGCCAAGGCAAATTGAGCCAAGACATACGGAGATTTTACTACGGCGTAACTCGCAGGCCTCTCATCCGCCCAAAAACGACAAAAGGCCCGGACGATGTTAGTCGCCCGGGCCTCGCGCCGTTCGGTTAGAAGGTCAGTTTCAGAGCACCCTGCATGACACGCGGCGGAATGTTACCGGTGGTTCCGATTTTGCCGAAGTTACCCCAGGCGACGGTGTTGCCGTAGTCGCCGGTGGGATTGCCGAAGGTAGGGTGATTGAGAGCGTTGAATGCTTCCCAACGGAATTGCAGTTTGACGCCTTCGACCAGGTCCCAGCTCTTCATGACCGCAGAATCGTCGCCAAAGTAATGCGGTCCAAACATGATGTCTTTTCCGCTGTTGCCGAACGTTCCATTGGCATTATTGACGAAGGCAGCTGTGTTGAAATAGCTTTTCAACCATTGCGACCTGGCTCCCTGATGGACCTTGAGAGCTTGGCCTGCGACGCGATCGGCGCGATCCAGATACTGCTTTGAGCCGGAGTCGTCTTCGTTCCAATTGAAGCCCGCAGCCTGAATCGAGAAAGGATTTCCCGATTGCCAGGTCACAATGCTGCTCACCTCCCATCCACCCAGCGTCTCCTGGAGAAGGCGGTTCTTTCCCCTCAGGCTGGGCGCATGATAGATGAAGTTAGTGACCGAGTTGAAGGGTACGCTCAGAGATGAGACGCCACGATTCCACCTCAGGTCGAACGGATTAGGCAGAAACGGGCTGCCGAATGAGATGTTGCCGGAACTGGCAACGTCGATAGTCTTCGACCAGGTGAAGTTCGACTGCACTTGCAGGCCGTGCGCCATATGGTGGTCAATGGTCACTTGCATGGAGTTATAGCTGGCGGTGGCATTGCTGTCCAATTCGTAGATGTTGCTGAATTGCTGGTACGGGAGCACATCGTTCGTAGCGGCATTCTTGTCGATGGCATCCGATTCGTGATACGACTCGTTCGCGACATACGCTATGCGGAGAACGGTCGTTGAATTCAACTGCTGCTCGAGCGACATGTTCCAGCTTTGCGTCATAGGCATCTTGAAGTTGCGGGAGAAGGACTGCCCCAGCTTAGCCCCCGCAGCGATTGCCGAATTGCTTGCAGGTACGTACGAGACCGACGCAAACGGTGGAAACGGACTTGCGTTGCCCGTTCCTGCATTCGCAGACCATGGATTGTCGAAGCTCAGGTATCCCGTAATCGCTGCGTCGGCACCCGCCGCGCAACCGCCGGCACAGTTACCTCCGTACAAGGAGAATGTCGGGCTGAAGGGAGCGATATCGGCCGCGTGATTGTAAGAGGAATACTCGAGCGGACCGGTAAACAATCCGAACCCGGCATGAAGCACGGTATGCGGAAAGCCCCTGGGTTGCCACGCCACGCCCAGGCGCGGCTGCCAGTACCCGTATGAGTTCGGCATCAGAGCGGCTGTCACACCCGTGTCTCCAGGGAAGACAAGTCCCAGAGGCGCATTGGGGAACTTGGTGCTCTGTTGTCCGGGAACGAAGGCCGCGCCGCGTCCGCCGGCCGAGGTGGGGGGTAAATTCGGATCCCAGCGCACGCCGAGATTGAAAGTCAGGTTGGGACGCACGCGCCAGTCATCCTGGAAGTACGGCCCCACTTGCCATCCTGCCACATCGGCGATCTCGCCTGCGCCCTGCTCGAACCCATGCATATAACCAAGCAGGTAATCCGCAAGCCCGTTTCCTGTGTAGCTTCCGTTGAACGTGATGATCGGCGTGGCGGGGTATTGAGTGAATTCCTCGGCAAACTGGTGCTGCAAGTCCATACCCGCTGAAAGAGTGTGCCGGCTCACGGTCTTGGTGAGGGTGTCCGTGAAGCCATAGGTGTTGCGCACTTCCTGCGACGGCTCGGTCCAGCCGCCGCTGAATCCTCCGGCGCCGCCGCTCACGCCGAAGCCTTCCATCCAGCACTGTCCCGGCAGTTCAGTCACGCTGATATAACGCGAGAAGCACATGGGCTTGCCGCTGCTATCGTCCGTGGGAGCCGAATTGTGCGCGCTCTGCTCGTTCCAGAAGACGGCGGCGGTATTGACGGTGGTGGAATTGATCGTCCACGTGTGCTCGAGCACATCGTTGTAGTATTCCATCCTCTCCTGGAAGTCATAACTCCAGTTTGCCAGGTTGAGCACGGAGAGAATGTTTCCGGGAGTATCTCCCGAGGGCTCAGTCATGGTGTTGGTAAAGGAGCGCAGGCTCAGGCGTTGCTTGGGGGACAGATCATAGTCAAGTTTTCCCGTGAATTCGTCGTAGCTTTGCTTGACGGCGGCAGAGGTGTAATACATGTCGCCGTTGGGGGCCTGGGTGGTGCTGGTCGCTGCGCCAGTTGTCGCCTTAGGCAATCCGTCCTTGGCGATTTGCACAGCCGCCGCATCCAGGTTGGCGACATTGGTATCCAATTGGTTCGCCACTCCATTGACAGTATGGAAAGGGCCCGAGAGGTTTGTGGTTCCGGGCGTGGTGGCCAAACCGCTGAAATCGCCAGTCAGCATGGCGGCGGTTGGCGTGTAGGTTTCATTCGAATTGGAAGCCTGCACCAGACGGGTTCCCTGATAGTTGCCGAAAATGAAAAGCTTGTTCTTGAGGAGCGGTCCGCCGGCATAGGCCCCAAACTGGTTGCGCTTGAGAGGATCGACCCCCTTGACGAACCAGTCCGCGGCATTCAGATCGTTGTTGCGCACGAACCAGAATGCGCCGCCGTGGTATGAGTTGGTGCCGCTTTTGGTGGCAATGCTGACCACCGCGCCGGGAGAGAATCCATAGATGGCGCTAAAGTTGTTGGAGATGACTTTGAATTCCTGGGTCGCGTCGGAGTTGGGAAAGGGCGCGGTGAGGTCATTGTAATTGTCCATGTTGGAGACGCCGTCGAGCATGTAAAACGTGCTGCCCTGACGGCCGCCGCTCGATGAAGCTCCGGTCTCTGTCGCAAACGAGAAGCCGGATTGGATTCCCTCGCCGCCACGCTGCAGGACGTTGGACGTGCCAGGCGCCAGCAACACCAGCGAGGACGGATCGCGTCCATTCAATGGCAATTCGGAAATTGCGGACTCACCGACCGTAGTTCCCAGTTCAGCCGAGGTGGTGTTGATAAGCTCCGCGTCGGCTGTAACGCTCACCGTCTCAGCCTTGCCGCCGCCCACCTTGAGCCGAACGTCCTGAGTTGCGGACAGATTTGCAGTCAGAACGATTCCCTTCTGCGCATAGCGGTCAAAACCGGATGCATCGATTGAGAGCGTGTAGTTGCCGATCGGCAAGGGCCGGATCAGGTACGTTCCCGCTCCATCTGTCTTCACGACCTGCGTGAGACTTGTGTCGACATTCGTGACGGTTACGGTCGCTCCAGGAATCACTCCCCCGGAAGGATCGGTGACTTGGCCCGTCAGGCTTGCGCTGGTGCCTTGTCCGTAGAGCAGGAGCCCTGAGCCGACCAGGATCAGCAGCACCAGGGCCCGTAGATACTTCGCGTTCATGATGTTCACAACCACCTCCAAAAGAGAGTTAACCTGAGTGCCCAGAACGGTCTGGCGTTTATTTGAAACCGTTTTCATTCGTTTGCACCCTTTTACCCGTTTCTTGGGAGACACGCTTGATCTGCCGATTGGCTCCGTCAGAACTGTTCAGATGGTGTTTTCCAAGTCGAGTCGAACATTACGCCCCCGCAACAAGGGCACACATCTGCCGAAAGTAGGATTTGGAAAAAATAAATTACACCTCTTTCCCAAAAGCTGCCTTCGGAGCATATACGTAACCATTTGTTTGAGTTACGGAAAGGCCGGCGTTCATTTTCGAGTATGTAATCGAGGCAGCCCTTTTTCAAAAGGCCGATTTCCGCCTCCCTCGGGAGGGCAACGGAGTTCGCTTGAATCCGTTTCTGGACTTGATCGATTCAGGAAACCCATTTCAGCCGTCTTAAGCCGAGCTCTCGATCCTATTTCCGGCGTATGGATGACCACAGCGAATGGTTGTACACTTCGACGTGGAACAACACACTGCGCGCCTTTGGGACCGTATTGGAAATTTCTGGATTTGAAATCCGGGCCATGCACTATTTTCAGTTGACAACAATCGACGACATCGGGGCTACTGAAGCATTCCCGAGAGCGGTCCCAATGAAGCCTTGCCCGGCTCACGGACGTGTGCGCACTATCCTCCCGAGCCCGGACGCCTTCGTGAAAGTTCTGCTTTTCATTCTCACAGGAACTCTTGCTCGCGCATCCTGCACCGCCCCGGCGTCCATGAAGGCGCGTCTCCAGAACCAGCCCACCGCACAAGCTTATGCCGATCTTGGAACATGGTTTGGCGATCGAAAGGAATTCCACTGCGCCGCCGAGGCCTTTGACGCTGCCGTCAAACTTCAACCGGATTCAGCTTCCCTCACTTACATGTGGGGACTCAGCCTCTACTCCGCGGGTGATACACAGGCCGCGCTTGTTCCTTTGCGAGCGGCTGCCAGGCTCAACCCGCATGACGCGCAAACCCATCTCGTCCTTGGCGCGGCTTTGGATAAGGTGGGCAAGATCGCAGATGCGGAACGGGAATGGCGAGGCGCGTTGGCCATCGATCCGGGCTCGGTGTCCGCGCTGGATGGGCTTTCCCGAGACCTGCTCGACGACAAGGACTACACGGCAACGATCGCACTGCTGCAACAACCCGCGCACCGCGGCCAGCGCACGCCGCTGCAGAGCCTGAATTTGGGAATGGCATATGCCAGGATTCTGCAACTCAACGACGCACTGAAGGTACTTCGCGATGGGCTTGACGCCACGCCCGATTCTCTCCCACTGGCAAATGAGCTGGCCGTCGTTCTAATGCTGCTCGAAAGGCCCGAAGAAGCGGATAACGTTCTGTCTGCCGCACTCAATCGAAATCCCGGAGACTTCAATACGCGGGTTCTCTACTTACGAGTTCTTATCTCTCGCCATGCGCAAACGGCGCAGCAGCTTGGACAAAAGCTCCTGTTGGCCGCACCGCGCAACTGGGAGGTCTTGTATCTGAATGCGCTGTTGGAAATGCGCGCGGAGCAACTGCCACAGGCGCGCGCGCATATCGAGCAGTCTCTCATTCTGAAGCCCGGCTACTTTCAGTCCCACACCTTGCTCGCCAGTGTGCTCTATAGTCTCAACGACTTTTCAGGTGCGAAGGCGCATCTGGAAAAAGCAGTCGAGTTAGGCGACAACGAGCCTGCCGTGCAATACGAATTGGCCAAGGTCCTGCAGAAGTTAGGCGATGCCGGGCAAGCGCAGGAGAAGCTGCGAGTTTATCAGGCGATGAGGAAGACTGAATCCGATCAAGCGCTGGCGGTGGCCAAGATCGAGTCGGGAGATCGGGCAATGGCTCTCGGCGACGCTGCGCAGGCTGTCGCGTTCTATCGGGAGGCTCTCGCCGACGATCCCAGCGAGGCGCGCGTGGCCTACAAACTTGCCAAGGCTCTGGATAAACAGAATGACTTTGCGAATGAAAAGGCCGAACTCCAGCGCGCCATCGAACTGAATCCCAACTTGGCTGAGGCGCAAAACCAGATGGGTTATCTGGCCGGAAAAAGCGGTGACCTTTCCCGGGCGGAAAGCTGCTATCGAGCGGCGCTACACGCTTCGCCCTCGTACGTTGTCGCGTGGATCAATCTGGGGGCGACTCTGGCCGACGAGGCCAAGTGGCAGGAGGCAAAACAGGCGGTAGCACAGGCGCTGGAGCTGGATCCCAGCAGCGCTGAAGCTCACCGGCTCGATCAAGCCATCGCTGCCGCCCAGCCAAACCCGTAAAAATCTGTCTAAAAAGCAAGCACATTGAAGGGTACGGGATTCATCCCGTACGTTGAATAACGAAATTGGTTTCGGCTTTAGCCACTGAGGGAGTGGAAGCTCCTGTGAGCCTTCCCTCAGGGGCTAAACAGGCTGCGGAAAAACTCGGAATTTCGGGGGAAAGTGGCGAAGAGAGCCCGTCCGCGGCTAAAGCCGGCATTGATTCTGCTGGCTTTATGCGGGGGTTGAAACCCCCGCCCCCCTCCGACGTGAGTTTTTCCGCAGCCTGTGAAGCCCAGTTACTTGTGGGTCCCGATGTACGGGCTGAAGCCCGTACCCTTCATGCAAAACGAAATTGCCCCTTCCGTCGGCCACTTCGTTTTGGCAGGTGACCCAGCCGTCCCGTTTATGCATCTCAACTCTTTAGGTCGCCGGTCAAATTGGTCGAATTCCATCGTAGGTTGCATTTGTCTCAATTCACCGCTGGCAAGGTCGAGATCGAATGACGGAATAGCGCGCCCAGGACTCTTGGAGAACCGAAGATTGAAGAAGCTGGCAAGTGCGACTGACCCACTCTGGTATAAGCACGCGGTCATCTACGAACTCCATGTCCGCGCCTTCGCCGACTCGAATGGCGACGGCATAGGCGACTTTCCGGGACTGCTTTCGCGACTCGATTACCTTCAGGATCTGGGTGTCACCTGCATCTGGCTCCTCCCCTTCTTTCCCTCCCCCTTGCGCGACGACGGATACGACATCGCCAATTACGTCGACGTCAATCCGTCCTATGGAACCTTAGCTGACTTCAAGCTGTTCCTGGACGCCGCGCACCAGCGCAACATGCAGGTAATGATCGAGCTGGTCATCAACCACACCAGCGATCAGCACCCCTGGTTCAAGGCCGCCCGCCGTGCGCCGGCTGGCTCTCCGGCCCGTGCGATGTACGTCTGGTCCGCAACCGACCAGCTCTATAAGGACGCCCGGATCATCTTCACCGACACGGAAAAGTCCAACTGGACATGGGATGAGACAGCCAAAGCCTATTACTGGCACCGCTTCTTTGCGCACCAGCCTGACCTGAACTTCGACAACCCCATGGTTCTCGAAGAGGTTCTCAAGGCGATGCGCTTCTGGCTCGACATGGGAGTCGACGCTCTGCGGATGGATGCCATCCCCTACCTGCTCGAGCGCGACGGCACTACCTGCGAAAACCTGCCTGAGACGCACCGCATCATCAAGGCCATTCGCGCCGCCATCGACGAAGAGTACGCCAATCGCCTCATCCTTGCGGAAGCCAATCAGTGGCCGGCGGACGTGCGCCCCTATTTCGGCGATGGCGACGAGTGCCACATGGCCTTTCACTTCCCCCTGATGCCGCGAATCTACATGGCGCTTCGCCAGGAAGACCGCCTGCCCATCACCGACATCATGGCCCAGACGCCGCCTATCCCCAACAACTGCCAGTGGGGCCTGTTCCTGCGCAACCACGATGAGCTGACTCTCGAAATGGTGACCAACGACGAGCGCGATTACATGTACTTCGCCTACTCCGCCGACCCCCGCATGCGTATCAACGTCGGCATCCGCCGCAGGCTTGCGCCCCTGGTCGACAACAATCGGCGCCGCATCGAGCTGCTCAATTCACTCCTGCTCAGCTTCCCCGGCACCCCCATTCTCTACTACGGCGACGAGATCGGCATGGGAGACAACATCTATCTGGGCGATCGCAACGGCGTGCGCACACCCATGCAATGGAACTCGGACCGCAACGCCGGTTTCTCCCGCTGCGACCCGGCCCGGCTCTACCTGCCCGTAGTCATGGATCCCATCTACGGCTACCAGGCCATCAATGTTGAAGCCCAGCTCAGCGACCAGTCCAGCCTGCTCCACTGGACTCGCAACATGATCGCCCTGCGCAAGCTTTTCCAGGTCTTCGGCAGCGGGACGCTGCGATTTCTCAATCCGGAGAATCGAAAAATCCTCGCCTACCTGCGCGACCTCGATCGTGGCGACGGTTCGCGCGAGACTGTTCTCTGCGTCGCCAATCTCAGCCGGTTCGCGCAGCCCGTCTCGCTCGACCTCTCCGACCACGCCGGCCAGCAGCCGGTCGAGATGCTGGGCTACGTCTCATTTCCCCCAATTAATGAAACCCCTTATGCCATTACCCTGGCTCCGTACTCCTTCCTCTGGCTTGAACTTCAACCCCCCGGCGTAAACATGGAGCCGGTAGTCGAACCGCCGGTCGAATCCCTTGAAGGCACATCCGTGAACGAGCTAGCCGCGCTCGATTTACTCGCTCAGGGCTGGCCGGGTTTCTTCGCCGGACACGGCCCGGCACTGCTTGAATCTTCATTGACCGCCTGGCTCCCGCGCCAACGCTGGTTCGGAGCCAAGACCCGCAAGATCCAATCCATGCGCGTAGCGGACTGGGTAGAACTTCCCGTCCAACCCGCTGCCAGCCCCTCCGTGCTTGAAGCCGCTGCCCGCGCCGCCGTCAGCACCATTCCTGCCGCCCTGATCTTCGTTGAGGTTTCCTATGCCGAGGGGCAAGCAGACACCTACCAAATTCCCCTGGCATTCACCACCGGCCCCGACGCCGAAGTCCTCAATGCAGATCATCCCCAGAGCATCCTGGCCACTCTCCCAGCTCCCACCGGCCCAGTAATCCTCCACGACGCCACCACGCGCGAAGACTTCCGCCAGGCTCTCCTTACGCTCATCGAACAAAACGCCACATTGCCGCTGTCCGCATCGCACGCTGCCCCAAGTCAGCCCTCCAACACACCCTATCTTCCCGTCGCGCCTGTTCCCATCAGCACACAGCCCGGCGAAGCAGCCCCCCCTTCACCCACCGAAGGGGCAACTGCCGAGTCCCCCTTTGCTGAGGAATCCGTTCCATCCACAGGCCGCCTCGAGGCACGGGCATCCCTCTCCTTCGCCCCCGCCCACGAGCCCGATTCGCTCACTTCCCATCTAAGCTCCGCAGAGCAATCCAACACTTCAATCATTTACGGCGACAAATTCATTTTGAAACTCTTCCGGCATCTCCAGCCCGGCGAAAACCCCGATGTGGAAATCGGCCGATTCCTGACGGAAGTCGCTCACTTCCCGCGCATAGCCCCGTTCCTCGGCGAGATTGCCGTCAATTCGCCCAGCGGCGGGAAGACCACGCTCGCCATGCTCCAAGGCCTGGTTGCCAATCAGGGCGACGGCTGGCAGTGGTTTCTCGGCCAGCTTTCAGCCTACTTTGCCTCAGTCGCATCTCTTCCCGCACCTTCCCACGCCCCTGCTCCCAGCTTCCTCAATAACTACCAACCCCTTCCCGAGGCCGCCGAACAAGCAAGACCATCGCTTCAAGCCGCGGCACTCCTTGGCCACCGCACCGCCGAATTGCATCTAGCCCTTGCATCTGCAACCAGCGATCCTGCGTTTGCCCCCGAGCCCTTCACAGCGGAGGACCTGGCCCGCGATGCGCAGCGAATCGACACCCAGATCACCTCGACCCTCGAAGCCCTGAGAATCAAGCTTTCCACGCTCAAGGACTTCACCGCCGACAATGCCGCGCTGCTTCTTTCGCGCCGCATTAACCTGTTTGCCCGCGCCAATGCCATCACCGCGTCAACCGCCTCCGGTCAGCGCATTCGCATTCATGGGGACTATCACCTGGGCCAGACTCTGAGAACCCGCGGAGCCGCTTCCGAAACAGGGACGGCGCCCGGTGCGGACTCAGGCGACTTCGTCCTGCTCGATTTCGAAGGCGAGCCCGCCCGCCTCCTTGCTGAGCGGCGTCAGAAGCAATCGCCGCTCAAGGACGTAGCCGGGATGATCCGCTCCCTCTCTTACGCCGCCTACTCCGGTCTCGATCGATTCCTCATCGCCAACTCCACTCTCGCGCGCTCGCCGACTTGCGAGAGCCTCACAGCCTGGGCTGTTCTCTGGCAGAACTCGGCCTCCGCTGAGTTTCTCCGCGCGTACCGCGAGACCATCTCCGCCAATCCTTCCCTGTTGCCCTCGCCTCAGCAGTCGCAGGCATTGCTCGGCGCCTACCTGCTTGAAAAGGCACTGTACGAATTGCTCTACGAACTCAACAATCGCCCCTCATGGCTCCGCATTCCGCTAGCCGGCATCTTAGATCTGTAGTAGCGACAGGCCGAGTGCGCCACAAATGCCCCGTGCCCCATCCTTGCGAGTTTTTTCCGCCGCAAGGGTGGGAAACCTGGAACCTTCACAAGCCCTGTTCATTGGGACCGAGTGGCTAACATCATGCCCTCCCACCAATCTGCCGAGAAAGGAACGATGGCGACAGCAAATCAGACCTCCGACCTTCGCCCCGCTCGCGAACGCCTCGCCGCCGGACTTCTCGTCCTGCTCGCGCCCATGCCTTCCGGGCAATCCGAAACCATTGTCGCGAATCTGACCTCGTCCTTCCCGGTTGAAGACCTGATGATCGCGACCCCGGACGCGCTTTCCGAAGATTCATGGCCCGGCCTCCGCATTGTCCCCATTCCAGAATCCAATCCATCCTGGACCCTCACCGCCGCGGACTTCGAACTTGTCTACCGACTTGCCGGCGAATATGAGGCGCAGGCAATCCTGATGCTCGGACCCGGAGCCGGTTCTCTGCGTTCATCCGGACTGCGCGACCTCGCAAATTCAGTTCTGGATTCTTCCGTCGACCTCGCAATTCCCTGCTATGACCTGCCGCCGCATGCAGGCCTTATCAACTCCGCCATCCTCTATCCACTCACCCGCGCGCTGTTCAGTTCTCGAGCCAGATTCCCGCTCGCCGTCGATCTGGGCCTTTCGCCGCGGATGGCCGAACGCCTTGCCGCCGCGGCCAGGCGATTCACAGCGCTCAATCAGGGCGAAGCACTTCTCTGGCCCATCGACGAGGCCGCGGTCGCGGGATTTACAACCGGCGAAATCGATGTGGGCCCGCGCTCAACCCCGCAACCTGCCGAAGCCGACATCAACGCGATTCTCGCTTCAGTCACGGGTTCTCTCTTCGCCGATATCGACGCCAAAGCCGCATTCTGGCAGCGACCCCGCTATCTGCCGCCCACACGCGATCCAGTGCCGCAGGCCCCGTCGGCCGATGGGCCTGCCGACATCGCACCCATGCTCGATGCCTTTCGCCTCGCCTACACCAATCTCCAGGAAATCTGGTCGCTGGTTCTGCCTCCTAATTCCCTGCTCGGACTCAAGCGGCTTTACGGCACAGAAGTCGCGGCGTTTCGCATGCCCGACAGCCTTTGGGCCCGCATCGTTTATGACTTCCTCATCGCGTACAGGCTCCGCACCATCAATCGCGGTCACCTCCTCGGCGCGCTCATTCCGCTGTATCTCGCATGGGTCGCCAGCCACATCAACATCACCGCCTCAGGCACCAACCCGGAGCGGCATATCGAAGCGCTTGCTGCCGCTTTTGAAGCGGACAAGCCCTATCTAGTCTCGCGATGGCGCTGGCCCGACAGGTTCAACCCATGACACACAGCTTCCCAATGAATGTGGGTGCCCCCGGTCTCGATTTTGAGACCGGGGAATGTACGCGCCTCAGCGCCAAAAGATCGAATTCGAGGAGTGAATGCGATGCAAAACATCCCTGACATCATGCTCCAGTCAAGCCTGCAGCCCGTAAATGCGGACAACGCCTCCATCTGGCACCACATGTCGGGGGCGCTCCATCAGTCGGTCGACCGCGTCCTCTCGCTGCTCATCGCCATTCTGCCCGGCATTCTCGCTTTCTTTGTTGCCATGGCGGTATTCACTCTGGTTGGCATGGCTCTCTCCGCGCTCCTCCGCCGCGGACTTACGTATGCCAGGTTTGACGACCGCCTCACCCAGACCCGCGGTAAAAGCGATTGGACGCCTGGAACATCGCCCACCGCGCTCATTGCCCGCGCGTCCTTCTGGGCATGTGTGATTCTCGGACTCATCATCGGCGCATCCGCCTTCGACGCCTCCTACGCAACCGCCGCAACCCTTCCCATCTCCCTGCTGCCCTACCTTACCCGCGCTGTCGGCGCCGTCTTCCTGCTCATCGCCGGCACGCTGATTGCCCGCTTCCTGGCCCGTTCTGTCCTCATCGGAGCCGTCAATGCCCAACTCCAATACGCGCGCTTCCTCTCCCTCGGCGTCAAATGGCTGGTGCTCGTTCTTACCGCCGCCATGGTCCTTGACCACCTTGAGGTCGGTGGTGTTGTTGTTGAATTGGCCTTTGGCATCCTCTTCGGCGGCATTGTCCTCACGCTCGCTCTTGCCGTGGGCCTCGGCTCGCGCGATCTTGTAAGCCGCTCGCTCGAGAGCCATGTCGAACGGCCCAGTGAACATGGCGCCGCCCCACCCAGCGTTCCCCCTTCCACCCCAGGAGAGCCCATCCGCCATTTCTGAGAACGCGGAAAATGCATTCGACGCCAACCATGTGGGCCGGACCCCGTTCACATTCGCGACCCTGATTCCTTCCCAGCCCCGAGCCGACGAATGAGCTTCCGGCTCCTTGCCAGCTCCTCTGCTTCCGATGCTTCATGTGAGAGAATGACACCACTTGCTTGGGATTGAAACAGCGGACATATGAGCAGCGACCTTACCACTGGAGCAGCCTCTTCGAGCCAAGAGGCTGCACTGGAAAATGAGCGGCTCGTCGGCTCCATCCTGGCTGGAGAGCGCCAGGCTGAGCTGACTTTTGCTTTGCGCTATATGCGCCCAGTCAAGGCGATGTTGCTGGCCCGCTCCCGCAATCCGGATTTGGCAGCCGATCTTTCCCAGGATGCGATGATCGAGGCACTCTGCGCGTTGCGCCGCGGGCAACTTCGCGAGCCCGCTAAATTGACTCAATTCGTGATCGCCATCGCCCGCAACGTGCTGAACAGCCATTTTCGAGGCGAAGTTCGCCGGCCCGAATCGCTGGAACTTCCAGATAATCTGCCCGACCTCTCGTTCTCCGCGGAAAAAGCGCAAGAACAGGAGCGGGAAACTCTGGCGTTGAATGCCATCTCCAGCCTCGAGCCGCTCGACAGGACGATCCTGCGAATGACTCTGATAGATGGACTTAAGCCAAGTGTCATCGCCGAGCGCCTGCGCCTGAACCCTGAAGTGGTGCGGCAGCGGAAGTTGCGCGCCACTCGCCGAGTCATCGATTTTGTTCGAAGCCCGTCACAAACGGATTGCAACCCCCACTCTATTGCGGGACAAAAAAAATGACGAACTGCACAAGGAAACCAGCCGAAGAATACGTTGAGTCCTACTTACAGGGCACACTGGCTGAGGTTGAAGCGCAAAAGTTCGAGGAGCATTTTTTCGATTGCCCCGTTTGCCTGGCTCACGTTGAAGCTCTTCAGGCAGCCATGCACACGCTTCGCAATCAGCCGCGCAATCCGCCCAAAGCGCCAATTCCCTGGCCCATTCGCATCGCCGCCATCGGAGCGATCGCCGCACTCTTGTTTCTAGGCTTTCTCGGGTACAGCGCCAGGCGCCGGCACCCACAGCCGTCCGTTGCCAGTGGGCCGGTAGCCCCTGCTTCGCAAACCCAAACCTCCGCTCCTGCCAAGCCATCCTCACCGGCGTCTCCCACACCTTCGTCGCTAGCCGACCTGACCCTGCCAGCCTATCAGGCTCCCCACCTCCGCGGACAAAGCGGAGACCCTCATTTCGAAGCGGGGATGAAGGCATACAGCAGCCACGACTGCCCTGGTGCGCTCAAGACCTTGTCGCAGGTTCCTGCCGCGGATGAAGATTCGCTCGCCGCCCGCTTCTACAGCGGAACCTGCCAGATGCATGACGGCGATTTGGCCGCGGCTTTCCAGACCCTGCACAGCGTCGCCGAGGCCGGCGACTCTCCCCAGCAGGAAGCGGCACTCTACTATCTGGCGCAAATTGCCCTCGTCCGCAACGACCCCGCCACCGCGCGCCACTATCTGGCCCGCACCATCTCTCTGCGCGGGGATTTTGAGCGCCGCGCCCGTTCTGAGTTGATCAACGTCCGCGCAGGGGATTATGGCAAGTAACAGGCACTTCCCGCTGGTCGAGTGAATCGGTTCGATGGGCCGAGGAGAGGATGTTGGCTCATTCTGTTCCTACGGCGGCGCTCAAAACCGCTGCATTTCCGGTGCAAAATAGGGGATTTCCGACGGGGTCCAAGACGTACGTTGTTTGTTTTCGCAGGTGTTTTTCATGATTATTGGTGTAACATCATTGTTTTCATATGTATGACAGGAAAGCGGGAGTGGGGTGGGTAGTGACGCGGTCGGTGGTAAGGACCGGGCACATCTCTGACGGGTCGAATCGAGGAACTGAGGGGTTGTTGCTCTCTGGAGGCCATGAACCGATTGTGCGCGTTTCCGCGAATTAATCTGCAAACTCCGAGGAAAAGATGGGAGACTGTTTCCCGGACTGGCGGCGCTTTGTCCGGAGCTGTTTTCCTTCCCGTGCCCAGGAAGTATTGAAGACAGTAGAATACGCCACGGAATATTTACTCAAACAAGACTTTCGGTTTCACTTGATTTGGAAGCCATGAGATCACTGTTCCAGCAATTTGTGGCTGCGGCGAGTCCTCTGTCCACCATTTTTGACCACGCAGCGACTATACCGTCCGAATTTGCTCGAGTTTTCAGCTTCCGAAAGGTCATCTTGCCTACGTGATCAGTCTCAGAATCTGATCCGCGGCCAGCGCAACGATACCGAACATAAGATGGCCCATCGCCTTGGCGTTGCCTCGCACCCCGATCGTGCGCCCGCCGAACTCGTCCTTCAAACGCGCATTCACCCGCTCCACGGTGGTGCGTTCGCGATAGCGCACATCCTCGGCGTAGGTGAGGTTCAACAGCTTGCGCCGCTTCTGTTCGGCTTCGAACTCGACCTTCCGGGCCGCATCGCGGCGCGGATTGGCATCGATGATCGGGATGTGCCCCAAACTGCGGATCTGCTCGTGAATCGGCGGCGCATCGTAGGCCGAGTCCGACAAGTCATAGAGATTTGTAACTCGCTGGGCGGCGAGTGAGCGCCAACGGGATTGCCGCCTGACTGTCATGCAAGGAGGCCGAAGTCAGGATGCAACTTATGGGTATCTGCCCATCGGCAACGTCCAGATGCAGCTTGTAACCTATCCATGATTCCTTGTAACCCTTGCTGTTCTTCTTGGTGCCAACATTCCACCCCAGCGACATAGACCCGTCGCTGGGGACCCCGGCATTGCAGCCGCGCGGCAGATCGTCGAGCATCTGCTTCAGCGTCATATCCGCTTGGCGCTCCAGTCGCATCGGTTCAGGCGGAGCCGGCTGCTCGCCCTTCTTCCGCCCCACGGACGAAGACCTGGCCTTGGGGACCCTATTCTAATGTTGAAAACCCCCGCCGATAAATTACCCTGCCTCCTGAGTTTTGCAAGAGGCTCGCATATATTCAGTTTCTTGATAAGGCCGCCAGAATGGCGATACGATTTCTCCGGCGGAATGCTACCAATATTGTGACCAAGCTCCGGAATACCCGCGTTTTCGGCGATTGATGGCATTCCGCAGTCGTTGCAACGCGTGTTGCGCGGAACGACATGGCGTTGCATCCGGCACAGATAATTGAACGGCGATCAATGTACGCGCCAACCATTGCGAGGTTGGTCAAGGATGGGCTACTCGTCGGTCCTGGCTGCGAAGAATGCTTCCACATCCGTGATGGCCGTAGTCATTCGGTACGGGGGCAGGCTGGCGAGAAAGGTCTGGCCGTATCTTTGGCGCCGGACTCTTGGATCGAGCAAGACCAGGACGCCACGGTCTTCTAACGAGCGGATCAGGCGGCCGAAGCCTTGTTTCAGGGTCAAAACGGCGGCGGGAACCTGGTAGTCGAAGAAGGGCTTGCCGCCGGCTTCTTCGATGGCCTTCATGCGGGCGGAGACTACCGGATCGCTGGGAACGGCGAAGGGCAGTTTGTCGATGATGACGCAACTCAGCGCTTCGCCCTGCACGTCTACGCCTTGCCAGAAGCTGGACGTGCCGAAGAGGACGGCATTCGGTGTCTCGCGGAACTGATCGAGCAGCGCCTTGCGGGGAGCGGTGCCGTGAAGGAGCAATGGGAAATCCAATACCGGCAACAGGCGCTCGTAGAGGTCGCGCATCTGGCTATAACTCGTAAATAAGCAGAACGCGCGGCCGCGGGTGATGTCCAGCACGCGGCGGATGCACGCGGCGGCTGCCTCGGGAAAATCCGGTTCGCGCGGATCGGGCATATTGGGCGGCAGGTAGAGAAGCGCCTGCTTGTCGTAGCGGAAATGGGAAGGCACCACCAGCTCCCGCGCTTCGGTGAGGCCGAGCCGTTTGCGCATGTGCTCAAAGCCGCCCTGCACGGTGAGCGTGGCGGAGGTGAGGACTACTGTCGGGATCTGATCGAAGACCATCTCGTGGAGCAGCTCGGACACATCGATGGGCGTGGCTTGCAGGAATGTGGTTCGAGCTTGCGACCGGGGACCACGCGCAGCGGACTTTTCATTGCCGCCGAAGGAAACGCGACGCTCCATCCAATAGACCATGTTGTTGGCGTTCGACTCGAGGAGGAACTCGAGTTCGGTGCGCAGGCGGGCAACACGCTTGCGAAGGCCGGGGGCTTCATCGATGCCTTTGAGGCCCTCCATCTCCGCCTCAAGCCGCCGCAGGGTGGCGCGCACGGACATATACAGGTCGCCGGAGGTTTCCAGGAATTCGCCCCGTCCGGCAAAGGGCTGGCGGCCGTCACCCGCCATGGGCAAACCGGCAAAGAACATGCGGGCACGCTCGCGAAGTTGTTGCGTGACCGCGGGAAGTTTGTCGGCGCCTTCCTTGCCGCGCAGCAGGGCGTCGGTATCGCGGGCCAGCTCTTCAAAGCGGATGTTGCTGACGGAAAGCCCAAAATAGTTCGAGGCGACTTCTTCCAGCTCGTGCGCTTCGTCGAAGATGACAGCCGCGGCCTCGGGCAGGATGCCGGCATCGGGAGCGCCGGTGGCCTCTTGCTTGACCGACAGGTCGGCGAAGAACAGGTGGTGGTTCACGATAATGATGTCCGACTCGAGCGCGCGGCGGCGCATCTCGGTAATAAAGCAGCGGCGGTAGTCGGGGCAGGTTGAGCCGAGGCAGGCCTCGGTCCGGGCATCCAGCTTGTTCCATAGGGCGCTCGACTCGGGCATGCCGGAAAGCTCGGCGCGGTCGCCGGTTTCGGTGGTTTGCTCCCAGTCGGATATTTGCCGATACTGGTCGATCTCCTCCAGTCCCGAAAGTATGGGCTGGCTGCGCAGGGCGGCAAGCTTGTGGCGGCAGAGATAGTTGGCGCGGCCCTTCATGTAGCAGACGCGCAACGGGCCTAGCAGCGTTTCGAGAAAAGGCACGTCGCGGAAGAAGAGCTGATCCTGAAGCGCCTTGGTGCCGGTGGAGATGATGACGCGCTGGCCGGTGCGGAGGGCCGGGAGCAGGTAGGCCAGGGTCTTGCCGGTACCGGTTCCGGCCTCGACGATGAGGTGCCGCCGCTCATCGAGAGCCCGTTCAACGGCCTTGGCCATTTCAAGCTGGCCGGGGCGGTATTCATAGGGCAGCGACGAGCGCGCCAGGATGCCGCCTGGAGCGAAAAACTCGTGCAGGCTGGGTAAGGCGCGGGTTGTCGTGTCGCTGGCGGCCATCGGGACTGACTCCATCATAGTGAGCCAGCCTCTTCTGGTGATTCTTCCACCGGCGCAACGACAATTAACGCACCGTTTGCGGTCTAACCGAAGTCGGAATCCTTGCCCGCGGCGGAAGTGCGGTACTCGTCGCCGCCCAGAATCTGGCTGTGCTGGGGGGCCATCCATTGGTCCAGGAGAAATGTCTCCGTGGAATGCGCTTTTTCATCGATGCAGCGGGCTTTCTTCAAGAGCTTCTTGCGAACAACGGTGACTCGGTTTGCAGCAGTTGCCTTCTCTGCGGCTGCGAAGTAGGGATTCCCCGCGTTGAGATTCGTTTGGTTACCGTGGATATGCATAGGCACCTTCCTGAGCGGAGTGGGGCAATTGCGGCACCACGGCCTCAGCGGAGCGATGAGAGGACTCTCATGATCGATCGCTTCGATTGACTCGCCCAAGTGGACTAAGTATGCTTAGTCCATGGCCTATACCGTCCATCAGGCGAAGACTCATTTCTCGCGACTGCTCAAGGAAGCGGAAGCCGGGCAAGAGGTCGTGGTGATGCGCGGAAAGAAGCCAGTGGCGAAGATCGTGGCGATTCAACCGCCCGCACCCAGCCGTCGGATACCTGGCGGGTTTGAAGGCCTTGTCCACGCGAATGACAGTGCTTTTGATCCCCTTACAGATGAGGAACTTGTCGAGTACGGATTTGGGTTCATGTTGGACGGAGAGTTGGTCAAGAGAGAGAACGACCCGGATTCTCCTTTGCGTGAACAGGTGGGATGAAATACCTGCTCGATACCCACACTTACCTTTGGTACCGCAGTTCACCGAGGGTGCTGCCGTCGGTGATTCTCAGCCTGTTGACCGACATGGGGCATGAAATGCTGATCTCAATCGTGACGCCCTGGTAACTGGCGATCAAGACTGGGATTGGGAAGTTGAATGCCGCAGGACTCCTGGTGGATTTTGAGAACCGTGAAACTTCTGCGGGGTTTGTCTTTACAGGAATTACGACGACTCAAGCGATTCGATCGGGGCTGTTGCCTCTTCATCACAAAGACCCGTTCGATCGGCTGTTGGCTGCCCAGGCGCTAGACCTGCGTATACCTTTAGTGAGCCGCGACCCGGTTTTTGATTTATACGGAGTGAAGAAAATCTGGGACTGAATCCTGTCTGAAATGGATTACGTTCTTCTTGGAAGCATATTGACTGGAGTTTATTTTGGCGAAGTATCGCAGATCGGGATTACCCACCAGGTCCGGCACGGAAACGCTGCCGCTGGTGGCCATTGTCGGCCGCCCCAATGTGGGCAAATCCACGCTGTTCAACCGGCTCACCAAGAGCCGCCGCTCCATTGTGGGCGATGAACCCGGCATCACCCGCGACCGCATCTACGGCGAGTACGAGTGGCTGGGCCGCCAATTCCGGCTGGTCGACACGGGCGGAATTGTGCCGGACGATCCGGAATTAATCCCGATGGAGATTTACGCGCAGGCCAAGGTTGCCCTGGAAGAGGCCGATGCTCTGATACTGGTGGTGGACGCGCGCACCGAACTGGCCAGCCCCGACTACGACCTGGTGAAGATGCTGATTCGCGGCGGCAAGCCGGTATTTCTGGCGGTCAATAAGGTCGAGGGCGAGGCGATGGTTGCCTCGGCCGAAAACTTCCGTCAGCTTGGACTGAGGAACGTGTTTCCTATCAGCTCGGAGCACGGCCTGGGCATTGGCGAACTGCTTGAGGGAATCTCAGAAGCAATCCCCGCGCCGGTGGACGCTCCAGACTCAGCTACGGACACCGCAGTCGCCAACGAAGAAGCTTTCACCGAAGCCGACACGGCGGAACTCGACGAGGTTGCAGACGACCTGCTTGGGCCAGAAGAAGACGAGGACCCCGACGCACACCCGCTCCATCGCACGCATGGAGAGTTTGAGCAGCACGAGACATCCGTGGCCATCATCGGCCGGCCCAATGTGGGCAAGTCCACATTGCTCAATGCCCTCACAGGCACCTCGCGCGCCATTGTTTCGCCGATTGCGGGGACAACGCGGGATGCAGTAGATGAAGTGGTTGAATTCGAGGGGACGCAGTTCCGTTTTGTGGATACGGCCGGCATCCGGCGCAAGAGCAAAACGCACCTGATGGCTGAGAAGATGAGCGTGGTTATGGCGCGGAGGCACCTTGAGGCTGCCGATGTGGCGCTGCTGGTGATTGACGCGACTGAGGGCGTAACCGGCGCCGATGCCACCATCGGCGGCTATGCGCACGAGAGCGGGCGGAGTGTCATCATCCTGGTCAACAAGTGGGACGCGGTTACTACTGCCCGCAAGGATGGCAAGCCCCCAGCTGATCGCGAGGTATACGAACAGCAGTTGCGCCGAACGCTGAAATATCTCGATTACGCGCCGGTGATATTCCTCTCCGCGCTCGAGGGAACCGGCCTGGGACGAGTGCTCAACGAGACTAAAGCTGTGGCGCTGGAGCGGCGCAAGCGCGTGTCGACCGGGCAGATGAATCGCTTCCTCGAGAAAATCGACTTCCAACGTGCGCCGGTGCCCATGGCGAAGCGTTTGCGGATCTTCTACATGACACAGGCTGCCGTGGCGCCGCCGACGTTCATCCTGTTCACAGACCGGGATATCAAGCTGCATTTCAGCTTCGAGCGATTCCTTGAGAACCAGATTCGTGAGGCGTTCGGGTTCAAAGGGACGCCGATCTGGTTTAAGGTGCGCGCACGGAATGCGGCGAAGAAGGATTGACGACCGGAACTCGTAAGCTCCGGTCATCTGATTTGTCGGTTCCTGATATGTCCTGAGCCCTGCGCCCCTTACTCCTCCCGCATCAGGATCATGGGATTTACCGCGAGGGCTTTTTGCGCTGGGAGCCACGCTGCGGCAAGGCCCAGCAGCAGCATCGTGAGGACCACTCCACCCAGCACAACTGGATCCTTTGGCGCAGCCTGGTACACGATGTAGGACAGTACCTTGGAAGCCAGAACGCCTAACGCGATTCCGGCTAAAGAGCCTGCCGACAGAACGATGAGCGCACGGCTCAACGCAGCTCTCAGGACCTGCTTCGAGCTCGCTCCCAAGGCCATGCGAATGCCCAGTTCGCGCAGTCGTTTACTTACCGTATAAGAGGCCATGCCGAAGATTCCGGTTACAGCCAGCATTGCTCCCAGCACCCCCAGCACTCCGAGCGCCACAGTGGCTACCCTTGCGGGAAACAATGCCCAGCTCATCTCGTGGTTCCACGTCCTCACAATGAAAGGCAAGCCTGCGTCGAGCCCGCGGATGGTGCGCTCAAGTGCGCCGGAAATTTCCGCGGGATCGCGCGTGGACCGCACCAGCAGGTATGTGCCGCTGGCCTGCCGCTGCAGAAACGAAAGGAACATGGCGGGCTGCCGATCCTCGGTCAGCGTGCGGTATTTCCCGTCTTCGACAACGCCCACTACCTCGGCACGTGCTCCGCCGCCATCGAACTTGAAATGGCCGCCGATTGCCTTCTGTACCGACCCGAAGACTTTGATTGCAAACTCGCGGTTCACCAGGACGACATTGGGCGCCTTCTTGTCGTCGGCGAAGGTCAGATCGCGGCCAGCCAGCAGAGTAGTGCCCGCCGCCGCAAGGTAGCCAGGCGAAATGTTGTAGTTCATGGCGTCGGCGGTCACGTTGGTGGGCCGGAAATCCGTCGTGCTGTCCGAGTAAACAAACTCATCGCCACCAGCCGCGCCCAGCGGCAGGTGGTCCACATAGCCAACCGATGTTACGCCGGGAATGCCTTTCGCCGCATCCAGCATGCGTCGCTGCATCTGCGCTGTCCGCTCTTCGGTGTAGCCTCCAATACGCATGTCAGCCTCTGCCAGCATCACGTTCCGCGGCTGAAAGCCGAAGTCGCTGTGCACGGAACGCATCAGGCCACGCACCGCCACCAGCGAAGAGGTTACCAGCACCGCGCAGATAGCAATCTGCACCGCCAGCAGAACGTCCCGCAGCGTGAATCGCGCGTGCCCTGCCACGCCGCCCATGCCCGTGCGAATCACCTGCCATGGATCGGCCCGCATCACCTGCCGCGCGGGTACGATGCCGAACAGCAGGCCGCTCCCCACGGCCAGCAGCAGCGCCACAACGTACGTCCAGGCATCCGGATTCACCGGTACGTTGATGGGTATATCGGGCATCATCTGCCAGGCACTCAGCACGTGCAAGATCGCCACGCCTCCCGCCACGCCCAGGGCTCCTCCCACAACAGAAACGAGCACCGCCTCGGTCAGCATCTGGCGCAGAATCAGCCCGCGCTTCGAGCCCAGCGCCAGTCGTAGCGCTGTTTCCTTGGCACGATCCGCCGTACGCGCCACGAACAGGCTTCCCAGGTTGGCGCACGCAGCCAGCAGAATCAAGCCCGCGAGCAGCATTAATCCAGACATGAACGCACGCGCCGGACCGCCCAGCATGTCTCCGATCAACCCTGGACGAGCCAGTGTGAAGCTCACGTCATCGTCCGCTCCCGGATAGGTCTTCGCCAGCCACGACGCCAGAATTTTCAAGTCCTCCGTCGCCTGCGCTGCCGTCACCCCCGGCTTCAACCGTCCCGCCACAAACTGGCCGTGATTGCCGCGGTATTGCATCGCGTTATAGCCATCGATGGTGGGCTGCTGCATCATCGGAATCCACATTGCCGGTGCAAAAAACAGCTCTGTGCCTCGGAACGCCGGCGGCGCCACACCGATGACTGTCAACTGGTGTTTGTTGATCAGCACAGGCCGTCCAACAATGCCCGCATCGTCATGAAAATGCCCATGCCAGTATGCGTAGCTCAGCACAATATACGGTGAGCTATTGATCCCCTTCTCATCCGCCGCGTGAAAAAAACGCCCCAGATACGGCTGAATTTCAAGCGCGTCAAAGTAGTTTCCACTCACGAGGTAAGGCCACGCCGTCGACGCATTCCCGCCCGTATCCACTCCTACCGGGCCAACGATGTCATACAGGATCATGTTCTCGAATGTCCGGGTCCGATCCCGCAGATCCACATAATCGAGGTACGACTGCGACGGATTCCGGCCCCGCTGCACCAGGTGGAGATTCTGCGCATGCGGAACATTTACCGGCCGCAGCACCAGTGCGTTGAGCACACTGAAGACCACTGCGTTTGCCCCAATCCCCAGCGCCAGCGTCAGGATCGCGGTAACCGCGAACCCTGGTGATTTTCTCAACTTCCGCAACGCAATCCTCAGGTCGTTCGTCATATTGGTCGCCTATGAAGGCCAATACGACCCCGTTCGGCGGATGGTTCCGCTTGAATTGGTTTTTTGCTCCTTCTTGTTTCCTTTTCTCCGATTTTCTTGCGCACTGGCCTTTGGTCTTCAATTGATCGGCGTGCGGCGTTCGCCTGTGGGCAATCGCTCTTGGGAGTGCGATCTGCGAAGTTGCGGCGGCTCTGTCCATCGCCTGGAAAGGGAATAGGATATTTGAGTTCTTCAAGTTAGGCAGTGTGCATAAACAAGCGCTTCAACCGCGTGGCACTGTGTCAGGGCACGACTTCAGTCGTGCCGAAAAGGGCATGAAATACATTGGGCTTTAGCCCCTGCGGGATGGTTTTCAAGAGTTTGCATTCCCTCAGCGGCTGAAGCCAATTTCTCAATTCACTCTCAACCTACGGGATGAATCCCGTACCCTTCGATCCACAAACTTTTTAGACAGGTTCTTAGAACCTGCATCTGACACAATTTCACAGAGACAACCACTCAGGACCTCTTGATTTGCACCTGTCGTATTATTCGACTGGTTCCAGGTGGGCTGTGAAGTGGCGGAGGAATGGGGCTTCGTAGGTTAGACGGAGGCCCTTGATCTGGGCGCGGCGCTCGAAGACCTGCAGGATTATTTCCACTACGTAGTCGATGTGGCTTTGCGTGTAAACGCGGCGCGGGATGGCGAGGCGGACCAACTCCATTTTGGCGGCGGCGGCGAACATCAGGCTGCCGATTTCCACGGACCGGATGCCGCCTTCAAGGTAGAGCTCTGTGGCCAGGGCGACACCGGGAAACTGCTCGACAGGAATATGCGCCAGGAACGCCTTGGCGTCAAGGTAGATGGCGTGGCCGCCGGGGGGCTGGACAATGGGCACACCCTGCTCCGCGATGTGATTGCCGAGATATGCCGTCGAGGCGATGCGGTAGCGGAGATAGTCTTCGTCAAGCGACTCCTGCAGGCCAACTGCTACGGCTTCGAGGTCGCGGCCGGCCAGGCCACCGTATGTTGGGTAACCTTCAGTCAGGATGAGCAGGTCCTTTTCCTGGCGTGCGAGGATGTCGTCGTTGGTGCAGAGAAAGCCGCCGATGTTGGCCATGCCGTCTTTCTTGGCGGACATGGTGCAGCCGTCACCGAGCGCAAACATCTCCTGGGCAATCTGTTTGGGCGTTTTATCGGCGTATGCAGGCTCGCGCTGCTTGATGAACCACGCATTCTCGGCGAAACGGCAGGCGTCGAAGTAGAGTGGGATGCCCTGCTTGTGACAGAGCGCGGCGACGGCTTTTGCATTCTCCATCGACACGGGCTGGCCGCCGCCGGAATTGTTGGTCACGGTGAGCATGACCAGCGGGATGCGTTCGCGGCCAACGCGCTCAATCAACTCGTCGAGCGCTGCAACATCCATGTTGCCTTTGAAGGGCAGGTTGGTCTCGGGGTGGCGCGCCTCGGGTAGCAGGAGATCGACGGCCTCTGCGCCCACAAATTCAACGTTGGCGCGCGTGGTGTCGAAGTGGGTGTTGTTGGGGACCACGTCGCCCTTTTTGCACATCACGTTGAAGAGGATGCGCTCGGCGGCGCGGCCCTGGTGGGTGGGAATGACGTGGCTGTAGCCGGTGATGTCCTGAACGGAGTTTTTGAAGCGATCGAAGCTCTTGCTGCCGGCGTAGCTCTCGTCGCCTTCCATGATCGCGGCCCACTGGTGGGTGGACATGGCGCCGGTGCCGGAATCGGTGAGCAGGTCGATGAGCACGTCGTCGGCGTGGAGCAGGAACAGGTTGTAATGCGCGGCTCGGAGGAGGGCTTCGCGCTGGGGGCGGGCGGTCCAATGGATGGGTTCAACGCTCTTGATGCGGAAAGGCTCGATGATGGTCTTGGTGGACATGCGGAAGAACCTCCAACTGGGACGGCGAAGAGCAGATGCAACCGCAGATCATTCGACTTCGCTCAGTGATCACAGCGATTTGGAATCTACTCCACGGTAACGGACTTGGCTAGATTGCGTGGCTGATCCACATCGCAACCACGGCGGACAGCGATGTAATAGGCCAGCAACTGTAGCGGGACAATCTCGATGAGCGGCGACAAGACCTCAATAGCCGGCGGAATGTGGATGACATGCTCCACCAGGCTGCCGATGGTGGTGTCGCCCTCAGTGGCTACGGCGATTACGCGGCCGGAGCGAGCCGTCACTTCCTGAATGTTGGAGAGGGTTTTTTCGTAGCGCAGCTTTGAGGCGGGATCTGCTTCGTCGCGCGTAACCAGCACGACCACCGGCAGAGTCTCGTCAATCAAAGCGTTTGGCCCGTGCTTCATTTCGCCTGCGGGGTAGCCTTCGGCGTGGATGTAGGAGATTTCCTTGAGCTTCAGCGCGCCTTCAAGAGCAATCGGGAAATGGATGCCGCGGCCCAAATAAAGGAAATCGCGGACATTGGAAAAGCTGGCGGCAAGTTGCTCGCACTGTGCGGACCGGCTGCGCAGGATTTCCTCGATTTTGCCGGGAATCTTGGCCAGTTCGCCGATGAGGGCAACGGAGCGCTCGGGGTCGATGCGGCCGCGGAGCTGGCCCAGCTTGAGCGCGAGCAGGAAGAGCGCGGTGAGCTGCGCGGTAAAGGCCTTGGTGGAGGCAACGCCGATCTCCGGGCCCGCATGGGTGTAAATGGCTCCATGTGCCTCGCGAGCTACCATGGCGTCGACGACGTTGCAGATGGCTACAGTCTTGGAGCCGAGGGCGATCATCTCGCGCTGCGCGGCCAGGGTGTCCGCTGTCTCGCCGGATTGGGTAATGAGCAGGCCAAGGGCGTTGCGGTCGGGGATGGGATTGCGATAGCGGTATTCGCTGGCGTAATCGACATCGACGGGCAGGCGGGCGAGGCGCTCGATCATGTATTTGCCGGCCAGGGCGGCGTGCCAACTGGTGCCGCAGGCGGCAATGTTGATGCTGGAGGCGTTGGCCAGTTCCTCGTCGGCAATCTTCATCTCGCCGAGATACACCTTGCCCGAGTCGAGCGAAACGCGGCCCAGCGTGGTGTCGGTAATGGCGCGCGGCTGCTCCCAGATTTCCTTCAGCATGAAGTGCTTGTAGCCGCCCTTTTCCGCCTGGATCGGGTCCCATTGAATGCGCGTAATGGCGCGCTGGATGGGGTTGCC
>Ga0302140_10000750_pt1 | contig 42499 bp, 53 predicted proteins | sample I_Bog_E1_1_FD_202095 | JGI IMG/M metagenome (GOLD analysis project Ga0302140, IMG submission 202095) | Peat permafrost microbial communities from Stordalen Mire near Abisko, Sweden - I_Bog_E1_1 | ecosystem: Environmental > Terrestrial > Soil > Wetlands > Peat | place: Sweden: Abisko, Stordalen...
GTGCTAGGGCATCCGGATGGTGGTCCACGATGAAGATGGTCATCCGATTGGTATGCGCCAGCCTTCGGTAGTATCCGTAGACATGCTTCCGGTCTTGGTTGTTGATCACCTCATCCAGCCAACGCCACGCACACCTCTGGGGTAGTTGCCCTATCATGGACAGACTCTCTGAGATGATGAGATTGTGAATGCCCCCTTCACCCTTGCTGAACTCACTCAGTTCATCAGCACCCCGGGGATTGTCACTGTGCACTGTAAGCTTGTTGCGTTCCTCCCCTGTTGCGAGTTCCCGAGTTGTAGCAAATGACACCGTTATCTCCCCTCCTGTGAGGGCTACACTTGCGGAAGCAGCCGCAGTATTGAGGGGTGGGAGGGCCTGACGTATAATCTGATTAGGGATACCCGCGGGACCTAGAGCCTCCACCCAGTACTTCCTCAGCAGCACCTGTCGTTCAATGGCAGCATAAGCAAGACCTGTAGCCTCCAACTGGGTTTTGGTACGCTGAACGAGATTTTTCTCCGCTTCCAGCGCAGAGCGGGCCTGCTTAAGGTTGGTGTCATCGGGCTTCTGGGGAGCTTGGTCCTCCCAGTTGACCGCTTCTTTTTCTGCGTACTCCTCGGCATCATCGGCTTTTTCAGCCTTCTCAGAAGCTGCTCGGGTGAGCTCCCCTACTCGACGGGCTATCTTATCCATGATAGCATGCACGGCGTCATCCGCCTCCGTCTCCTTTCTTTCGGCATCCTCCAGGAGTGTCTGAGAGGTTTGAGAGATTTCCACAGCCTTGCTCAAAGCATCGTAGGCGCGAGCCTTTTCTGCCTCAAGATGCTCGTCTGCTGGCCACTTCTGGCCGCAGGTGGGGCAATTAGTGGGGCGCTTGGTGAACTTACCATACTCTCTGCGTTGGCGCTGACACTCTGAATTGTCCGCAGCCAATTTAGCAGCCAATTTTCTAGCGAGCACCTGTGCGTCTGCGTAGGTTTTCTCTGCTTTTTTCAACACCTCTTGGTGCTCCTTTAGAGCCTTCTCACCTGCTGTTTCAGTGACCTCTGCCAATTCTTGCCGTGCCTTCTTTCGAGCTTCCACCGCACTTCTGTAAACAGACTCCAGTCTCTTCATCTCGGCATCATGCGTGGCATGCTGGCGGTTATATTCCGTCTCCACACTGGTATACCGAAGCAGGGCAGTTTCCACATCCTCCGCAGCAAGTGAAACGGCATTTTCTGCGGTGATTAAGCTGTTCCTCACGGCATCCAGTTCCCCCTTCATGCCCACTTCTTCATCGTGGACTTCATCCAACTTCCTGCGAGCTTCCACAAGATAGCTGGGCCAAGGTGGCTGTTGGAGAGCCTGCATGAGCAGTTCCACCTGTGTTGCCTGGGACAGTTCCCCAAAATCGAGTTTATCCCCATTCAGAAACACCGTCCACATGGTGAGTTCCTGACTGATGCCTAGGACAGCGTTCAGTTCCGACCGGGTGTCCTTGATGTCGGCTCTCTGGGTAGGTATGCCGTCAACGGTGAATCGAAGACCTTCACCTGTTCCGCCCAACTCCTCACATTTGTAGCCAGTCTCAACTGTAAACGGTTTGTCGCCCAGCGTGCCCTCCACACAAACGTAGGTGTTGCCCTTGCGCTTGAAACTCATCTTCCCAAGCGCCTTCTGAGGGATGCCGAAGACGGCTCGCGACACAGCTTCACCCAGTGAGGTTTTGCCCGAACCCCGGGGTCCTTGCATGGCGATCGTGCCCATGTCAGGAAAGATGATGGAGGCGTTTCTCACACGCCGCCAGTTCCTCAGGGTAACTTTGGTGATTCGGATCAAAGTTCAGCCTTGAGTGCTGCTGCCACGCCCCGCTTAAACCCGTCCACAAACGGTTCACGGTAAATTCCACTCCAGCCGTTGTCATTGGTTTCTTCGGCAATTCTGTCAATCTTATCTCCGTCTAATAGATGTGATAAACTATTATCCTTAATGGCGTTGCGAACGTCGTTGGGGGTAACCTTAGCCCTCCCTAGAGCGGTCTCCCAGTCTAGGGCACTGATGGTGGAGAATGTTCCCTGCTTGGGGTCTAGGTACTCTACAAGTTCTTGAGCATGATGGGCAACGCCACCAAGAGCCTCGCCAGGACTGTCCGCTGTCACCTCCATCTTAAGAGGCAACTCACGGACTCTCGCCCGCCACTTTTTCTCAGTGGAGTCATACCATACGTTGAACGACAGATCGGTGAGTGTGATCATTGTGGCTGGGTACTTATAGAAGAATGAGTGTTGATCCCTGCGCAAACGTCATGCCCGTACTTGGTGGCTTTATCCGCCGCAGGCCGCGCAATGTTCGCAACCTGAAAGAACCCGCCCCCGTTAAGGAAAGTCGCACGCGCTCCCTCATCGACCAGGCTTTCATGGAGGGCAGGAGTTCCCGGTATTCCCATCTTCGCGCCACTCAACGCGCCAGCCAAGGTATCAGTGACATCACTGTAAAAGGAAAGACCGTTCCCATTTACAAAACGGTACCCCTTACTAAAGCCAAAAACTCCCGTCAACTGGACACCACTTGGAGTCGCGATACGGACACAGATTGGCAACGCATGGGGAGGTCCCCAAAATACCAGGGTATTAAGAAATTGATGGTGCCAGATGACTACAGCGTGAGAGGTCCAGCAGTCATCATGTTGGCCGATGAGGACGGAAACCACAAGTTGGGGGCAGGGGCAGATTTCACTTCTGCGGCAGACAGTTTAGCTAGTACGGGGAAAGGTACATCTTTCATCGACCAATGCCTGGACCTCTACAGTGCCACAGCCTTTGTTGCCAACTCAGACTACCACCTAAAACAGGTCATCTGTAGGGAGGAAAAGATAGATGCCTCTAACACTCTCATCGCCCGCCTGAAACTCATCTTCCGGATACCGGATAACCTTGATCTTCTTGTCGGGTGGAGCAACAGCCTAGGAGGTCCTTTCGAGGCACTGGAGTTGAAAGATTTCCTTGGTCGAAAAGAGAAGGAAAAGAGACTCCCCCGCTAATGCGTTTAGCGGATGCGAGCGTGCCAAGTTTGAGTCCAGAACAAATCTTGCCCAACTCTTCTGGCGTGAGTTGAGACTTCCTTTCTTGCCAGATGCGCAACATGGCATTTCTACGCTTGGCGCAAGAGTCTGCGGTTGCTCTCGGGGTGTGCATGTGCGCACATAGTTCATCCATATGACCTGACTTACGACCCTGCGCATACATTCCCTGATCACTGTACTTCCAAGCACTTCTGGTCTGGTGTTTCAACGCCGATACCCTTATCTCGTCAAAGGTTATGAATCTACCCCCTGTTTCTCCTCCTTTAGTCTGATTCAATACAGAGAGTCCCCTTGACAGTAACAGAGTAATTTTCTCCCGCTCCAACTTGCGGGCCTCGTGGAGGGTAATTCCTTCAGCTACAATTTCATGGCCAAGATAATCATTTCTCATGAAATGAAATCTACCTTTCTTTGACAGGTGGAGTGATTTTCTATGCTGGAAAGACAGGGATAATCCAACATATACACGATTTTGAGAGAACTTTAATATGTAAACACACCTCTGTCGGGTGTCTGAATTTTCTGAATAATCGTTCATGTGCCCACAACAAGAGTCCAGCCACCCATGTCGCTTGGCAGCCTGGTAAAACTTGCCGTTCTCCCTATCCCGCTGCCAGTCCACCCTTCTCTGAAACTTAAGAGATGACTGTTGGCATTTCTCTTGGGAATGGTCAAAAACATAGGGTGAAACCATGTGTTCGCAACACACATCAAGCCACCCATTTCGGAGAGCCGCTCGATAGGATGATTGAGAGGCTGTATTAGTCGATTTTGCCCATCTGTCTCTGGACTCAAAACCAAGTGCTATCTGCTTGCACACCTCCAATGTGTAGAGGGGTGTCCGTCCTTTTGGGTTTGGGCACCAGTGTCTCTTAGTTAGGCGTGGCATATATTTGTGAGAAATTGTCGTTCAGGCAACTTTTGGCTTATTCAGAGCCAAAAAGAAAAGAACGAGCTAGAAATGTCCGTGGTCCATCGCTAAAGTTAGAGACAGGTGACACTAGTAACTATTATATGTTCAATTTTCGTGGGTACCCCAGTACGACTGGGCAACGCCACGTTGGATACGTCAGATTTCTTAAGCCCAAAAATCCTGATACCCCCCTCAAGGATATTGACTGTGAGGTGGACTGCGACTGCCCCGATTTCAAGTACCGCTTTGCCTGGAGTAACAAGCAGCGTGGAGCGGCAAAGGTCGGACCTGGAAGCTACAACAAAGCTTTCAACAGGGCACCGCGGATAACCAACCCCACCAACCAGCCGGGGTTGTGCAAGCACCTCATCGCTGTGAAGGACTATCTTGGTGATCTTGTTTACAAGATGCCCCGCAGTCTCAAGGCACCCGAGCGACTGGGACGCCTTGTCACCCTTACCAATAGGTCTGTCATCAACCCACCCAAAGGAGGTGAGGCTGAGCCCGTTATCACGAAACCCGCGCCGTTCCGCGCCTCTCCAAACCAGCAGTCATCCCCCGGTTTGTCTCGGGGTAGGGTTGAACCCAGGATTTCAGCATTGGCAGCTAGCAAGAGGGCTGAACGGGAGCGGGAACAGGCTGTGAACCGCCAACGCAGGAGCGGACCAGACACCACTGAACTCCCTCCGGAACTCCCGAATCCCGAGATGATCGGGGCACATGCAGGGCGTGGAAATGCGGTTCGTCCGGGTCGCATTACCCGTCGCCACACTCTGAACCCCCTTCCGCCTCCTCTCCCCAAGCCTGTGGGTAAACCTAAGATGCTGGGAGCCAACCCTGCTCGTGGAAATGCGGTTCATCCTGGTCCCATTAGAAGGACCAAGGGCGAGAGTTTAGAGGCGGTAGTTAGTAACATGAACAAGATTTACGAAGAGGCTGTAGCAGCTCTTGATGGAGCTGAAGCACTGTCCACAGGCGATGCCGGACAGGGTCAGCCAGGCATGCTCGACCTCCTCAAAGAAATCAGGGACCTCCTCCAGCAGGTTGTAGGTGGCGACGGCGGGGTACCCGCAGGAGAAGACGATGGTTTCAAGCTGCCAGACAATGCTTCCGAGGTCGATCTGACCACGGGGGAGCCCGAGGACGAGCCCGAGGCACTTGACGAACTTCCCCTGCCCACAGACGGAAAAGATTTAACGAACAATGACGGGCGCGTTGACCTAGGTGCTGAGGATCGTGAAGGCGCAGAGGGCGATGACGACGACGAGGACAGGAGATAATCTACCATGCCTGTATACCCTGGAGTTTACGGATCACCCATTGAGAAGGTCGCAACAGCGCAGTTTCCGCTGGTAAGCGGCTATGCCACAGCGCGGCTGCAAGCCAACCTAGCGCTAGCTGTCTCGGGAAATCCCACCAGCAATCCGGTTGTTAGCGGTTACCAGACTGTTTCCATGGTGGTAACCAATGAAGGCTTGGCCCAGGCTACCCTTCAACTTTACCAGACGGATAACCTCGCCAGCGGACCTCGCGTTCAGTTGGGCAACCCTGTGAATCTCGTTGTAGGGGGCATGGCAACCGTTCAGGTCATCCCTCAGGCTCACTGGGTGGAGTTCAACTGCGTTGCAGGAGGTCCGACCCAGGTGAGGGCACAGTTGGCCAGCCAGATTGACTGGACGCTTCAGGGCTTCAGCAAGATCGAGACGCTCTATCCCCAGTTTCTCGTGGCTGGAAACTACGGCGCGGCTTGGGGCGCTATCAGCAATATCTCCTCCCCGCAGATTGTGTTTGGGTCCTAACCTGTTTGTACCGTTTTTGACACGGTACCTGGTGCGGTTGTGGAGGCAGTACCCTTCTCGGGTTCCGGTGGCGTTCCCGGTGCTGTAATTGTGGCTGCGTTAAAGTTTCCTCTGCGTAGGGTTAGCCTCGTTTTGGCCTCACCCCCTGATAATTCTGTATACACCTGGCTTACCTGGTAAATACCTGCAAAGGGGTCATTGATTAAAGCGGTATTGAGGGTGAGGAGAGCTCCCGGCAGCAGGTAGTCCGGACCTGTCACTGTTACTGCGGCACCCAACTGGTTTAGATTGGCTTCTGCGTACGCCCTAGACCAAAAACTGCTGACGTTAACAGGCAGAGTGTGCCGTGCGTAAGTGAATATCGCTTTAGGGTCTCCTGGCGGATTTAGAGAGCCCAAACGCGTAAGAGAGGTTTGGGGGTTTACGCTTACACTTTTGGTGACACCTGTAGTGGGGTTATACTGCACCCCCGTTACGGCACGGCACCCGGGAAACCGCAGGTCTCTCTCGTGGTCCGCATGTTGTAGACCCTCAGCACCTGGACCTGGATAATTTAATTGATATCTGGGCCACTGTTCCCATCCCGCAGCCCCTACGAGTAAATTATCCGCATGTGCAGCAAGAGTTACGTCGCTTGCATTGCTTCCTGTGAGGTAATTGTTGATGATCCTTCGCAAGAAATCCAGGCAAGGTTCATAACACTGAAGAAGGGTGAGAGCAGATGTTGTAGGTGTAGGGGCCACAGAAGGTGTGAGCCCGAGTGAGGTTCCGATCTGTTCCACAATGCTTGCGGGGGACCCTCTCCATGCCCGGGTGCGCCACCAAATAGCTCCTGTGTACAGGAGGTCGGAAGTTGTAATCACCACCTTGAATCCCGCGCCAGAACTTCCCGCACTGTCGGCTTCGGCGTCATAGCTCACAAGCACTTGTGTCTGGGCAGGAGACCACGAGATAGACCCCGCTAGGTCTATGCCCGATTGAAATGTAAGTCGGCGCGTCGTGCTGATAGCGACTAGAGCGGCGTCATAATCAAGTTCGCTGACGAATTTCAACTCATGGCGATAAACGCTCCAGCCATCAGCATCCCTGACGTAGGAACCTCCCACATAGATGGAATTTCCCCCGGACGTACTAATGACGGTGGTGTCTACGGTTATGCGAGCTACGGCCCTGCCTGTGACATTGTTGAGAGAAGTCATTTTCCAATATTCTAACTGTCCGTGCCAACACGGGTAAGACCTAAGAACAAATCGGAGAACTTATGCGACACACCCCACTGTCGCAACCCACACCTGCCGCAGCGTCATCTATGCTGCAAGTGCAAGAAAAGAAAATGGCGTCTCGCACACCCCATCCACTACCTGTATGACAACCTGAGAACCAGTGCTCGCGTTAGAAAAAAGGGGTTTTTACTTACCCTAGAGGATTTTACAAAATTCTGTTTGAAAACTAATTACCACATTTTCAAAGGTATCTCTGGGAACTGTCTTACTGTGGACCGCATTAAAAACGACCTTCCCTACCAAGCCGATAACATCCAAGCCCTCACGCACGAAGAAAACACCATCAAGAGGGACAATCCCTTCTAGGTGACAGTTAGGTATGCTCTTCACCGACCGCACCTACTTCACCTATGACCCCACTCTGTGTGGATTAAAGGACACGGAAGTAGCTCTCAAGTTGGCTGACGAGTACATCCGGCTGTACAGCCCCAAGCCAAATCCGCCTATATTTTTCGAAGTTGATAGATCAGCGGGTGTTGCTCTTGATCCCCAGTGGGGGACGCCCAAAACAGCACGCACCCAATTCAGTCGGGAATTAAGCATCCCCGCCATCAACACCTTCAGCAGCCAGAAGTTCAGACTTTGGTGGAACAAGGTGACCACTCGTGGGGATACTTTCTGGTTGAGCAACCTCGGGCTTCAGAAAGCCAACTATTTCCCAATTCAGGGAGACCAGGTGTACTGGTCTGGTTATCGTCTGACCATCATTGAAGTGAGTGTTCCCCCGGAATCCTACTGGGGTCAAACGGGAGTGTGGACCAGCCTGACAGTCACATGCGTTCTGGCTCCCTATGGTGATGCGATGCCGCCCGCCAATCTTTCCACGCTCAATCCAGGTGAATTTTCTGGAGGAAACAATTTCAACCCCAAAATGGCGGGTTACATGGGCGGTTATCGACCCGTGCTGCCTCAGCCTGTGCCTCAAAATCTCCGTGAGGGTGGACCCACTCGCGCACCGTGAGCGACCTCTTCGAAGATTTGAACAGCAGTGTTGTCTCTGACATGGAGACAAGAATTATGGAAAGTATTTCACCCTATAGGGTTGTGGAGTACATACGCCAGCACACTAGGATTGCACCTGGTAACGAAAAAAGGTGGGTCACCGAGATGCTTCCGCAGGTCCAGCAGATGTGCTCCTGTCTAGTTGTCCGCATTGGGAAGGGAGCCTCCTTCGATATCTCAGTGGGAAAACCAAGCTTAACCCCCGTGCTCTTGTCCTGTTCCCGGGGTACGAGTTGGTTCAGTTCCGTAGATATGCAAGAGGCAGTTGCGCAAGGCATCGTCTCTAAAACAGAACGCAGTAGTTAGGACGTAGCGACCGCATGAAAACCATCACTGAAGCTCTAATCACCGAGGCCTTGGCTTCCCAGCCAACCCCTGAACTTGCCGCTCATCAAATCCTGATGGAGGGTGATGGGGACGCCGTCCGCAGATACAAGAGCGGAGACAAGGTGGCCGTACTATCGGACACCATCTATGCCCTAGAGGGGCTCCAAGTCGAGGTGGTCGGCCCAAGTAACAAGGGCGGTCAGTATCTTGATGTGCGCACATCCAGCGGGATGGTAGTTGCCATCCTCTCAACACTCTTAGCTCCGGCAGGCGGTCCCTCGCTCTGAGTCCGGCGCAGCCGGACGTGACGAACCAAATTATACCAGCAGATGTAGGACTCAACGGAGTTGAGATTCCTGGTGACCTACAGAATGTAGACCTAACTGCGGTACGTCTTCACGGATACGCTCTCAGACGCTGGTTCTACCGGAATTTCTGTCTTCAGGAAGGGCTTCCTGTGCCGGTCGTTTATGCCGTACCCATGGACGCCTTTGCGGAGTTTTCTAAACTCTGGGCCTCGACCAATTCGTATGACTACCTGAAGAGTTCCGATCCTGCGGTTCAGAAGGTGTGGCCCCAGAACACTGTAACGCCTCTCATCAGCTTTTCGTTTACAGGAGACCACTACAGGTCGGACCTGAGCAGCAACACGCGGGTTAACAGGACCTACTCTTGGCTCACGGCGGGTAATCCCTCCCAAAACAAGATAAGTGATTTGGGCAATGTTCAACAGGTACGCTATTCCCAATCGGCTGATTTCAACTTCCAAGTAGATTTCTGGTGCCAAAAGCCCCAAACACAGGCTGTATTCTACGAACAACTTGCCCAGGCTTTTAGGGTTAGTTCCGCAGGTGTCCGTCAGTCCTGGGTGACGGTTCCCTATCCGGTAACTCACGGCACACAGAACGTACGTCTTATCCAGACAAGCGATGTTCAGAGTGTCACGGAGTCTTCCATGGCACCTGAGGGCAACATCGTCATGTACCACACCAGTTTTACGGTGTCGATCGAGGGGTACTATCCCGACCGTACAAGCTATGTGGTCCCCACGCTCTGGTACCTCACCCTCTCCTTGGACAACCCGGGACCCACGGACCTATCTACGTTATACCTTCTCAACAACTATGTCCTCCCTTCGGGACAGATATCCAATCCTACGCTAGCTCTCCGGACAAATCTACCGGCTGGTTCGGGTACCGCAGTTTCGGCACCTGTGCTCGCCACATCCCCTGTGCAAACCCAATCCTTCATTTTGGCTGGTCAGTCGTCAGTCGGGCAGTCTTTCGGATTCTTCCAGCCACTCCTGTCTGGCGCGATCACCAGCATACAGGTTTTTGCCCAGGATATACCCGTGGGTGCAGGCACACTTATCGGGCTCAACAGTGGAGGTACTTTCCTACCAGGTAGCTCCGTGGGTCTGGCGACGGGCGGAAGCACTCAGGGCATCACCTGCAACATCGGGCTTCAGGCCAATGCACTCATTCAAGCGACAGTGCTCGGTGTGGCTTCAACGACACCTGCGGGCTTCATAACGGTTACGATCACCTTCGCGTCAGCGTGATAATCCGTGAGCGTCAACACATTCATTCCAGTTGCGGACATCATCGGGATGCCAAGCCCTCTCGGGCAGCCTGCTGGTCAATTCCTAGCCACTAATGGTACAGGGGGGTTCCAGTTGGTATCGGGTGCTGGTTCTGGAAATGTAACGAGTTTTGGGACGCCCACGCTCAACCAACTAGCGGGGTGGGTAAACGGCACATCTATCCAGGGCCTGACACTGGGCACCAACCTCAGCATCACGGGCACCACGCTAAATGCTACGGGGGGAGGGGCCGGGGTTTGGGGTTCGATCACGGGCACTCTCTCTAACCAGACCGACCTCAACACAGCCCTTAACGCTAGGGTGCTCACCACTACCACGGTAAATGGTCACGCACTGAGTTCAAATGTCACTGTAACACCTACCGACTTGGGATTGGTCATTGGCACCAATGTGGAGGCATGGAGTGCCAACTTGGACACCTGGTCTGGGAAAACGCCCTATGCAGGCGTGCTTACAGTCACCACGGGGAAGACGTTCAACGTCACCAACACACTCACGTTCTCAGGAACGGATAGCAGCGTGCTTAACATTGGCTCTGGAGGTACTCTCGGGTCCAATGCCTACACCTCCACGGCGTATGTTCCCCAGACCACCACAGTAAATGGTCACGCCCTTTCGGGCAATGTGACAGTCACCCCGACAGACCTCTCGCTTGTCATCGGTACAAACACTGAGGCATGGAGCGCGGAGCTAGACGCTCTTGCCGCTCTCACCTACGTCTCCCTGTCATTTGTCAAGATGACGGGCGCTGGTACCTTCGCGCTGGACACCGCAACCTATGTCCCGACTACCACGACCGTTGCGGGCACCGCGCTCTCGGGCAACGTCACACAGGACCAGATAACGGGTCTCTCGACCACGGGCCTTGTTAAACGAACAGGTGCCAACACCCTAGCAATCGCTACCAGTGCGACGGACTACGCTCCAGCTACTTCAGGAAGCGCGATACTGTACGCATCTTCAGGTGGTTTCGGCAACGTCGGATACGTAGGGGGCTCTCTCGGGTTCTCGGGCGGCAATCTGACGCTCTCGGGAGATTCGGCCGCGCCGGGTAACTCCTACTTCTATGGCACCAATAGCTCGGGCACCAAAGGCTGGTACGTACAGGCGGGGTCTGGAACTACTACCAACTCCCTCACGATAAACAGCAGCGGCTCGGGCGGTGCTTCTCCGCAGACGTTCAATGGTGCCTCTGCCATCACCATCAGCTATAACACAATTGGTGCCCAACCCCTTGCTACCAACCTGACAAGTTTGGCTGGGCTCACCTATGCCTCCACATCTTTCGTGAAGATGACGGGCGCTGGTACCTTCGCGCTGGACACGAACACCTACCTGACGGGTAACCAAAGCATTACTCTGTCTGGCAACGTCACCGGGTCCGGAACAACCACTATCACCACGACCATCGCGGCCAGTGCTGTGACTTTGGCGATGATGGCTAACGAGACGGCGTACACGCTACTTGGAAACGCCACCAGTTCTGCTGCTGCTCCCTCGGCGCTATCTTCGGGAATATACCTGGGAACCGGGTCGCTCCCGTACACCGACACAGGGGTTGGTCTGTACCAGTGGGCCAGCGTAACAGGTTACACTCAAAACTTGCTGCTGAACACCAGCAACAACGCCGGTGCTAGCGTGGATTTCATCGTAGGTAACAACCTCTCCACGGCCTCCACATACTACGGCGACTTTGGACAAAACAGCAGCACGTTCACTGGATCGGGTTCGTTGAACTTGCCGAGTGCGGTGTACCTGTACTCGCAGACGGGCGACTTGGTGCTGGGTACTGGTACCTCAAACGCGATTCACCTCGTGGTGAACAGTGGTGCCACGGACGCCCTCACCATTTCAAGCGGTGGCACCTTTACCTTCCCAGCTTTCACGACAGCGGGTCTACTCACCAACACTCCGCTAGGTGTGCTCACCTCACTCACCAACGCGAGCAGCGTAAACTCTACCCTGATGGGAATCCTGGGAACAGGGTGGAGCAACAGTGCCTCACTTGTGCTCTCTGCGGCTGGCACATGGGTGGCTCCCTCGGGAAGTGGTAACGTGTCCAATGCGGGGACGCCGGTGAGCGGCCAGGTAGCCGTGTGGACCAACGCGACCACCGTGAGCGGCTACACGGGGTTCACGAGCGACTCAAGTGGCAACATCAGCGTAAACAGCATCATCTCGGCAGGTGTCGCTACGTTCCAGTCTGGTTTGGTGATTACCACCAATACCAAGACGGGCAACTACACACTGGCGTCCACGGACTTTGACGTAGCGTTCACTGGAAGTTCAGCATCCACGTTCACGATGCCGTCTTCTCCCTCGGCTGGTATGTGGTACATGGTAACCAACATGGGAACAGCAGTACTTACACTGTCTTCCACGAACAACTTCTACACCACGCTGCCTGGTCAGCCTACCGTTACCTTAAACCCCGGTGATTCCGCCGACCTCATCTACATCAACGGCACATGGAAGGTTCAATAATTTATGGCATACCTAGGCGCACTGCAAGTTAACAACGTAGTACCCGCCCCAGTTCAGACTCTGGGTGAGGGCGAGTGGGTCTTCCGTCGCATCCTCAAGGCCATCGAGTCTCAGGCAGCAGCAGACGGGCAGCAGCGCCAGAGGTTCACGTTAGACGCCATCACTGCGGGTCTCACCTTGGCTGCTGTTACCACGGTGAGCACCGTGACCACCGTCACCAACGCAGTGCCAGTGGGTAACGTCGCCACCATCGCAGGCATGGGTGACGAGCAATACATCAACATCTCCAGGCAGACGGCTGCCAACTGCATACGCCAGCGTCTTACCACTACCGGAGCCGTTTCTGGTCCGTAATCAAGGTAGTTATCTCACATGTCTATCGTCTCCGCACTCAAGACACAGGTTGATCTTCCCGTTTGGGAATGGACTCGTTTCGCGCCCACAGCTTCCGCAGCCATCTCCAGCACGTGCGTACCTGACAACACACTTAACGTATTGCAGGGTAGGTACGTGTATTATCTTCAAGCTTCGGCTGTGTTCTACCGTTACGACACCTGGACTGACGCTTGGGAGGTGTTGACTCCTCCGGTTACGGCCTTGGCCACGTTTAGTAGCATGACCGCCCTGGAGAACTTTGGTCATGAGGGTAGGGTGCTCTCGGCCACCAGCACCACCTTTACAGCCCCGGGTATTTCAGCCAAACTCGCCGTTGGTTATGATGTAACCATCATCTCTGGGACCGGCGCAGGACAGCGCCGAATCATCACGAGCGTGGCGGAACCCGTGGTAGCTGACACAGGCATCGCTACGGGTGTCACCTGTACCACGAACACGTACACTACGGGCTGCAACCTCACGGACAGCACCAAGGCGTGGACTATCAATCAGTATGCCGGATACCAGTGCCGCATCGCTTTCGGCACTGCTGTGGGTCAGGTAAGGAAGATACTATACAACTCAGCCACGGTGCTCACCTTCTCCGACACCGCCAAGATGGGTGAGGACTATCTGTCTGTACCTCAGAACTTTACACCTGCCATCAGCGCCACGGCAGGATCGCAATCGGTGTACGCCATTGAGAGTTCGGTGTTCACCGTGGACACCGCCTGGGGCACCACGCCAGATGCCACCTCGCGTTTCCGCATCAGCACCGGAGTCATCGTGTTACTTTCAGGAGCGGCAGCCACGCCCTTCTACACGCTACAATTTTACGACATCGCCACAGACTTTTGGTATCAGAAAACGGCTCAGACGCTGCTGGTTAGCAACGCCATGACCGATGGGTGTATTGATCACACCACAGACTCTTCAAGTACATGGTCAAGGGGTATCGCCACGGCAGGCACCGTCACCTCGTTGACAGACGGTATTCAAGGCTGGGCCGTGAACCAATGGACAGGCTACCAGCTTTTCATCTTCTCAGGAACAGGGAAAGGACAAACCTCACTCATCACCAGCAACACGGCCACCGTGCTGACACTGACGAGCACGCTAGGCACCGCGCCCGACGCCACCAGCCAGTACATGATACAAGGCTACTCTGGGGGTACGGCTAGCTCTGGTGCTACCACCACGCTCACGGACAGCACGCAGGCTTGGACGGTAAATCAGTGGACCAACTACGCCGTCAAGATACTGGCTGGCACGGGAGCGGGTCAGGTACTCCCTATCGCCTCCAACACGGCCACGGTGCTCACCGTAGTGCCTCGGTCTATCGTCTCGGGTTCAGCGGGAGGATTCAGCCCTTCACCTGACAACACCTCAATATACACCATCATTGGTGACCCTGACCGCTGCTATTTCATCGAAGGTGCCAACTCCGAGACGCTCATCTACAACATAGACGATGATCTGACCTCGCTTGGGCGCATGGGAGATTCTGGAACTTGCCGCATCGGCTCGGTGCAGTACGGAAACTGGAAACCGATTGCCATCAGCACGCTCACCAGTGTGACGACCACGGCCACCTGCACCACGGTAAACAACCACAACTTGCAGACGGGGTACAGCGTTACGATCGCGGGCGAGACCACCAACCCCACCAAGTACAACATCACGGCCACCATCACGGTTACTACCGCGACGGCTTTCACCTACACTATCGTGAGCGTGTCTGGAGCGGCTGGTACATTCGGTGCTAACGGCACCACGACTCTGGTAGACGGGTCTAAAAATTGGACCTCCAACCAGTGGGCCGGATATATCCTGTACTACACGACCACGGCGGGTGCTGCACCCACGGGATTTGCATCACTCATCGCCTCCAACACGGCCACGGTGCTCACCTTCGCCACGGGCACGGCTCCCGTCAATGGTACCACGCGTTACATCATCGGTGGCACCAGCACGGCCCCCAGCACCATCATCGGCAACATCACGCCGGGTACTGCTGCCACGACCACGACCACCAACGGTCAATGCACGGGTACGCAGTCAACCACACTCATCACGGACACCAACAAAGCGTGGGTGGTGAATCTGTATGCGGGCCGCAAGGTGAAGATCACGAGCAACACCGGACAGGGGCAAGAGAGCACCATCGCGTCCAACACAGCCACAGCTCTCACCATCGCTGCGGTGACCACGGCTCCAGTGACCGCTTTGTCAACGTACGCCATCTTGGAACCTGCCGTGTACAGCACCGGCACCTCCCTCAAGTGGGCCTATGGTACAGGAGGTCCTAGCACTGGGTCTATAGGTGGTGGACCTCTCTACGCCAACAACTACGGTCAAATGTTAACTCCGGCCACCAACCTGTTGTGGGGGCGTTACTTGTACGCATCTCGTGGTGGTGCTTTGGTTGGCTTCAACAGGCTTGATCTTACCACTGATCACTGGGTGATGATTACCACGCAGCCAAATTCTGAAACACTTACATCAGGTTCGCAGTTTGCGTATGACTCAGGAAATCGCCTGTATTTTACGCCGCAAGTTACGGGCAGGATGTACTACCTGGACCTGGTTACCAACACCATCCATGGTGGAGGCACGGTGCCCTACACAGCGGGTACGGCGATCCTGTCTCAGGTGATGCAAATCTTCACCACCGCAGACTCCCTGAAATACCTTTGGCTCAACCGTCAGTCCAACATTGAGTGCTTCCGCTGCCTGCTCTTCTGGTAAACGCAGTTGGTCGCAGAGGCCCACTAGTTAGGGAAGCAATCCTACCATGCCTACCTTTCCTGGAGTATATCCCACAGTATCAGATCAGTCGTTCACCAACACATCCGAGTCACTGTTTACACTGGGCTTGGTTGGTCCTGCGACACGCGGTCTGTTTAATGTAGCCAGTCCGGTCTCTGATGTGGGAGGCTACGTCACCCAGTTTGGCTCTGCTATACCGGGAGCCTTTATTGCTCAGACAGTAGCGGCAGTGACGCCCTACTCGGATGGCGTTCAGATTGCTCGTGTGGGTAGGCAGTACACTGCGGCAGTGTCCGCAGCAGGAGCCCTGACAACGGGAGCCGTGAGCGGAAACATTGGAACCTACCAACTTCTGAGCAGCGCAGCCACCACGGTGTCACCTGGTCAGTACGTCCGTATCATTCAGGGAGGTCTGCCCAGCACCGTGAACGCCATCGTGAGCACGGTGTCCGCTGGTACACTCGGTTCTGCGGGTACGATCAACCTCATCAATTCGGGTGCCGCTGCTGTTCCTCTGGCAGCCAATTACACCTCGGCTGAACTGGATACCAGTTCCACGGTCTCTGCTGCGAACTACGCTGAGGCCATTCTGGTCTCCCCCGTGTACGGCAACCAGCTTACGGCTGCGGGCACCGTGACGGGCACGAAGAGCGCCTACACCTTCACGGTGTCGGGCAACTCGGGTGCCCTCACCGTGGGTAACGTTATCAAGATCACCCAGACGGGCTTCCAGACCACTCGTGAGGCGGTCATCAGCGCTATCGCTGGCAACTTGGTAACGCTCATCAGCTACACCAACACGCTCACAGGTCAGTTGGCGGTACCACTACAGGACAACTACACGGCGGGTCAAATCTTCGTTCAGTCTGGAACGTACACGAACGCCATCACCCTGAACGCCGGAACACCGGGTTCATGGGCCAATTATGGCACCAGTGCCACGGGAAATGCCACGGGGCTCTCCTGCCAGGTGTCGCCAGGTACGAATCAGGACACCAAGAAGCTCAACGTCTACCTGAACGGCTCGCTGGTTGCCACCTACGACAACCTGACGATGATCCCCACCTCGGCAAACTACTGGGGAACCGTTCTCGCGATCCCGACTGCTCTCAGCAACAACACCCTCGTTCAGATTCCCACATGGCAGGGCGTGCAGGACATCCTTGGAACGGAGCCTCCTGCAAACACAGTGCAGCCTTGGGGCTTGGCCTACAATTCCGTAAACGTGGGTCAATTCAGCCTGGGTGCAGATGGCTCCACAGGACTTCTTCCCTCCGACTACGTCGGCGGGTACAACCCCGATGGCACAGGCACGGGCATCAAGGTGTTTGATGACCCCTCCAACTTCCAGTTGGCAGTCATCGCCGCACCGGGTCAAACCGACCCGTCCGTGGCGCAGGAACTCCTGCGCGTGGCTGGTGATCTGAATGCCTTCTCTCCCCTTGACGTTCCCGACCTCCTGCCCCCGCAGCAGGCTCTGGACTGGACCAATGGTGTGGGAAGCTACTCTGGTCAGCCCATCATCAACAACTTCCGCGGTGCCTTCTTCTTCAACTGGATTTACGCCCAGAACCCCTTTACGGGTGCCATGGAGTACCAGCCTCCCACGGTCGGTTATCTGACGGCAGCAGCCGCCACCTTCGCCCAGTACGCTCCGTGGTTCGCTGCGGCAGGTGAGGTGCGTGGTCAGCTCCAGTACGCCTCAGGTGTACGTTACGCCCGTATCAGCCCCTCGGTGAAGCAGACCTTCTTCGCAGGCACGAACGAGATGAACCCCATCCTGCTCATGAACCAGTCCGTACTGGTTTGGGGCAATAGGACGACCCAGAGGCTCACCAGCCAGCTTCAGAACATCCAGGCGGTTCATCTGGTCAACTACATCGTGCAGAACATGTCGGCCATCGCGATCACCCATGTGTTTGATCCGAATGACCTGACGTTGTACTCACAGCTCAATCTGGAGTTCACCAACCTCCTGAACGCCATTCAGGGCAAGCGGGGTCTGAACGCCTTCTTCCTGAAGGTGGACACCACCAACAACACACCTACCACGCAGAATGCCCGGCAGGTAATTGTGAACTTAAGCATCATCCCGACCACGGTTGCCGAGCAGATTCTTCTCAACATCACGGTGAACCAGGCTGGAGCGATCCTCAACGCAGTCAACGGCGTGTCTGCCAACGGCTGATGACAGTTAGGTAAACCACACTACGATGCCCGTCATTCAATATCAGAACTCTTGGGGAGCCCAGAACTCGCAGCTTGATCCGCTGCGCCCCGACCTATTCCGCATCCAGCTACAGATTCCTCCCCAGGTTCTCGGGGGAGGAGCGGGTTTGTGGGACAGTGAGGTGTCCTTCGGTATCAAATCCTTCCCCTTCCCAGATCGCGAGCGTGAGATGATTCCCGTGAAGTGGCTCCAGCAGACGAACTACGTCCTCGGTGCGGATGTGGGTCTTGCACCGACAGCTCTCAATGTTCGCTGGGCCTTCAACAGGCGCACGGTGGAAATTCTGGAGCGCTGGCACCAGCTTACGTCCAACTCACAGAATGGTGGCGTGGCTATTACGTCCCAGGTGAAGACCAACGGGTTCCTGTACTTCCTCCTTCCCAACATGTCTGCGGTGGCAGACCCCACGGACACGACCAACGACGCTTTCACCGATGGTCCCCGCTACTACCTTGAGGGTGTTCTCATCAAGGGTCTGAAGCCCGCCCAGAATCTGGATATGACAGTGGGTAACGAAATCGTGACGGTGGATATGAACATCCAACTTGATCGGTACTACCCGCTCGATCCGAGTGACCTCACTGTGCTGCCTGGTGCGGTGGGTGGCAGCTTCGGGGCCTCTACTTAACCTTCACGCCCCAGGGTTATAACTCACCCACTGTACAGAAGGTGAGTTAATGGTATCTGGTAGTACGTCGTCGCACTGGAAGGACGCCTTGAGTTCCATGATGGACTTTCCGTTGTCGTAGGAGAGGGTCTCCAAACCGAACTCTGCGGGCCACGCATTCTTCACCACATACCCAGGACCCTCCACCAGGGACGTTCCTGTATCTGTGGGATCGGGGTCAGGGGATACTAGGGTAACGGTGAAATCTTGCCTGTAGGGGCTATTCAAACCAGACCCAGACCCACCAGCGGCACCTCCCGCAGTGAGCCCAAAGGAAAGGTCAGACGTGTTCGGGAAGTCTAGCCCCGTGCCTGCCCTAGCAAGAGCTCTCCACACCGTCAGCAGAGCCCAGATGGAACTCCCACTGTAGTTCTGAGCTAGTTCGTGGATGAAGGTAACCTCCACCCGACCGATATTGGGGGCATATCCGGGGCTCTCGAAAGCGCCATTCTCGCGCCGTACGAGAGGACCCACACCAACCACCCGCTTGGGGAGTTGCACTGTGCGGGCAAGATATGTGGCAAAAACAGCACTGTGCAGTGCCGCCGAAATCTGGTCGTACATCTGCTGGTTGTTCACGCCTGAAGTTTCAGCAGCATAGGCAGCACTGAGATAACCGGGCATGTTCTTAGCCACGGTTCGCATATCTAGCTGCCACAAATCAGGTCTGGCTGGCTGGTATCCCTGCCCAACAGCCCCGAGGTCAGAGCTGCCCCAAGGATTGGTGAATTGACTTGTTACGATGCCCACACCCTAACTGGCGTCAGGGCTCAAACCCGGGCTCACCACTTCGGGGATCAGTCCACCCCGGTCCGTCTAAGGGGCGGGGTCGCTTGATTGTATCCCGCTCCTGTGCTTTAAGCTGGGCTACTTTCGCAGGGGCAGGACCGCCTCTCCTGCCACCCGTACCGTTTACATACGCCATCCAGCGGTCCCACTTGAACAGGGGATTCTGGGTCTCACAGAAGTGTGCCAGCAGCTTAATCTGCCTGTCGGTAAACTGGTCTTCCTCAGTCTCGTTGTGACCTCGTATGAAGTCGGCAAGAGCAACAAAGTCTTTCGTGCTCATGCTTTCATCAAGGAGGCTGTCGATTCTATTCCGAGTGAGGCTCATGGTAATAACTACACGATACCAGTTAAAGAGATGAGAGACCTAAATGGCATTTATTCAGGGAGTGTGGAGGACGCAGGAGACCCTCTACGGATGGGCAGGCTGCGGTGTCGTGTGCCCGCCGTGTATGGTACCGTGACGGGGGGAGAGGCTGATGGCTCCTCGATCACCACGGAGGACCTCCCCTGGGCTCTCCCCATGGGACTACCTGCCGGGGCTACCAATGACAGTGGTATGATAGGGTGGCTTCCTGCTGTGGGAGACCACGTTTTTGTCCAATTTCTGGACAGTGAGCCTGATAAGCCTGTGTGGTGCTGGGGTGGTCAGGATACCAGCCAAGTAGCCGGTATTGGGGGGTGGACTAGGTCCCCCGGAGGGTACACGTCAGAAACTTCGGGTAAAGACCCCTCCAATCAGCAGGGCTCCCCTCCCAAGCCTCCTGTAAGCGCTTTCCTATCCAGGTATGGGCATCTGATAGACCTTCAACCCGACTCACTCACTTTCCGCACAGCTAATGGCTATCTCCTGAGATTCACGGACTCCACTCAGCAACTTGATGTCTACGCCCCCAACATGGTGGCATTGGTGGGTCAGATGAAATTCACAGGCACAGACTTCCAATTTTACCCCTCCAACAGCTTTAACGTAAGCACGGCTGATACGAATATCAGTGCCAATACGAACACGATTACGGCCGCCATCAACAACACGCTGTCGGCGGATGTGGTAAATCAACTGGATTCCCCCATTGTACAGCTAGGTCCTGTAGGCACAGCCTTCGATCCTGTGGTGCGTCTCTCTGACGTGGTGTCCTTGGCGCTTAAAATAATGGCCTTTTACGACACGCATACGCACCTGGGTAACCTGGGGTATCCGACATCACCCCCAATTATTCCGATGATACTCACCCCTACCGCGAGTAACACCACGTTCACAGCATGAGCATTGGCATTCTAGGTCCCCTTGGAGGCTCCTCGGTTCCAGTAGCCGTTCCCACCTCATCCATAGGAATCGTAACTCCTGTAGGTCAGATTACTGTTGATCCCTGTGCTCCCACACTGAGCGTTGCTACCCTGGTATCTGCGGATATTGCCAGCTTGGAGGCTAGCCTTTCCAGCACCTTAACCGATGCTGAACTTACTATTCTGAACGCCCTCAACATTCCGGGTTTGCAGGCTCTTCTGAACAGCGTGCAAGCTATCAGTGCGAGTCTCAGCCTGGGAGGTCTAGCCTGTTCCCCGGGAGCTTCCGTATTCGCTGCTCTGCTCAAGAAAATTATTGGGGAACTCATTCAGAGCGCCATCAATTCTGTTGAAAAGGCAGTAATAGATGAAGTGAACAAACTGGCTCAAGAGGCTGTTCAACAGTTGGATAACGCAATAAAAAAGGTTGCTGATCAGATTGCTGCTGGTATCCAGAAGGACTTGAGCCCCATAATTCAGGCGGTAGCTGCCATCAACGGATTACTGGGCAAAATAGAGGCCACTAAAGCACTAGTGGCTAGCGTGTTAAACACTTCTAAGACCTGTCCCGCAGCGGCTGCGCTCACAGCCGAAGCCTACTTCAAGATGGGGGCAAAGAAACTTTAGTGTTTACATTCCTGCCAAGGGGTGTAAGATGCTGGTATGTTAGCCGCACTGGGAGCCCTCTTTGGCATCTTCATCCTGTTCCTCGGGCTGTGCTTGACTGTGCTCTGGGTTGGTATCGCCTTCTGCTACTCCGCGCCTCTGGGGTGGTTCCTCATTGCCCTATTTCTGATGCCCACTGTGTTGAAGATAGTAAGGCATTCTAGTTAGGGTGTGAAGCACTTCAAAGGGTTCAGTTCCGTAATCGCCATAAACGACGCCGAAGGTAAGCTTGTAAAGCTTGCCGATGCTGTGCGATGGGGCTGGGTACTGCCGGGCAAGTCGATGTCCGATTTTGACCTTTCTTCGAACGAGATTCCCCTAGGCCCGAATCTCCAGTTGGACAACTTCAGACAATATCTGTGCTACGCAGCAACTTACAGGGCTCCTGTAGGAAACTACGTTATCCAACGTTTTGGTGTTGGCACGGGCGTTAAGCCCCCCACCACTGCGGATACCCAACTTCAGGCTCAGGTAAACTTGGTGGCCCCCGACAACGCCCAGTTGAACACGAAACTGGTCGATACCACCTCTTACCCGTCGCCCTACTACTCCCAGACGTATTTCACCCTAGGAGTGAATGACGCAAACGGCTACCTGATCACAGAGGCAGGACTCTACTCGGGGGACAACACGCTGCTCATTCGCTGGACATTTCCTGGCATTGCCAAGGACTCCAGCTTTACGCCGACCCTGATGCATAGGCTCTCATGGGCCTTCCCTTTTATTTTTTCACTGTTCTATTTAGGACATGCGTGCTAAATTAGAGGGAGGGTCGGGGATTCGAACCTCGGGTAGTGTTTGCGCACTACACCCGCTTCGTAGGCGGGCACCTTAAACCACTCAGACAACCCTCCAAAGGTTAGAGCCGGGTCCCCTGCAAGGGACTCGGCTTCTTCTTTCCCCGAAAGAAAAACACGAACTCTTCGCTTGGAGTAGAGATACCCATTATCATAGGGTTACGGGTTTATCTGACTCCGAGTTAGTAGTTGATGCCCAGAAATATCCCACGAGGGGCGAGTGGAAGAGAAATAGTCCTGGTTTCGCTTCAATTACCAGGTATACGCCTACGAATTTGGCTGGGAGCTATCTCTGGGGCTAATCGCTGGCCTTGGAGGTCCACTAGTTAGGGCTATGCAGACCTTCGTCGTTGACTCTCAGGTTGTACCCTCCTCTCTCGGAACTCTCTTTGGGATACCCGGTCAGGGCTCCGTCTCTGCCAATGTAATCCTGTCAAATGACGGAACGAATACCCTGAATTATGACTTCCAGCAGTCACCCGATGGGTATACCTGGACGGACATTCAGACGATCGGCAGCCCCCTCAACAACTCCCTCCAGCCGGGTTACCAGGTGAGCCTCCAAGTGGCGAGTGCCTACACTCAGGTTCGCTGCATCGGAAATGCTTCCGGCGGCAGCACCCTTGGATTTAGCATCCAGCGTTACTTCAACCGCATTTCTGGTGGCAACTGCCCGCTTATCGGCGGCTTCTAATGCCTGTTAGCCCTCTGAAGTTCAAGGGGTCTGTCTTTCAAGAGACGGGCAGATGGGCTGGGTTCGACCGTATGATGCGCGGAGAGCGCCAGCCAGACCCCCTCAACACGAGACCCAACCCTCGGGAGTTCGCCACCCACCCTGCCAAGCAGGGCGGATACAGGTACCAGGACGACGTGGACTCGGACACGGCAGCAGGGTACGACGCCCGCTGTGATGGGCACCCTATCACAGACAATCCTTGGCATGACAAGTCTGAGGCTTACTTTAAGTGGAATAACGGCTGGAGTGATGCAGATGAAGCCCTGAAATCTCTACGGGGCGAGAGTGTGAGCACCTTCATTACCAATCTGCTGGAGTTTTCTGGAAAGGAGCCTCCAGCACCCCGCCAGATGGATGAGTTTACCCGTGCCTACATTGAAGCCGCTCTCTGGTCCTCCACGGATAACGCAGATGACAGCGGGGGCGAACCTCTGGACAAAAACTACGGGATGGAGGACATCGACCCTGCCACCCTTCATCAGATGATGGATGATTGCGCCAAGTTCCAGGAAGAGAATGGCGATGACATCGACAACGCATGTTTGACTCGGTCCCAGTATTCCGACCGAGAACAGGCGGGTCATGACTTCTGGCTCACCCGAGAGGGTCATGGTGCAGGTTTCTGGGAGACCTTCGACTGGGAGGAAGAGGCAGGCAAGCGCCTGACACAGGCGTCCAAGGAATTTGGCTCCTTCTATCTTTACGTGGGTGATGATGATCACACCGTCTACGGGGATGTGCCCCGGCCCTCTGTAGGTCAATTTGGAGCCTGATATGGACGAGGTAAAATCACTTGCCCCCGAGAACTTTCCCGCAGCCCTGCTTGAGCACCTGTGGGAAGAGGGGTTTGAGCGAGTTAAGAAGGCTGCGGATGACCAGTATTGGCATATGCGGCTTCAGGGTCACAAACCCGAGGATGCTGCTGCGAAAGCTGCCTCTTGGGCGTCAAACGAATTTGGCACAAAGGTGGAGCCCTCCCAGATAGACACAAAGTCCACTGAAGACTGGCTCGTGGCTCAGCTGGCTAAGCTCAATGCTGCCAAAGAACCGGGACAGGTGATACCGTTCAATTCTCGGTAGTTCTTTGAGTTGGTGTACAATTTTCTCCCAGACTTTCTGTAGCATAACGCTACAGGATTAACAAAGGAATGACATGAAACCGAATGAATCGGGAGAAGCAGTAAGGATGGGTCAACACGTAACCGTGGTTGATGAACTGGGCGTACGGCATGATGGTCTGGTGACCGCTAACTGGGGGTCTCACGTTCCCGGGTGCACGTCCACCTGCATCAACGTGGTGTATGTCAGCTCTGACATGGCAAAGCATGATTGCTACGGTCAGCAGAAGGAGCACATGAGTTCCTGTTCACACGCCACCATGACGACCGCCCCCGGTCGCTATTGGTACGTTGATCCCAAGCATGCCCGTGACACCGAACGTTGCGGTTTCACGATGTACGAGGTCGCCTACGGGGAAGACCAGCGGAGGCAGCGGGAAGCCCACGAGGAGTGGCAGAAGAAGCAGCGTGAGCGTCTGGAGGCTGAGGCAGCCACCAAGTAATAGGTTCTGACCTAGTAGATGCCCCAAAGGTGTCCAAACGTCAGGTTCTTATAGCTCATGGCAACTGACCTACCAACAACGAATGCGCACGCCTCCGAGGGTGGAGACCCCTTCACTTATGGGGGAGGCAAGTGGGAGGAAAGAGATAATAGGGGAAAAAGCGGACAGCCCATCCGATTCCCCACCTGCACATGGTGCGGCTCGATAACACCCCAGCAATTTCTTGTATTCCTTGAGGCTGGGTATGCCAGCGAGGTAGCAGACTGGAAGTACGGATGGCCTCACAAAATTTATCTGACGGTTCCCAATGACCAACCGGACGAGCTCCGGTTCTGCGGGTCAACCTCAGAGGGCTCGAAACTCCAATACAATCCTGATGGGAGTACCTACCACGTCAAAACCCAGGAAACGGGACCCGAGAGATACCCCGAGTGGCACCCCCAGAATGGCTGGTCACAAAAGGGAACCTACCCAACTCTCCACTTGAAATTTTATACGGTACACCTGGCAGATTTATCAAGGGAGCAGCTAGAGAAAGCCTCGCCCATGATAAGAGAGAAGACAGGTATAGAGTTCACCTTCAATGAAGAGGGTAAGATAATGTGGCGGGCCACCCCGCGAGGGAGATTTGATGGGGCTTAAGACCCTCTAAAGACAAGCACCTCAGGGGACCTGCGCACGAGAAGCCGGTCCACGGCCAATGAGGCGTTATCGTTGGCATCTCCCTGCGGCATCTCAGTTACCGTCACCTTCGGGAATCTGTTCACCAAAAGGTTAGCTTCATTGTGGGCGGCCGCCGTAGCGTCCTCATCATAGAGGAATGTCACTTCCCTAATACCCTTGCATCGTAGAAGTTTAGCCAGTTGCTCGGGGCTCAATTTGTGTTTGAATATGCATACGGGGGAGTACTCTGTGAGTCCCCGGGCAGCCAGTTCAACGCGCAGGCTGAGCACGTTCAGAATGGACTCCACAATGACGACCACTGACCCCGCCTTGTTGTTTCGAAGTTCATCAATCCCGTACAGCCAGTATCGGCTACCGCGGGGGAGTTCCTTCCTGCTGGGAAACTTCTTGGTGGATTCCTCGTAGGGGTCGATGAGAGTGCGCCCCTGATAATACACCACCCTGCCCCACTCCCACACGGGGAATATGGCATAGGGCTCCCAAAGATGGTTGTCGGGTGCCACCCCCACCCCGGCATCCACCAGGTCCTCCAGGTAGAGATGTTTCCTCCGCGCCATGTTGGAGGCCATCCTATGGTACCCATCCCGCCCGTCATAGGTAAGAGGGGTGTACCCGCGGGGGAGTTGCACCTCAGTTACAATCTCGGTGCCCTTAACTTGGGGCTCCTCTATCTCAGCCAGGGAAGTTTCTAAGTCCTCAAATGTGGTGCCAATATCTTCCTCTACGTTCTCCAACTCAAGCCCCAGATGTTTTGCCCACTTGAAGAAGTCTCCCCCTTTGCCACAGCGCCAACATGATGTCTTGAGGGTGGATACGTTTACCGAACGATTGCCAGAAACATCGTGACATCCGGGTTCTGGGCAGAGAAAGCATATCTCCTCCTTAGTGGAGCGACCGGGGACTATCTCAAAGTGGTTCTCAACTATCGCTTTGATATTCATTCACTGTATTTGTAAACATTAATCTTTACATCCCTACCTAAAACGCTAGGCTAGTTATTCTAATGCCAAGCCGAATGGTCACAGAACTCATTGGAGGAACACCGATCGACGCTTACCTGAGGCAGTGCCAGGTAAGGAACACGCTTGTGGAGGGTGAGCAAGGCACACATGTGCCGCCCACGCCCGATGAGACCAAGCATCTCCTCGGCTACTTGAAAAGACTGGGTATCGAGGCGGTTATCGTAGGTTCCGTGGGTGTTCTGCACTACGTCAAGGACACCAGAGCCTACCGTCCCACGGTGGACCTAGACCTCTTCGTGAAGATAAGCCACAGGGCAATGCAGGCAATCGTGCCCCCCATGGGCTGGAAACCCGATTTGGCTTCACCGGGCGTGATTTCTTGGGTTAGCCCCACAGGGGGCTACGTGGACTTCATGACCTCAGGACATGTCTTTCCTGATGGGAACACCACGCCCAAATCCGTCGCATCAGACCCCTCCTCCAAGGAGTATCCCGTGGCGAAGGCTGTGGAGTTGTTCCGACTGAAACTGAACACAATGCGGGAGAAAGACCTCTCCGACCTGATGAGCCTTGCGCGTGCCCTTGGACGGGTGCCCTCGGACAAGGAACTCGGGCCTCTTAACCAGACACAGGAGGAAAATCTTGGTCTGGTGCGCCAGTGGTACAAACTACGCCCCTCGGGCAAATACGGAGAATGAGCTTCCTCATCGAATATCTGGAAGAGGACATGTACGTTCCCGCCTTTGAATTAGTGGAGGCACCCACGGAGAATGATGCTATAAAACAGTTCAAGGAACTTCACCCCAAAGCGGAAATCGTAAGCATATGAGCACACTTATCAGCCGCCTTCTTGGGCGCGTCAATTATCGTCCTGTAGAGGAAACCTTCGACCTTAAGTGGACGAACCGCTATTCCTTTACCTTCAAGCCCACTATCACCGAGGCGGTGGTTCAGACGCTCCCTTCTAACGAAAGAGGGGGCGTGGTCATTTTCTCCACCAACATCAATGCCACGGCGGGTCCTGGTATCCTGAATTTTGCTAAAGCTTGGTTCGAGAGTCTCCTCAACCGCTTCAATCGAGTGAGAAAGATTGACCGGGTGATGAAGGAGAAAAACATCTCGGGTTTCACCCTTGGCAACTATTTCACCGGCAGGTACAAGAGTGCCAAAGGTGCCCTGTATAATGAGAAGTCTCTCACCCTTGAGGTGCTGATGATTTCCAAGGAGCAACTCATTGATCTGGCGACGGCCCTGTGCAAGGAGTTCAGTCAGGAGAGTGTGCTGGTGAAGTCCTTCTCCGATGGAGAGGTGTATTTTGTAGACGGTTCTTAAGCCTGCATGACGCGCCGTCAATTCCTAGGCATTCTTGCCACTGTGCCCCTTCTTCGGCCGACAGAAATGTTGGCCGATGTCGTGCCTATCACCCAGTGTGAAGCCTTCAAAAAGGAGTTTAACTTTGACAACCCTTACTTGGAGCCGCATGCGGAGAAATTTTTGGACTCTATAGCGGCCCGAGAGACGGGTTACAACTCCCGTAAGATTGGCAAGAAGGGCGAGCGCAGCATGTACCAGATGAAAAAGGAGACGTGGGAGCGGTACACGTCTGCCCCCTTCTATCTCGCTACCCTCAACCGCGCTCTTGCTTATGAAGTGGCAAAAGAGCACTTCAAATACCTGTTCGACAACTGGCAATGGCCCAAAGATAGTCAATTTCCTTGGGTGGATACACACCGGTCTCCGAGAACATCTAGAGGGGGTCTGGATACCAGACCCCTATCTGCCCAGGTGTACTATTTAGCTCTCGCATGGCATTACGGGTTAGAGGGCATGCACAAGCACGGTTCTAATGACGAATATGCTCTCGCCATTGAACGCCTTTTCCTCAGTTAACCTCTACGGCGAACGCCTAGGAGTCATAGAGCTCACCGAACAGGAACTCCCCGTACCCGAGGGGCTTCTCATGCCCAACACGGCATTCAAGGAGCATTACTTCGTCCGGGTAGTGGCAAAGGGCGACGGGCGCTGGAAGGGGCACGCTGAGATGGGTCCCCGTACTCTCCCTGACGTTGACGTTGGTGACATCGTCATGGTCCAGGTGAATCCCCAGTTGACTAATTTCTACACCGTGGCCGACAAGTCCATGGTGGTGATGCACTGGGGGGACGCTCTCGCCAAAATAACCGACACCTCGGTCCCTCTGTCCACCAAGACGGTGATTCCCGTGGGTCGGTGGGTGTTTGCAGACGTGCGCCTTGCCACAAAGTCGGACAACATTTTCCTCCCCGATGACAGTTCGGCGGCTGCTATCACAACCTGTTTCATATCAGCAGGTAAGCAGACTGATATGGATACGGTTGCCCCCGGCTCCAGAATCTACATTGACCTGCAAAAGGCTAGTCGGTTCAGCCTGGGAAACTTTGCGGAACTGGTGTTGAACCCTGCTGAAGAGGGTGCACCCGAAAAGCGTAAGTTGGTATATCTCTCTGTCGATTACGTGCTAGGACTCTTTGAGAGCGCAGAGGATAGTGAAGTTGTGGGCAGGCTGATTTAATGCTCAATGTGCCTACTTGGATAGGCACGTTGTGTGGTAGGGGGGTGGCGGGCGTGGTTACGTCATGCCACAGCAGCTTTCTAATATCGCCTTCGGTACCGACGCCACCACACTGAGCGGTTACGCTCTCCGTCTCAATGATCGCTTCGGTGCAGTTGACCTAATTTTTGAAAACGTAGGGGCTAACCAAGCCACTCTTTTCATCCGCGAGTACACCTCGGGATACCCGAACTACACGTATCCCGCCACGGGATCGCAGTACTTCAACACGGGTTTTGGTGCGGCCATCGTGATACCGCCGGGTGGGGTAAAGACGCAGCACCTCGTGCAAGCGTCCACGCAGATGGGACTCTTCGGCTCTGGAAATACCTCCGTCAACGTCACCATCGCTCTCCGCAACCCTGCCGACCGCAGGAATCCAGAGATAGAGTGCATTCCCGTGGGCAAACAGAACTGGGGATTTGCCCCCGGCTTTAACAGCACCGCTTTCGGTGGAGTATACCCGAACATCTAACGCTAGGAACAACAAAACAACATGCCACAGCAACTATCCAACCTCGGCTTCGGTACCGACGCCACCACACTGAGCGGTTACGCTCTCCGTCTCAACGACCGCTTCGGCGCAGTTGACCTCAACTTCGAGAATATCGGTGTCAACACCGCTACGCTCTTCGTTCGTGAGTTCGTCTCTGGTTACCCCTCGGGTTCCTATGCCACGTCCTCCACGGCCTACCAGGGCACCTCCCTGGGAACTCCGATCGTGATCGCCCCGTCCTGCGTCCAGACAAAGCACTTTGTCACGGCCTCGCAGCAGATCGGCATCTTCGGATCGGGCAACACCCAGGTGAATGTCACCATCATGCTCCGCAACCCTGCCGACCGCAGGAATCCGGAAGTCGAGTGCATCCCCGTGGGCAAGCAGAACTGGGGCACCGCACCGGGCTACAACTCGGGTGCCTTCGGCGGCATCTACCCCAACATCTAACCCGCTTTTCTGGGTTTGGGGTTTTTGGGTCGGAAGGACCGCCTCCTATGGCGGTCCTTCTTTTGTCCCTAGTTATGCTGTGACCTGTCGCGAGCACATAGACACCCTGTTTGAAGCCTACGACCAGGAACTTGCGTACCTGGTAGGTTTTCCTCTGACTTCCGAGCCCGAGTTAGCTGAGGGGATGTTCAAGAATATGGCCGCTGCGGGTTTGATGGGGCTGAGCGCCCTGCAAGGAAAAGCCACCACGCAGTCAGACTACCATCCCAACTCCACGCTGACAGCAGAACCGCAGGAGCGCACCACTCCTGACAAAATCCATCACGCAGCAGTTGAGTACCCAATGAAAATCTGGGACTACTCACACTCTATGGGAGAGCAGTGGGCGAACAAAACCGTGACGATGAACTCCGTGGGTCCCGACGTAGGTCAGGTGCCGTATAGCGCTCTCAAGGTTGGCATGGTGGTGGACCGGTGGAGTCACTTCAGTATCGAGATAGCTGGGCACAGGTACAATCACGTGTTTCATCGCATCTACAAGATAGAAAATGGTCACATCTACACAGCGGGTGACGCCAACCACGAACCTGACCGCGGCTGGGCAAAGCCTTCTGACATTGTAGCCGTGTGCATAGCCGTGGAGGGTCACGAGCCCGATGATCCTAACTTCAGACTTGTGATACCCGAGTACAACCACCCTCCGGGCGACTAATTTCTGTAGGCTGAAACAGGATTTGTGTTTACATTCTGCTCAGAGTAGTGTTCTACTTCGGGTCTATGGCACGGCGTTTCAGTTTCGTTGAACCTGTTGCGGAAGCACCTGCTCCCGTGCAGGGACCGAATGCCAACTCTTTTCCTTCCCTGAGTTCCACGGTAAGACTCTTCTTGGTAACGGGACAGGTAGTGGAGAAGGCGTGGTGGGACACCACTATCCACAAATTCTACGGGTTTGGTGACAGTGCTTGGTCTTGCACTCCGAGTGACGTTCTTCGCTGGGAGTACACCCGACCCATATGCCCCGGACCTCACTACGCCTCCATATTAGGCACGCCCCTAGGGCTCCATTCACGTGAATTGAGCGTGGCCAAGGAACAGGAGAATGCCCGCTGGTTTAACTTCCTGCGGGAGCGGGAAGCCACCGTCATGCGGGAGCGGGTACCTACCCAATGAGACGCCGCTTCAATTTTGACACCCCTACCGCCACGGTTGACATACCTGGATGGTACGAGGCTGAACCGGGCACCGCCGACAAGTACACCGTGCGGGGGCTCATCGGGCGTGGAGACATAAGCGAGATTTACGATGCCACGGGGGTGGATAATGAACCCATACTGTTGAAGGTATGCAGGAGTTCTGAGAATAACGATTTGATGGAGAATGAGTTCGGAGTTCTCACTGCCGCTCGCACATCTCCCCAGTGGATAAAAGAGGGTGAGACCAAACTCCCCCTTCCACGGGAAAGCTTCCACATCGGTGACAATCGCAGGGTGACATCTTTCGCCCTCACACCTGGAAATGGGAAGCCTTCTCTGCGAGAAGTCTCCACCCTAGCTGAAGTCCACATCGCCTATCCCGTACTTGATCCTCGGGATGCGGCTTGGATGTTCAACCGTATCATTGACGCACTGCACTGTCTGCATGCTACGGGATTTGTTCATGGTGCGGTTACTCCAGACCACTTCATCATTGAGCCCGAAAGTCACCGGGGGCAACTCCTCGATTTCGGATACGCTGTGAGAGCGGGAGGGAGAGTGACTGCCCTTAGTCCTGACTGGAGGTCCATTTATGCCCCTGAAATACTGGGGAGTGAGCCTGTCACCCCCGCTACAGACATCTACATGGCTGCCCAATGCATGTGTTACCTGCTGGGTATTTCTTCCCTGACGCAGGCGGCCACCGCTCCGTGTCCCCTTCCGATGTTCCGGTTCCTGAAGGCTTGCCTGCTGGGACCCAAACACAGGATTCAGAACACCTGGCAGGTTCATGATGACTTTCGCAATGTTCTCACCGAAATCTATGGGGAGCGCAAATTCCGCGTCTTCTCAATGCCTCGGTAATCAACAACCACAACATAACGTACCACCATGGGTTCCTCCTCCTACGACAGTTCAGTATACAGTGCCCGCATTGAGCACCATCGGGAGACGCACACAGACGCCTTCACCCACACAGCCGCTGTCCTCTCCGGGGCAACAGCCGCAGGAGTTCACGAAAGCCTAGACCCTTCCAAGCCCAACAGGGCGGGTAAGCTTATCCGTGAGTCCTTCGACAGCGACCTCCACCCCACTGCCAACTCCATTGCCGTGCTCTTCGATGTCACAGGCTCGATGGCTGAGGTTCCACGGCTCTTCGTTGAGGCCCTGGGCACCCTGATGCAAACCCTCACCCGTGAGGGCTTCGTATCGGACCCTCAAGTGCTTTTCGGAGCCATCGGAGACGCCACCACAGACCGCGCACCCCTCCAGGTGGGTCAGTACGAGGCGGGCAACGAGATGGATGCCGCCCTCACCAAAATCCTGCTTGAGCGGGGCGGTGGACCCGGGTACCACGAATCCTACGAGTTGGGCATGTACTACATGGCCCGCCACACGGACCTGAACAGCCTCACCAAGCGGGAGAAGAAGGGCTACCTGTTCATCACGGGTGACGAACTTCCCTACAACGAGGTGAAGAGGCATGAGGTGAAGCAAGTCATCGGGGACAGCCTCCAGGAAAACATTCCCCTTCCGGAACTCCTCACCGAACTGCGCGAGAAGTACGAGGTGTTCTGGATCATGCCGGGAGGCACCTCCAACTGGGGCAGGTCCGTGGTCGAGGATGGTTTGCGTGCCCTCTTCGGGCAGAACTTCATCAAGCTGGAGAACCCGGCCAACATCGTTGAACTCATCGCCTCCACGATTGGTTTGATGGAAGGCAAGGACCTGAGCGAGGTGGGTTCCAACCTGGTCGCCGCTGGCTCCAACGAGACGAGGGTTACCGCTGCGGCCGACGCCTTGGCTGCCCTCGCTGCTGCCAAAAACCTCACGGGTGTTGGCACCGATAAAGTTGCACGGCTGTAAAGCTGTGCTGTCATAGCAGGCCGCCCTCAGAGCTACAGGAAGTTCTGGGGGCGGTTCTGTTTTGTTGTTTACAAATACAGGATTCGTGTTACACACGTATACATGAAACACACTAATAACGATTGCCACCGCAAGGCCGAACACCTTTTGCGTTCCGCAGGCTGGACCCCACTTCGCCAATTTGAGCCCGCAAAGGCAGACCGTATCAAAGACGGCGAGTGCTTTGAAATGTGGCGCAACGAGGTCGGGAACCGCCGCGTAATTGTCCACTTCTACGCAGACGGCGACGGTTGCGATTTCTACGCCTGCGGCAACGAGAACACATGGTCCAGCGTTGAGGAGCTTTTAAAGGAGCCGGGCAAATGAGAGCACTGACCGTTAAGCAACAGACTAAGCATCGCGCACGGGCATTCCGCTTGCTGCCGATATTGGGATTCAAGGTGGATGGTCCGCCGCAATGCCGATTCTACTGGCTTGACGTGGGTCACCGTATCGACGGTGAACGCCTTTGCGTTGCATTCGATGTTCCAGATCAATGCTTGGGCGGTCGAACCGGCTGGGTTTGGCAGAAAGCCAAGCTAACCGAAGCACCATTGTTTGGCTACTCGGGGACCACCTCTGTTGGTTCGGCGTGGGCTACATGCGATAGGATCATTGCCGTAACCCTTGAGCAAATAGCGAGCATTGGATTTGTTCAGGGACTGCTAGCGGAGCGGGTCAAACTCACAGAAATAAAAACCTCATTGGCTTCCACCCTCGCTAAGATTTAAATCGCCATGAAGCCTAAATTCCACCTAATTACAGTCGAAGGATCAGGACCGTTTCCAATCGACATGCTGCGCAATAACCAATGCTGGCCGTACGAGACGGATGACTCTGCGCTCGTTCAGGGCTGCAATGACCGCATGAGAATCGTGAGGGTAAAGGGCACGCTTACACCCAACACCAAGCGGTGGGAATCGTTCGGCTGGCGGGTCAGGGAATCTCAGAAAACCTTCTAACCCCCTTCCTTCGTCGGAATGCGGTGCCTGAGCGAAAGCGATGACGGCTTAAAGATGCAAGTAGATCGCCGCAGGAGACGAAACATAAATGAGCACCCAAATAAAACTCACCGCCGAAAATGTATGGGCTGTCTTTCGTGACTGCCTTTTCAAGGACGACGAGGACACTGCACAGGCGGTGATTGCGGAGGGCATCATGAGCAAGTTCGGTTTCCATCCCGAGAGGCTAGCCGCGCACACGGGGGACATCCGGTCGATGCTTGACTGCCTCTCCGACGATTTTCAAGTCAGTGGAGGGGGCGGGATGAGCTTCCTCAATGCCTGCATGACCAAAGACGACAACCAGTGGGGTGAGCATCAAAATATGGAGCAGCTACTCGCCCTAGGTATCGCCATCGGGTATGCGCGTATTTTGCTGCCCAGAAACATGTGGTCCGTGCTACCCGGTGGGGTGCCCTATTTCTCTGTGGGGCCGAAGCCATGAGAACCCTAAACACGATAGGTGAGAAAATCGCCTTTTGGTCTTACGGAAAGAGCGACCGCGTGAACGCCCCTGAGAACCAATCGGAAGGTTTCCGCAGGGGTTATACGGCGGCTATAAACAGGAAACCCCATACTGACTCTCATGACGCGATCTTTGAGGAATATAACTGTGTAGGCTGCCCCGAACCGCTGACAGATGACTTCAAGGATTGGAAGCGTGGCTGGTGGGCAGGAGTCTTTCAAACAATAGGAGGAGCGGACTTACCATGAAATTCCTCTGCCCCACCTGTAAGTTGGACAAATACCTTGAGGTGTACCCATCGGCTCATGAAGGGAAATACATCTGTTACTGCCGCCACTGTGAGGAGGGATGTGTTCCCCCACTCATTGTGCCTGATGACGGGGCAGTCCAGGTACTTGTCAGTAACCTGCCCCCTATGAAGAAATGCAAACTCACCCGCAGAGCGCCCAAGGGTCCCCTGCTTGTCTCCAAGATCAAAACCTGGAAGCCCACCTACGCTTGGGCTGTGTGCCGGGGGTTTCCTCACTGGAAGACCCGAAAGGAAGCGCAGATGTCCGCTGAGGTATGCAATGTCCCCCATGTCCACCGCATCGCCTTGGTGGACATCACCGACAAGGAGGCACTGATCGAGATGGTGGCGAACGAGTTGGCCTCACGCGCCTCCATGCTACACACCACAGTCGAGGACAGGTATATGACAGCAGCCCGCCTCGTCTTGCGCGAACTGGGTCTCCTGAAATAAGTGTTTACAAAAACAGGATTCCGTGCTACCCGATTGAACGTGCCCTTCCCTTTCCACTCCCTCAACGTCTACCAGAGTCTCGGCTTCAGCGCCGAGAAAGTGGGCAAAGCCTACCTAGGGTCACTAACCCTGATTACCCCAGCTTATTGGCTCCCTTAGGCAAGAAGACCAGTGAAGTACGCACTCTTCGCAAGCGCATTACTCGCCTTGAAAAAGCCCTGCCAACGCGCAAGCCCGACCTCTCCGTAGATACCCCTCCTCACAGCAGATACCGCCATGACTACCATGACTAAGGAACTCCAGGAACTTATGCTTCTTCAATCAGCCATGTGGGATGTGCTCAGGAAGAAAATTAACTCGTCGATCATTCCCCTCCCCTCCTTCAAGAAGGTTGATCCAGAACTTCTTCAGGAATGCACTCAGGACCTCCTTGACTTAATCGCCAAATCTCCTGTCGCCTCAGAAGCCCATCGTCAACAGTACGAAGCACTCTCAACCAAACTCGTATGCCCACCAACCTAACGCCTGAACAACAGGCAGCTCGCCGCGGAAAAATTGCCCAGTGGATAGCCTTCGCTGTGGCAGGCTTCCTGTTCATGCCCTTTGCCTACGCCACCATCGGGGGCATGCTCGCCCTCATCATCTGTGGCTCCCTCTCCTTCGTCACCTGGAAGTTCCTGCCCATCTTTGAGCGGAAGGTGATGAACATGCGGCTGAAGGCCCTCAAGGCTGAGGCTGCCGCAAACCCAGTGGAGACGCTCCAGAACAATGAGCAGCGTGCCGCTGAGGCGCTGGAGAAGAAGAAGAAAGGGCTCATCGACTTCAAGGCAGGTGTCCGCTCCTATGCCAATCAGGTGGACTCCTTCAAGCGCCGGTGGCCAGCCGATGGTCCCAAGTATGACGCCATCCTCGCCCAGTTGAGGGTGACGGAGGTGAAGTTCGAGGAGAAGTACAACCAGAGCCTGAAGAACTTGCAGGACTTCCACTTGGAGATTGAGAAGGCTGAGGCTGAGTGGAACCTCGGGAACACCGCTGCTCAAGCCCGTGGCGTTGCCATGACCCAGGGCGACTTCGATGACATCATCAGCACCAAGACCGCCCTCACCTCGGTGCAGTTGAACCTCGATCGGGCACTGTCCGACTTGGACGACATCGACCTCACCATCGACATCAACCACGCTGCCCCTGCCCAGCCGCAGGCTGCCCTTCCTCCCGCCACCGAGCCCATCACCATCGACGTGGAGGGTCAACCCGCCCAGAAGGCTCGGGTGCGCAGGAACTAACTTCCACCCAATGCAATGCACGGCCACGCTATTCCCGGCTATGCATGACCTTGCAGCGCAGGGCAACCCAATCCAAGGTACCCATTTAACAACTTTCCCGCGCATTCCTGCGTAGCGCCGCGCAGCGCAGAGCAGAGCAACCCAATCCAAGGTAACCCTTTAACACATGAAAACACGTATCATCCAAGCCATCCTCCTCATCATAGTTCTGTTCATCTGCTATCTGCTGTTTCCAGCGGATGCCGGTGCACAGGCTATCTCAGTACCTATCGCTGGTGCCCCTGTGGCCCCGGCAGTTGCCAAGCCACAGCCCGAGGTGGTCAAGGGGACGCTCAACATCTCCTTCGACGCAACGGGCACGGGCAAAATTGTGTCGGGCGCTACTGACAAGTACGACTTCGACGTGGTTGTTGCCAACAGCGCACACTTCCATGGGTCAATCGACCGCCTCCCCTACGTCAAGAGCACCATGGGGTTTGGAGGTCAGGACGGCTCACTTACCTACAACATCACCTACGACCTCATCAACCACAAGAAGCCCACGCAGGTTGCTCGTGACATCGGCACACTGTCGGGCACGGTGCCCAACGACAAGGACAACGTCTATCGCTTTGAAGACGGGGACCTTACCATGAACACGCACGCCCACGGAAGAGCAGGTGCGCTCCAGAGCAAGTTTGCAGGTTTGGCCCTTGGCAAGAAGCCCGGCGGTGGCGCGACCTTGCAGCAGCAGGCGCTAAGCTTCGTACGCTCCATCAAGGGTAACACGGTGGCCAAGAAGGTGACGAAGTACGACACGATGGAGTTCCGCCAGCACATCTTGGGCGCGGGTCCCTCACCGGAACTGACTGCCGTGCAGGTGAATGGTCCGATGGTGTACGACTACGACAGCGGTGTCTGGTACTTCAAGGACATCACCTGCGTGTACGCCACCGTGGCAAACGGGGTGCAGACGCCACACCTGGACACCATCACGGGCAGCATCAGGTGGAAGGAAGATGACAACCGTGCCTCCAATGGACAGGGGGAGTACGACTTTGACATCCGTGTCAACGAGCCGCCCCCGTCAGACGACGCCGCCTTCAACTCGAAGTCCTCTGACAATGACGACGACTTCTTCGCCGCCGATGATGCGGTCCCCGGTTTGTCGGGCACCATGAAGTACGTGGACACGATCATACCTGGGTCGATCACCAAGGCCAACCCTGATGGAAACGTCACGGCATCCGCCATCCAGATCGACCTGAAGGGCAACCAGATAAGCCGCGAGCAGGTGGTTTACCTCGCGAAGCTGGTGCTGTTCAGCGCCGTCGTGCCCATCAACTCCAACTAACTTCTCGCAGCGTTGCCTAGCACGGCTTTGCAAAGCAATGCAGAGCAATCCAATCCAAGGTAATCAGTCGATCATTTTCGATTGATTAATGCATTACTATGGCAGCTATATATCAAAAATGAGTTGTAGTTGTGACATACAAGTGGTTACAACTGGTTACAAGTCTATCTGGCATGGCCTTGCGGTCCAATCCAAGATACCAATTTCCCGCGGCTATGCAGAGCACGGCCTTGCGGTCCAATCCAAGGTTCTCTAACACCAACACCATGAAGAAACTCCTCCCGCTCCTCCTCGCCCTCGCCTGTGCCCTCCCCGTAGGTGCACAGGGAGTCGTCGCTGACCCGCCTAGCTGGTCCTTCACTGCCACCCCTGCCTACGTCTCCCAGTACATGTTCCGCGGCACGCTGCTTGACGGCGCATCCTGGCAGCCCTCGGTGGAGGCTGACTATGGCAACTTCGCCATCGGCGTGTGGGCCAATTCGCCCATCTCCAACAAGGTGCCCGGCTCGTCCAATCCGGAGATTGACCCCTACGGCTCCTACAAGTGGGCATTCAATGACACTGTGGCACTCCAGCCCGGTTTCACCATCTACACCTACGCCGTGGCACCGACCAACCAAGGCTACTACAGGTGCACGGTTGAGCCCAACCTCGCCCTCGTCTACACCTTGGGACCTGTCACCCTCACACCGAAAGTGTATTACGATGTTATACTGAAGGGTCCCACCTATGAGCTAAGCGCAGCCTACACCGTGCCCGTGAAGCCACTCAACACCGAGCTGGACTTCATAGGCACGGCAGGCACCTTCCTGCTGGCCGATGCCACCAACACGGCTGTCGCTGTGCGTGCGTGGGGCGACTACTGGCTCGCCGGGGTGTCCGTGCCCTTTGCTGTCACCAAGACCTCCAAGGTGGCTGTGGGCTATGCCTACACCAAGGGCACAGGCGCGTCCAAGCAGGGCGTCGAAGCCAAGCAATCCAGCGCCTCAGCCGTGGGGCGGGGAGTTCTAAGCGTCAGCTACTCCTACACCTACTGAGCCATCTTCCGAGCGTTGCCTAGCCACGCGGGGCGATGCGAACCTATGCCGTGCAGAGCCATCCAATCCAAGGTAACCAATTTCCCGGCCGAGCGTAGCGTTGCAAGGCTCTGCTAACCCCTCCAATCCAAGGTACTTACATGATAATCAAACTCCACTCGACCTACACGGGTCGAGAAATCCTCACCTATGATGCGGACGTTATTCCTCGCATAGGTGAGCACATAGTAATATCCCGCTCCCCGAATGCTGAGAACGAACTTTTGCCCGGTTCAGGAGGCACTACTGTGTGCGAGGTTGCTAACGTGGGTCACTGGGTGGAGGAGTCAACACTGTGCAACAGGGTCCCAATTGTGCGTGTAGGTTTGAACTGCCCCTTTGAGAAGTTTGAGAAGCTTGTCTCCAAGGCTTTCAGTGAAGGCCCCCCCACTGGCGAAGGCTAAAATGAGCACACGCATAACAGACTACACGTTTTCCGTAACCGTGAGCCCCGGCAACGATGAGTGGTGGAACGAAGTTGCGTTGCTTCCAACTAGAAAGGCCCGCCTAAAAGAAGTTGCTGCTGCCCTTGCTCGGTCGCTTGAGGGCGATGGATTCCACGACGTAAAGCACGGGCTTAAATACAGGGTGACGGTCAAGCCGCTAGCCCACCCGCCCGCAACCCTATGAGCTTCGATCAAGAACAGGCCGACAGGGACTACGATGGCATCCTGTACGAACGCGACCAACTTAAAGTTGAGGTGGTTGCCCTCCGCGCTGATGTCGCATTGGCCACCGACACGATTAAGAAGTGCCACGCCTGGATAGAGGAAGCCAAGCCTCTGCTTGCTCGGGGTGGTGGGGCTGAGACGGAACTAGAAATGGCTAGGCTGCTCCTCGCCCTCGCCTACGCTGGCCCGGGGTTTTACCACGACGACGGAGAGTTGCAGGACAACACCTCGCAGCCCGCCATCGACTTCAAGAGGGACTCCATAATGGACATCAAGTCCAAGATTGAGCAGCGCAACCTCAGCAAACTCCAAGCCATGGGCTACCCGGAAAGCCACCAACTTTGAGACGTACTCCATGAACTTCAAGGAACGCCTAGCTGCGGAGTTTCCCGGGCACGAGATTACATTCCAGCCCGAACCTGTTACTGATGGACTCATGCCTAGGGAAGAAATCTACATTGATGGGAAGAAGGCGGAGATACGGTGGTCCCCCGAAGCGGCTGCCCAACTTGAGATTTTATTTCCTACCGCCATGACTGTGGCAAGCGTGCGAGACACCCTCAGGTTGGTGGTGGAGGTTATGGGCTACCCCGATGGGATGCCGGAAAGGAAACATGAACCACATGAACCGCGCTGAGCCCGCTGGCGATAAACCGCAGGCTTAACACCATGAAAATTGAAATCAAATCTTGGCTAACGAGAAGCGTTCTCTTTGAGGGCGACTTCTCTTGCATAGCGGACGCCGTTAAGGCGGCTGTGAAAAGCTCTACGGACCTCCGCTATGCGGACCTCAGCTCTGCGGACCTCAGCTCTGCGGACCTCCGCTATGCGGACCTCCGCTATGCGAACCTCAGCTCTGCGAACCTCAGCTATGCGAACCTCCGCTATGCGAACCTCAGCTCTGCGGACCTCCGCTATGCGAACCTCCGCTCTGCGAACCTCCGCTCTGCGGACCTCAGCTCTGCGAACCTCAGCTCTGCGGACCTCCGCTATGCGGTAGATTCATGGGCGCAAGTGGCGTTCATGGGGCATGGCGAGTGCGGTCGGATGCTGACAGCGATTCGCATCAAGAAGGACGGCAATCCCACGTTCTTCTGCGGGTGCTTCACTGGCACGTTGAAGCAGCTAGAGGAGTACATCGAGAAGGGTGCACCGAACCTCAAGAAAACGCGCACGCTGGCAATGAAAGCGGTCGTGGAAATGCTGGACGCGAGAAATACCAGCCCTGAATGCCTCTCCGCTATTGATAGCATACAACAGATGGAGATGGAGGCAGAAGTGGAAAGCGGCGAAAGGGGGCAATAACTTAGGCGACTATCCCCTGACGACACGTAACCCATGACAAGCACCACAAAGGCTGACATAGCATTCGCGCCTACTACAGGCTTTTACTCCGTATCACAGCGGGGAACAACCATTGTCCTCAAGAACTTCTTGAAGTCTCTCGAAGAGGCAACCGATTGGTGCAAGGCGAACGGATGGGAATTGCCCGAACCGTCGTCCACGACGGCCATTACTGCGCTTGTGGACGCATGCAATGAGGCCCTTGGCGAAAGGGCAAATTACAGCGGGATGTCTGATGACTCGGAACCCGTCTTATCGTCCGTGACGCGAAACAAACTGAGGGACGCAATCGCTGCGGCTCGACCGTTTCTACCTGTCGCCAAGGGATAATCACCATAACTTATGACCCCCCAAGAGACAACCGCCCACCTCCAGTGCCGCAAGGAGCTGGACGACATCGTTCACCGCTTCAAGCACTACTCGGCCACGATGGAAGCGGAACGCGCCGCCGCACGGGCCGAAGTCGGGGAGCTGCAAAAGGCGTTGGAGGAAGCGAAAACGCATCTACAGGAAACATTTGGCGACTGCCCACTAGTTTGTCGGATTACCCGTGTCCTAGCCGCCACCAGAGCACGCGCCGCAGAGACGCAGCCCGCACGCCATGACCACCAACGCTGAGATGGGAAAAAATAGTGCGTGCCGACATCCCCGACTACCTCAACTCGCCCGCAGACGTGAAGCTCTGGTGGACCATGCCCATCCTCTTACCCGTAGCTGGCATTGTTTATGGATGCCTCCTTCAAGTCGTGACATGATAGCTGACATCACAGACGGCACGGGTGGCATCAGCGATGAACGCTTGGACACTCTCATCAACGCCCTCAAGGAGGTGTTGCCGGGCAAGCAGTTCACCATCCTGCCCCAGTCCGACACCTGAGTTCAAGAAGGCTCTAGAGGCGCACTTCTTTGAGGACCTTCACCCCGGTCACAACCTCTTTGACTAGGATAGGCGCTCGTCAGCGAACCACTTGGAGTCCAGCCCATCCGCAGGCAGGGCATTGTACCAAGGTTCATCATGCCAAGGCTCTGGCGCAGGCTTCTTCACCTGGCCCGCTTCCCGGGCTAGGGCATAGGCTTCTTCCCTGGTGAGGAACTTGCCCTCATCGGAGATGAAGCCGCGGATGGTCTCCAAGGTGCGACCGAACTTCTTCCCATGGAAGTAATCACTGATGATTTCATCGTGATAGGAGTCCTTCTTCAGGGTGTGAATGTGAGGACCCGGAGACCAGCCCCCGTCCCCCCAATTCCCACCCTGGGGGAATAGCACAGCCGCCCTATCTACTCGGGCTTCAAAGAGATGATCTATGCCTGTGCGGGTGGTCACTCCATAACTAGTTAGGGTATGTCAAATTGGTACGTATGGAGCGGGGCTACTGGCACTAACGTTGGAACATCATGGACTAACGCATGGACCGAGGAACTTCCTGTGGACACATCGTACCCACGCCCGAGATTATAACCCACGTTGTAATCAACCGTAGTCGTCGGGGTAGCATTTGGTGTGAAGTGAACCCCGGATGTGGTCCGTAGTTCTTACGGGGGTTATGCCCAGAAAGCATCCCTCTAAGCGCATCACCGAGCTACATCGCCACTCCACTCGATACCCGACCTCTTGGTTCCGGCTCATATTCGGCTTCAGCACCTGGGTTATTTGCTGGCTGATGTTTCGGGTGACACCTGGCTTACCTGGCTTTACCTGGCTTCGGAAGAACCCCGACCATCCTTGGAAACACCCAGAGTTTGGCTGGTACACCTTGCGGGACTGGTGCGAAGGCAGCACCGATCTGAACATTGAATCAGGTATCTGGTTCACCTTGTGCACGTTACAGGTGCTGATCATCTTCATTCACTTTCTATCATGAATATCTCTTAAAGACGGAGAATGAAAACCTGGTAAAGGCTCTTCGTGGGCTGGCTTACAGTCGGAACATCTACAGTGAAACCTGCTTCTGA
>Ga0302140_10000761_pt1 | contig 42232 bp, 28 predicted proteins | sample I_Bog_E1_1_FD_202095 | JGI IMG/M metagenome (GOLD analysis project Ga0302140, IMG submission 202095) | Peat permafrost microbial communities from Stordalen Mire near Abisko, Sweden - I_Bog_E1_1 | ecosystem: Environmental > Terrestrial > Soil > Wetlands > Peat | place: Sweden: Abisko, Stordalen...
AAGGTGCGTGCCGGTCTTCGTGCCCCGCGGCGATCGCCAGGCCCTCTATATACGCCGCGAAGCGCTTCTCTTGTGGGCCTGGCGCGGAGAGGCGTGATCCCACAAAACAAGTTTACACTAAAATGTTATTTTATGACCCAGTAGTACCAGGAAAATCTACCCTCACCATGACCGACATCAACTCGCACGGCCGCGTCAATGCCGAGTGTGTCGTCAAAAAGTTCGGTACCCTCAACGCCGCCTTGCTCGCCGCGAATCTCGTCCCCACCCGAAACCTCACGAGCGCCGAACTCCTGCAACTGATTCTCGATCTGTGGGAGCGCACACTCAGCGATTACGGCCGCAGTCCCCGCACCTACGATTGCGCGCACTACGGACTGCCCGTCGCCGCAGCCACCTTCCTGGGTCGTTTCGGCACCTGGAAAAAGGCACGCAGTGCGGCCTTTCGCTTTTCGCTTACCGGCGAAGTGCCCGACAAAATTGTTCCCGTCTCGCGTCGCCTCTCGCTGTCTTACCGCATTCGCTTTCTCGTCTTCCAGCGCGACCTCTACCAGTGCCGCATCTGCAAAGCCTCGGGCGTAAAGCTCGAAGTGGATCACATCGTGCCCTACAGCCTCGGCGGCTCCAGCGATATCGATAATCTCCAGGCGCTCTGCGTTCCCTGCAATCGCGGCAAGCGCAACAGCCGCCAGTAGCGCCCTCATTCGGATCGCAAGCGATTCTGCATACCGTATTCCATACTGTAAAACATGGACGCAAAACCAATTATCATGACCGTGAGCTTTCAGGCCCGCCCTGGAAAAGAGGCGGAGTTGCGGGACGCATTGACCGAGGTCCTCGCGCCAACGCGACAAGAGGACGGGTGTCTGTTTTACGACCTGCACGTCGCCGCCGACGATCCGTCGAAATTCCTGTTTCACGAAAGCTGGGCCAGCGCCGCGCATCACGACGCTCACGACCAGACGCCGCACATCCAGCGCTTGCGGGCACGGATAAAGGAACTCTCCCTTCCGGCGGTAAAAGCGTGGTGGGAAAAGATCGTCTAATCGGCCGCAGCCGTGAGCTTTCTGCGATTGCTCCGAAGTCTCTGTATAAGCGCGGTGAGCATCCGTTTCAATTCCGTGGCTCGCGGCGCCAGTTCCTCATAATCCACAACAGGGATCAGCGCAAGATCCCTGGCGAGCAACAAATGATACTCCAGCTCGCTGGCAGAGCCCATGGCAATAGAACAATAGCGAGCGAATTCCGCATCCCCACTGCAACCGCAGCCCTCCGCCAAATTCGCCGCAATCGAAGAACAGGCCCGCCGGGTCTGGCTGGTCAAACCATACATCTCGTCACGCGGAAACCCCGCCGTAACCCGATAAATCGCCAGCGTAAGCTCATGAGCCTTTTGCCAAACGACCAGTTCCCGGAAATCCTTCATCCGCTCCTGTATACCACTTCCCAGACGCCGAAGGCGGAAGCTGAAAGCTGACCGCTGAAAGCGGAAGCCAAGAGCGCGAAGCGCAAAGCTGATAGCTGATAGCTGATGGCTGACCGCTGATAGCTGAAAGCTGACAGCTGACAGCTACTAACACGCGCTAAAATAGAACCATCCCTCACTATGGCTCTAGAGTTCATTGATATAGTACTGGCCAAAATATTCGGCACGCGTAACGAGCGCGAGATTAAAGCGCTACGGCCGCTGGTCGTGAAAATCAACGATCTCGAACCGTCGATGCTGCAGCTTTCCGACATCGATCTCGCGGCGAAAACCATTGATTTTAAGGAACAACTGGCCCGCGGCGCCTCGCTCGACGACATTCTGCCCGAAGCCTTCGCCGTAGTCCGCGAAGCCGGCCGTCGCGTGCTCAACATGCGCCACTTCGACGTGCAGATGATCGGCGGCATGGTCCTGCACAAGGGCCAGATCGCCGAAATGAAGACCGGCGAAGGCAAAACGCTGGTCGCCACCGCGCCCACGTATCTGAACGCCCTCTCCGGCAAAGGCGTCCACGTCGTCACCGTCAACGATTACCTGGCCAAACGCGACGCCGAGTGGATGGGCCGCATCTACAAATTCCTCGGCATGACCGTGGGCATCATCGTTCACGATCTCGACGACCACGAGCGCAAGATTTCCTACGCCTCCGACATCACCTACGGGACCAATAACGAATTCGGCTTCGACTATTTGCGCGACAACATGAAGTTCCAGCTGGTCAACTGCGCCCAGCGCGGCCACAACTTCGCCATCGTCGACGAAGTCGATTCCATCCTCATCGATGAAGCCCGCACGCCGCTCATCATTTCCGGCCCCAGCGAAGAATCCACCGACAAGTACTACAAGGCCAACAAGATCATTCCGCATCTCATTCGCGGCGAAGTGATCGAAGGCAAAGAGCCCGGCGAGAAGTACACCACCGGCGACTACACGGTCGAGGAGAAGCACCGCAGTTCCGCGCTCACCGAAGAAGGCGTCCTCAAAGTGGAGCGTCTGCTCGGCATCGGCAACATGTATGAGCCGCAGAACGTGGAGTGGAACCACCACATCCAGCAGGCGCTCAAGGCCAACGTCATTTTCCAGAAGGATAAGGATTACGTCGTCAAGGACGGCGAAGTCATCATCGTCGACGAATTCACCGGACGCCAGATGGCGGGCCGCCGCTGGTCGGATGGTCTTCATCAGGCCGTTGAAGCCAAGGAAGGCGTCAAGATCGAGCGCGAAACGCAGACGCTCGCCACCATCAGCTTCCAGAATTACTTCCGCCTCTATTCCAAGCTCGCCGGCATGACCGGAACGGCGGAAACCGAAGCGGCCGAATTCCAGAAGATTTATAAGCTCGATGTCACGGTCATTCCGACCCATCGGCCTATGCTCCGCAAGGAAAATCAGGACGTGGTCTTCCGCACCGCCGACGAAAAATTCCGTAACGCGGCGAAGGAGATCAAGGAATTTCAGGAACGCGGGCAGCCTGTTCTCGTCGGCACGATTTCAGTGGAGAAATCGGAATATCTGTCGAAGATGCTCTCCAAAATGGGCGTGAAGCATGAGGTGCTGAACGCCAAGAATCACGAGCGCGAAGCCCATATTGTGGCACAGGCCGGGCGGCGCGGCGCGGTGACCGTCTCCACTAATATGGCGGGCCGCGGCACCGATATTTTGCTCGGCGGAAATCCCGATTCCATGGCGCGTGACGTCATGCGGAAGCAGGGCAAAGATCCCGATCGCGAGGAGTACAAAGCGGATTGGGAAAAAACTCTCGCCGAAGTGAAGGCGCAATGCCAAGTGGAACACGATGCCGTCGCCGAACTCGGCGGCCTGCATATTACCGGCACCGAGCGGCACGATTCCCGGCGTATCGATAATCAGCTGCGCGGCCGCGCCGGTCGCCAGGGCGATCCCGGCAGTTCGCGCTTCTACCTCTCTTTACAGGACGATCTGCTGCGCATCTTCGGCGGCGATCGCATGCAGAACCTCATGCTGAAACTCGGCATGGAAGAGGATGTGCCGATCGAATCGGGCATGATCACCAAGCGCATCGCGGCTGCCCAGAAGGCCGTCGAAGCGCAGAACTTCGATTCCCGCAAACATCTGCTCGAATACGACGACGTGATGAATAAGCAGCGTCTCGCCGTCTATACTCTGCGCCGCGGTCTGCTGGAGGGCGTGGATCAGAAAGAGCGCGTGATGGAAATGACGCGCGGCGTTCTGGCGGCTGCGGTGGAAACGGCGTGCCCTCCCAATGCCCGGCCTGCCGACTGGGATCTGACCTCTTTGCAAACGGACGTGCTGAGCCGCCTCGGTTTGCGCATGAATCCCCACGACCTTGCCGGCATGTCGGCCGAACAGATCGAAGAGGAACTCTATCAGCGCGCGCTCGCAATGTATACCGCGAAAGAAGAGCTGGTAGGCGCCAGTCTGATGCGCGAGGCCGAACGCAACATCATGCTGCACATCATCGATAGTCAGTGGAAAGACCATTTGCTCTCGATGGATACGTTGAAGGAAGGGATCGGGCTGCGCGGCTACGGGCAGAAGGATCCGCTGGTGGAGTATAAGAAGGAGTCGTTCGAGCTGTTCCAGGACATGATGGACCGCATCGAAGACGAAACGGTCCGTTACCTTTATTTCCTGCGCTTCGAGCAGAGTCCGGCGCTGCCGTTTTCGAATAACGACGATGAGGATGACGACGGCGCCGCCGCACGCGATGAAGCCGAAGCCGAGCAGCGGCGTATTCAGGAGTCGCAGGCCGCCGCCGAAGAGCGTCGTCGCGCGGCGCAAAGCGCGGTGCAGGATATGACGCGCGGCATCCAGAAGAAACACGAAAAGGATCTGAAAGAACTCCAGTTCGGCGCGCCGGGCGAAAGCACGGCCAGCCAGACCGTTTCCAATGGCGGCCCGAAAGTCGGCCGCAACGATCCCTGCCCTTGTGGCAGCGGCAAGAAGTACAAGAAGTGCCACGGAGCCTGATTTTGAAAGCCACAATCCTGAACATCGCGATTCTTTCCCTGCTTCCCGTGCTGGCTCAGTCGGCGATCCTGCCCGATACCATCGGCAACTGGAAACGCGGCGACGTGGCGGCAGCGCCCGCGCCCGATGCAAAGGTGTGGACCGAATATGGCCTCCAGGAGTCGGAAACCGCCCCGTATACCGATTCCGCCACTGGGAAATTCTCGGTGACGGCGTACCGCTTCAGCGATTCCACCGGCTCTTTCGCGGCATGGAATGCGATCCGGCCCGCCGCCGCGAAACAGTTCGAGACGGACGGCCTTGGCCTGGAGGCACCGGATGGCACGCAATACATCACCGTGGGGAATCTGCTGCTGGTATTTCACGGAATTAAGCCGGATAAACAGCAGCTGGCGCATATTTTTTTGACGGCTCCGCACTATTCCAATGCGCCGCTGCCCACGCTGCCTGGCTATTTGCCTTCTGGCGCGATTGCGAACTCCGAACGCTACGTTCTGGGGCCCGACAGCCTCGCCCTGTACGCGCCCGCGATCCCCCCTTCGACGGCCGCTTTCCATTTCAGTTCCGAGGCCGAACTGGCGGACTATGCGGGCAAGAAGGGCCAAAAAACTACTGTCGTAGTCTTCAACTTCCCGGGCGTTGAGATGGCGGAGAAGCAGTTCCCGATGTTTGAGGCGATCCCCGGCGCCATGGCCAAACGGACCGGTCCGCTGGTTGCCATCGCGCTGCACCCCACCAGCCCGGATGAGGCCGAACGGCTGCTGGCGCAGGTGAAATATCAGGCCGAGGTGACCATGGCAGAAAAGCGCCCGACGCTCAAGGATAATCCCGCTAACTTGTTCCTGAATATCATGATCCTGTGCGGAGTGATCATCGGGCTGTTCATCGTTTCCGGCCTTGTTTTCGGCGGTATACGTCATGTGTTTCGTCGCTCCGGAAGCGGCGGCGATGGCGATGAAATGATTTCTCTGCATCTCTCCGGCAAGCAGTAAGTCTTTTGATTGCTTTTGTTTGTAGTGTTTTAGGGGCTCCGGATCGCGCGAAGCACGAAACCGCCGCAATTTCAACCGAAAATCCACAACTTTCGCAACACGCTGGAACTCTTGGGTTTAGACTGTGGAGAAGCGAACATTTTTTTCGGCTTGACGAACCATCCCCCCAAGCCGTAAGATTCAGACACAAAGATTTTGCCGGTTGTTGACCGTCGAAATTCTCCCAATCGAAAGCCCCTATAAGACGGGGCGCGTGCAAAACCCACCTCTCGCGAGGTGGGTTTTCTGCTTTTGGGTGGGTTCTCTGCTTTTGGGTGGGTTCTCTGCTTTTGGGTGGGTTCTCTGCTTTTGGGTGGTTTTCTGCGTTCGGGGGCTTCAATGGGCAGAAGAAGCCCGATGGAGGGGTAGCCAGGGCCGCCATGGGGCTTGCAGGACTCAGCAGGCGGCAGTCAGAAGGCGGCTGGCTTGCCCCAGCCGCCCGTAAACACGATTTCCGAAAGAGGACGGCGCTTGCGGCCGTCCGGCGGAGCGCCGTCGCCATCCAGGTAGCCTATGGCAAAGGCGGCGCCCACCTCGAAATCGTCGGGGATGGCGAACTCGGTGCGCGCGCCATCGGCGTTGAAACCGCCCATACCGTGGACCTGGAGGCCCAGGGCGACTGCCTGGAGGCTGAGTTGGCCGAAGGCCGTCCCGGCATCGTGCAGGCCGAACCGGTTGGGCATCGGGGCGTGGGAGAAGGTCTTTTTCGCGGCGGAAATGGCGAGGGCGCCGGCGTGCTGCGCCCATTCCTGGTTTTTCGGCATGAGCAGGGCAAGAATCCGGTCGAACTGCGGCTTGTCCGCGCGTGAGGCCAGGATAAAGCGCCAGGGTTCTTCGCCGAAGCAACTGGCGGCCCAACCGGCGGCCTCGAAAACGGTCTGCAGTTTCCATGCTTCGACCTCCTTCCCGTTGAAAGAGCGCGGACTCCAGCGCTTCTGGATGAGGTCGATGAGATGACTGTTTTCTGGCATGAGTTTTTTGGTTCGGTCAGTTGGATGCACGCCGGTGGCCAACGGTCGCGGTAGAATCTGATTTACCAACGGTTTTCCTTCAGATCAGAAAAATGTCAGACAAAAAACTTCAGATAGTTGCGCTCGGCGGTCTCGGTGAATTCGGCATGAACATGATGTGCATACGCTACGGCGACGACATTATCGTCGTGGATTCCGGCATGATGTTCCCCGAAGACGAATTGCTCGGGGTGGATATTGTAACGCCGGACCTGACGTATCTGAAGGAGAACCGGCAATTCGTCCGCGCTCTGCTGCTGACGCACGGCCACGAAGATCACATCGGCGCGGTGGCGTTTTTCCTGGCGGAATTCAACGTGCCCGTTTACGGCACGCCATTCACGCTCTCGCTGGTGGAGCGGCGCCTCGAAGAATACGACGTTGCGAAAGTAGACCTGCGTCCGCACAAGCCGAAAGATATTGTCGAGATCGGCCCGTTCAAGGTTGAGCTCATTCATGTGACGCATTCGATTGTGAGCGCGGTGGCGCTGGCGATCACGACGCCGCTCGGGGTCATCATTCATACGGGCGATTTCAAAGTGGATCCGACGCCGATCGATAACGAACTTTTCGATCTGCACACGCTGGCCGATTACGGTAAGCGAGGGGTGCTGCTGCTGCTGTCCGATTCGACCAACGCGGACCGTCCGGGTTATTCGGATTCGGAGCGCGCGGTGCGGCCGCGTCTGGAAGACGTTTTCCATCGCGCCGAAAATAAGCTGTTCGTATCGTGTTTCAGTTCGTCGATTCACCGGCTGCAGCTGATTCTGAATTTGTCGCACGAAAACGGGCGCAAGGTGGCGCTGGTGGGGCGCAGCATGAACTCGGTGACGGAGATTGCGCACCGGCACGGGTTGCTATCGATTCCCGACGGCGTGCTGATCCGGCCGCAGGATGTGGCGAATACGAAGCCATCGAAAGTAACGGTGCTGATTTCGGGCACGCAGGGCGAGCCAATGTCCGCGCTTTCGCGCGTGGCGGTGGATAATCACAAACATATTTCCGCGAATAAGGGCGATATGGTGGTGCTCAGCTCGCGCATCATCCCCGGCAACGAGAAGACGATTTTCCGCATGATCGATCACCTGTCGCGACGCGGAGCGGATGTGATTTATGGCAATATGACGCCACCGCTGCACGTTTCCGGGCACGGGTCCATGGAAGAATTGCGGCTGGTGCTGAATCTGGTGCGGCCGAAATATTTCATTCCGGTTCACGGGGAGTACAGGCAACTGGCCAAGCATGCGCGGCTGGCGGATCATCTGCGCCACGTCGGGCTCAAAGAAACCTTCGTGCTGGAGACGGGCGATCTGATGGAATTCGACGACCGGGGGGGCGCGCGCAAGGCGGGCCGGGTCACGGTGGGGCGCGTGTGTATCGATTCCGGCGCGGTGGGCGAAGTGGTGGGCGACATGGTGATTCGCGACCGCAAGGTGATTTCCGAAGACGGTATTGTGATTCCGATTATTGCGATCAACAAACATTCGGGCAAGATCGAATCGACCGAACTGGTGAGCCGCGGGTTCGGCCTGGATCACGATCCGGAATTCATGGCGCGGGCGCGCGATGCGGTGGAGCGGACGCTGGAAGGTTCGAGCGACGAGGAGAAATCCGACTGGGGCGTGGTGAAGGAAAAGATTCGCGCGGATCTGAAGCGGTTTATCAGCCGGGAAGCGCAGCGGCGTCCGCTGATTATGCCGGTGATTTTGGAGATTTGAGATTTGAGCTTTCAGCTATCAGCTATCAGCTTTCAGCTGCTTCCGGCTTCGCCGTCAGCTTTCAGCTGTTCGCTGCTTGCGGCTTCGTCAGGAGTGGCTCGATATGGCTGCGTTTGTTGCGCCACCACTGCGTTACGGATATGTGGTCCGGTGGCGGATACTCGCAGCATTTGTGCGCGTAAGCGTAAAGGTCGCCCCAGATTTCATTTTTCGCGTCATCGAGACCGCGGGTGAGATCGGTCGCCAGGTCCGCGGCCGGGACGTCGGGAAATTTCTCCTGCATGGAACGCTTCGTCGCTTCATCCGGTTCGCTTGAGAGCCGAAAGATCTCCTCTTTAATGCGTACGGTTCGCGCGTCGTCGTTCAAAGAGGGATCGCCGACGATGTGGTCAATCAGGGGCGTTATGACGCGTCAGAAGGCCAGATATTCGATTTGTTTTGCCTTGAGGTGCGCGGCGACGTTCGGTGCACCCTCGGAGGAACCGTCGGTGAAGAGCGCCGCTTCGACAATGACCTGTTGCGGCTGAGCCGGAAGCTCCACCCTGCCCTGCGGGGTCATCCGACTGGAGCGTCCGAAGGTGATTACCTGCGGGTGCGAACTCTTCTCAGGGTCAATGACGGGCTGGCCGTAGGAGCGGAAACTTTCAGTCGATGACGTGACTCCGGTTTTGGGATCTCCGCCCTCGCCGAGGACATAGGCAACGACGCCACGCGTCGAGAGATTGTGCAGGATCACATTGCAGCTGTCGGCGCCTGCGATGTATGACTGCGTGTCGGGGTCGGCGAGAGCGATTTGCAGGGAAGGAACCTTGCTGATCAGAGCCGGACGGGCTGGCGGCGGAGGCGTAAAGCGAACCACCTTGAGCGTGATGGGCTGGTAGCCGAGCTTGCTGAGTTCATTGGGCACGATCAGTTCATTCGGACGCGCGGAGTATCGGCCGACATTTCGGTTCCGACTCCGCCATCGTTCGGGACAGGGAGTTGCCAGGGTTCCTCCGTGTCCGTCGGCTGAGTTCGCGCAGGGAATTCAACCGCGAACGTCGGCCTGATCGATTTTGATTTGGATTGCCGGCAAGCACCACAGATGACGAAGGCCAGCAGGAGCGCGGATACGGAGAATCGCATGCGTGACTAGCAACTTAGTCTATAGTGCGCGAAAAGTCAATGCCGCCGGGGGATGTTACGGTAGTATGGCGGTATGGCAGCATTGGGTCCCTCCACCGTTAAAGCCACATTTACCTTCGACAAAGCTACGATTCGGCGTCTGGACGAAGCGTCAGTTCGCCTGGCCCGGCCCAATTAGCCAGATCGTGCGTGAGGCTATTCGCGAGTATCATTCCCGGATGGACCGGCTGACCGAACAGGAGCGCGATTCGATGCTGCGTGCGTTCGACGAACTGGCCCCGGCGATTCCGGGGCGGGGGGGTAGTGTCCTAAGTCTGCGTTGACTGGTCATCGCTGGTATAGCTGCATAAATACCAGGAACGCGAGCAGCGCGGTCATAGACGCCACAGCGAGAAATGCGAAAATCCCGATAGCCATTCCAACCCAGTAGCCGATCGGTTCCTGGTCCCGGCGCACGGCTCGGCGGCTTCCGATCGTCTTAAGCACGCCGCTCCGAAAGGATGCGTAGTAACCGTCTCCAAGGAGCACGGTCATAGTCGCGCCGAAGATGAGTATTAAGGCATTACGCGCCACGGTATTGTCGATCATTTTACGCGAGAAGCTCCGCGACGGACCAAACATGATCCGTAATCCCCGCTTCCATAGCAGGGGTGACTCGCAGCGAATTGTGAATCCGGCAGAAGTTGTAATACGTGTACCAGAGCATCATCGCGGCTGCATGGTTTTCCCATTTCTTGCTGAAGCCATTCGTCCAGCGGGTCCAGCGGCGTTGGCCCATTCTCAAGCTGAGATTGGAGCGTTCAACGATAGAAGTGCAGATGCGGTCCGGATCGGGGCGTCTGCGGGCTGGGACCACTCACGGACTGAACTTCGGCAGGGCTGTATCGGCGTTCGCCTTCCGGCGCGGCGCGGTAAACCTTGATGAGCATCGCGAAGTCAACGAGATTTCCGAGCGTGTCCGGAATGGAATGCCTGTACGGCGCGAATCCATCGCTTGCGATCTGGAATTTGCAACCGGGCTGGATCGCGCCCTGCAGACCTTCGATGAAAACATCGGTGGTTACCTTGTCGCGCTTACCCATAGCCACATTGAGAACCAGTTTCGTATTGCGCCCGATGGCGACAAACGTATAGCAGTCGCCCATGTTTTGATCTTCATCGGGCTTGACGCGCTTTTCCTTCTTGCCGATAAAGGCCCACACTTCGTCAACTTCGACGTCACGAACGGGCACTTTGCGGATTAGTTGGCCCATGATACGTTCGCACTTTTCGCCAGCCATCACCATGAGCTTCAGGATCGTATCGCGGTGCAGTTCGGTGATGCGCTCCACGCTGCGAACGCTGGCACCTTCCAGGAGCGTCTTGAGCGCAAGGATGGCCGTTTCCATCGGGATCGCCATACCACCAAGGCGCGGATATTAGAGGTTTGCGGCTTGTGGCGGCGGAGTGAGTCGCGTGGGCGGGCCATTTGACTCACGCAGTTCAGTGCGGCTACTATAAGAGACCTCCGGGCGTCGTTTGGCAGGGCCGATGCACGGCGCGGATTGCGGCGCGTGTCCGACGGCGGTGCAATAATGGGAGAAATTTTGTCAGAGATGCTGCGCGGCAGAAGCGATTGAGAGCGGAGTATCCAGCCGGACCGACACATGCCAAGAGTGTTCATCAGCTATAGCCGCCGGAGTCAGGACATGGCGCGGAACCTGGTGGTCGATATCCAGGCGCTGGGCTTTGTCGTCTGGTTCGATCAGGATCTGAGCGGCGGGCAGGCGTGGTGGGACCAGATACTGGCGAGTATTCGCGAGTCGGATGTTTTCATTTTTCTGCTGGACCCGCATGGACTGAAGTCGATGGCGTGCCAGCGGGAATTCGGCTACGCCGCGGCTCTCGGTAAGCCGGTGCTGCCCGTTCTGGTTGCGGACGGAGTGTCGACGAACCTTTTGCCGCCGGAGCTGTCGCGGATTCAGTTCGTCGATTACCGGCAGCAGGACCGCAGGAGTGCGTTTGCTCTGGCCAGGGCTCTGGCGGTGACGCCGCTGGCGAGTGCGCTGCCGGATATTCTGCCCGAACCGCCGGAAGTGCCGGTCTCTTATCTTGGGGGGCTGGCGGGGCGGATTGAGAAGGCTCCTGCGCTGAGTTACGACGAGCAGAGTGCGCTGGTGCTGGATCTGCGAAGGAGTTTGCGCGATCCGAACGCGGCCGGCGACACTCGGGTGCTGCTCGGGAAACTGCGGGCACGGCGGGATCTTTTCGCGGTGATCGCGGTTGACATCGACGAATTGCTGGGCAGCCAGGGCCTGGCGAAAGCGGCACACGGGGGCGCCAGCGCAGGCGCGGCCGGTTTTCAGGCAACGCCGGCGATGAGCGCGGAAAGGCCGGGTCCGCAGGAGGCTGGCTTGCAGAAAACGAAAGTTGCGCCTTTGCCCGTGGAGCCGGCCAAAGACTCGTGGCTGGACGCGACGACGGGGCTGATGTGGACGACTTCCGATAACGGGTTTGGCGTGAGTCAATCGGGCGCGCTTCGGTATTGCGAGAGTCTCAGGACTGGCGGTCATGCGGACTGGCGGTTGCCGACGATCGACGAATTGGCGTGGATTTATAACTCGGCGGTTTTCAATCACGCCGGCGCGTGGTTGAAACCGGCGACGTGGCTTTGGAGTTCGTCGCCCGGCCTCAAATCCGGCGAGGCGTGGGTATTCAATTTCAGCACCGGGGCGCAATACTCCGGCGGCGTGGGTTATAACGCATACCGGGCGTTGTGTGTGCGGAGTGTCCGAAAATGATTCGGCGTGGTTTGACGCGCGCGGGCGGCTGAACGAGTCGCTACTCAACCGACGCCAGCAGGTCTTTGGCTTCGACCTGCATGCCGATATGGGCTGCGAGCTTCGTCACTTTGCCATCGACGGGGACGTAGACTGTGCTTTGCATTTTCATGGCTTCGATGACGAGCAGTTTGTCGCCCTTCTTCACGGTATCGCCCTGACTGACTGCTACCGCTGTTACTAAGCCGGGCAGCGGCGCGCCGACATGGCCGGGGTTGGCGGGGTCGGCTTTCACGCGGGCGGCTACCGAGGAGATGAGGCTTTTGTCGCGGACGTCCACTTCGCGCGGCTGGCCGTTGATTTCGAAGAAGACCGTGCGAGTGCCATCGGGATGGGGTTCGCTGACGGCGAGGAATTTCACTACCAGCGTTTTGCCGGGCTCGATATCGACGGCTATCTCGTCACCCTTCTGCATGCCGAAGAAGAATTGCGGAGTGGGGAGAATATCGACGTCGCTATAGGCTGCGCGGGCTTTGGCGAATTTCAGGAAGACATCGGGGTACATCAGATAGCTGAGCACTTCGTCGGGCGTGGGTTTGCGGCCGATGGCGGCGGTTAGTTTTTCGGCGACGGCGTTGAAATCGGCGGGCGCGAGGTGTTCGCCGGGGCGTCCGGCGCGCGCAGGGCTGCCGTTCAATACGATTTGTTTTACGTGCTCCGGCCAGCCGCCTTCGGGCTCGCCGAGCGAGCCTTCGAACATATCGACAACGGAGTGCGGGATGGAAACGTTGTGGCCAGGTTCGAGAGCGAGGAACTGCTGGATGGTCATGTCATGGCTGACGAGGAAGAGCGCGAGATCGCCGACTACCTTGCTCGATGGCGTGACTTTGACGATGTCGCCGAAAGCCATGTTGACGTCGCGATACATGCGCGCGATTTCGGGCCACTTGGGTCCGAGGCCGAGGGATTCGGCCTGCTCTTTGAGATTGGTGAACTGGCCTCCGGGCATTTCATGGAGATAGACTTCGGCGGTCCCACTTTTGGGACTGGTATCGAAGGGCGCGTACCAGGTGCGGACGGTTTCCCAGTAATCGGCACATTGGTTGAGGGCGTCGAGATCGAGGCCGGTATCGCGTGGAGTGTGTTTGAGGGCGGCGACGATGGAGTTGAGATTGGGCTGGCTGGTTTGGCCGCTCATGGAGGCGATGGCGGCGTCGGCTGCGTGAACGCCGGCGTCGGAGGCTTTGAGGATGGAGGCGGCGTTGAGGCCGCTGGTGTCGTGGGTGTGGAAATGGATCGGGATACCGATTTCATTGCGCAGCGCGCGGACGAGCACCTCGGCGGCGTAGGGGCGGAGGAGGCCGGCCATGTCTTTGATGGCGAGAATGTGCGCGCCCATTTTTTCGAGCTCTTTGGCCATGCGGACGTAGTAGTGGAGCGAATATTTCTGGCGCGCGGGGTCGAGAATATCGCCGGTGTAGCAGATGGCGGCTTCGCAGAGGCGGTCGGTATCCTGGACGGCTTCCATGGCGACGCGCATGTTGGGGAGCCAGTTGAGGGAATCGAAAATGCGGAAGATATCCATGCCCTGGCGGGCGGATTCGAGGACGAATTCGCGCACGACGTTATCGGGATAGGCGGTGTAGCCGACGGCGTTGGAGGCGCGGAAGAGCATCTGGAAGCAGATGTTGGGGACGGCGGCGCGGAGTTTGCGAAGGCGCAGCCAGGGGTCTTCGAGGAGGAAGCGCATGGCGACATCGAAGGTGGCGCCGCCCCACATTTCGAGACTGAAGAGATTGGGCAGACGATGCGAGACGAAGTTCGCGATGGTCAGCATGTCGGCGCCGCGCATGCGGGTGGCCATGAGGGACTGGTGGGCGTCGCGAAAGGTGGTGTCGGTGATGAGGAGGCCGGGTTGGGCGGTCATCCATTGCGCGAATTGCTTCGGGCCGAGTTCGTCCAGGAGTTGCTTTGTGCCGCGCGGGGCGGCGAGGGCGATGTGCGGCGGAACGGGCGCGGTGCGGAATTCTTTGGGGCGCGGTTTGCCGGAGACTTCGGGATTGCCGTTGACGATGGTTTCGCCGAGGTAGGTGAGCAGGCGGGTGGCGCGATCCTGACGGGGCGAGAAGGTGAAGAGGGCGGGGGTTTGATCGATGAAGGAGGTGGTGACGTTGCCGGCGCGGAAATCGGGGTGGTTGACGACGTTTTCGAGAAACGGAATGTTGGTCTTGACGCCGCGTACGCGGAACTCGCGGAGGGCGCGGTCGGCGCGGTTGCAGGTTTGGTCGAACTCGCTGGCCCAGGCGCTGATTTTGACGAGGAGGGAATCGTAGTAGGGGGTGATGGTGGCGCCGCTATAAGCAGAGCCGCCGTCGAGACGGACGCCGAAGCCGGCGGGTGAGCGGTAGGTTTGCAGGCGGCCGTAATCGGGCGTGAAGTTGTTGGTGGGATCTTCGGTGGTGATGCGGCACTGCAGGGCGTAGCCGTAGAGCGGGATGCCTTTTTGGTGCGGGAGGCCGATGGGGGCTTCGTGAAGCTTGTGGCCCTGGGCGGCGAGGATCTGGCAGCGGACGAGGTCGATGCCGGTGACGAGTTCGGTGACAGTGTGTTCGACCTGGATGCGCGGGTTGACTTCGATGAAATAGAATTCGCCGGATTCGGCATCGACGAGGAATTCGACGGTGCCGGCGTTGTAGTAGCCGGCTTCGCGCGCGAGTTTGAGGGCGGCTTCGGCGAGGGCTTCGCGGACGGGTTTGGGCAGATTGACGGCTGGGGCGACTTCGACGACTTTCTGGTGGCGGCGCTGGACGGAGCAATCGCGTTCGTAGAGGTGCACGATGTTGCCGTGGTGGTCGCCGAGGATCTGAACTTCGATGTGTTTGGCGCGGCGGATGTAGCGTTCGAGGAAGACGGCGCCGTTGCCGAATGCGGCGGCGGCTTCGCGGGTGGCTTCTTCAAGTTTGCCGGCGAACTGGTCATGCGATTCGACGACGCGCATGCCGCGTCCGCCGCCGCCGAAGGAGGCTTTGATGATGAGGGGGAAGCCGATTTTTTTAACGTCGGCTGGGTTGTCGGTGCCGGGGACAACGGGGACGCCGGCGCTTTCGGCGAGTTTGCGCGCAGCGGTTTTGTCGCCGAGGAGTTCGAGGAGTTCGGCGCTGGGGCCGACGAAGGTGATGCCTGCGCGTTCGCAGGCGCGAGGCAAAGCGGGGTTCTCGGAGAGGAAGCCGTAGCCGGGGTGGATGAGATCGACGCCCTTTTCTTTGGCGAGGGCGACGATGCCTTCGACATCGAGGTAGGCCTGGACGGGGCCGAGGCCTTCGCCGATGAGGTAGGCTTCGTCGGCTTTGAAGCGATGGAGGCTGAGGCGGTCTTCTTTGGAATAGACGGCGACGGTGCGGAGGCCGAGTTCGGTGGCGGCGCGCATGATGCGGATCGCGATTTCGCCGCGGTTCAGGGCTAGAAGTTTTTTCATTCAGTAATGAGTTTCACATGCGCGGGGGCGGCGGAATGGCTGTGCCAATCGGGGGGCGGGTCTGTTTCAGGTTGTCTGCGGGTTGATTAGGGGGAGTTCTTCCGGGCCGATGGCGTCCGGCCTGATTTTATTGTCAGTCCAGACACCCGCGTTCCTCCGAATCACCTCCGAATTTGTCGACCTACTGAATGACAATCTCCAGAACGTTGGCAGCCACACCGTCTGCGGTGAGCTGAACACCGCTCCCGCGCCGGCCAGCGAATGCCGGGATCAAAGCATCGATCTGATCCGGCGCCGGGAAGCTGTTTTGCGGGCCGCATAGACAACGGTGGCCGGAATTCCTCCGCGATGGTCAGCGAGACTCCGGCAAGGCCGCTGCGTCCACGAGGGCGTTTCAACGGCGGCGGTCTGGACGGTGGCCTTGCCAGGAGCGGGACCGGCCGGAACCACAAAGTCGATCTGTTTGTACGATGCGAACCAGAGATTGGCGGTAAAGCTGTGCTGGGTGGAATCGGCGATGACGACGGTGATGCCACCGAGGAACTGCGAGGCAGTGGCATCAACATTGATGTCGCTGGTCACGAGGTTGGCGCCTAAGATAGCGGCGTAATAGTTGGTCGGCACGGCGAGACCGGCGACGAACGAGGCTCCGTTTACAACGGAATTGATGGCCGGGATGCTGAGAGCCACGTTGAAGGTCTGATCGGCAATGGCCGCTGCATACGAACCGCTGCCTGCCTGCGCGGCTTCCACCTGGACTTTGCCGAGGCCTTTGACGGTCAGCATGTTGCCAAGAACGGTGGCTGGTCCGGAAATAATGGCGTAAGTTACGGGAAGGCCCGACGAAGCGGTAGCTTGCAGGGCGAACGGCGCGTCGCTTCCCAGACGATCGGTGATAGTGAAAGTAATCGCCTGCGGCGACTGCGTGACTACCGGTCGGGTAACTGGCTGGGTAACTGGTACGATCGGCGCACCGGGGCTCAGCAGAATCGTGATGGTGTTATCCGTGGAATTGGTGATGACGAGGTCAGGCTTGCCGTCTCCGTTGAAATCCGCGGCCGCAAGACCGTAAGGGCTGGCGCCGGCTCCGATGCCGTTTTTTTGACGGCTTTCTCTGATAGGGCGAATGGGGAGGGAAAAAGCCTTCACGGAGAAGGGAAATTCTTTTGTGGGCTGCGGAGAGACGCCCAAACGATGCGCGGCGATGGCGACGTCGATGGACGCCCTGCGCCGAAACATGCACGGCAATCAGTTCCCGTTTCGCGGGGCGGCCAACGCGTTTCCGCTGAGGCATTACAATCAATTCAATGCGCCGCGCCGTTTTGATGTTCCTGTTATCGGCCGTTGCCTGCTTCGGCCAGGGCTTTTCCCTCACGCAACTACAGGGGAACTGGACCGGCACGCTGAACGAGGGCATTCTCAATCTGCGCGTGGTGATCCATTTCGATAAGAACGGCACCGGCAAACTCGATAGCCTGGATCAGCACGTGACCGGCATTGCCGTGAATGGCGTGCGCGTGGAGGGTTACCGGGTGGGCTTTCGCGTGGATTCGGTACAGGGGTCTTTTGCCGGGATCGTGATGGACGACGGGAATCGGCTGGATGGCGAATGGTATCAGGGGGTTTCGCTGCCCTTCGTGCTGCACCGCGACGGCGTGATGCCGAAGATCAAACGGCCGCAAACGCCGCAGCCTCCGTATCCTTACACTGAGCAGGACGTGAAGTTCCCCAGCCTGGCGCGGAATGTTTTTCTGGATGCTACGCTGACGATTCCCGAGGGATCGGGGCCGTTCCCGGGCGTGGTGCTGATCACCGGTTCGGGTCCGCAGGATCGGGACGAGACGATGCTCGGCCATAAGCCTTTCTGGGTGATTGCGGATTACCTGGCGCGGCGGGGCGTGGTGGTGCTGCGCGCGGACGACCGGGGCACGGGGAAATCGACGGGCAGCTTTAACGGCTCTACGACGCGGGATTTTGCGGAAGATACGGCGGGCGCAGTGCGCTTTTTGCGATCGCGCGAATTCGTGGGGCGGATCGGGCTGATCGGGCACAGCGAGGGCGGGCTGATCGCGCCGATGGTGGCGAGCGATCCGGCACTTGGCGGGAAGGAAGTGGATTTTCTGGTGTTGCTGGGCGCGCCGGGCGTGCCGGGCGATCAGGTCATCATCGAGCAGCAGATTCTGGTGAGTCGCGCGATGGGGTTGCCGGAGACGCTGATCGAGAAGAATCGCGAGCGGGAGCAGACTATTCTTTCGATTGCGCGCACGGAGACCGATCCGGCGCTGGCGAAATCGAAAATGCGGGCGGCGCTGGGGGAGTTTGGCGGCGGTCCGATGAATTTGCTGAACTCGCGGTTTGAGGAATCGACTACGCCGTGGTTTCGGTTTCTGCTGAATTACGATCCGGGTCCGGCGCTGCGGGCGCTGACGCAGCCGGTGCTGGCCTTGAATGGCGCGCTCGACGTGCAGGTGCCTCCGGCGCAGAATCTACCGGCGATTACTTGGGAACTGGAAGCGGGCGCTAATAAGGATTACGAAGTGGTGAAGATGGCGGGGCTGAATCATTTTTTTCAGACCGCGACTACCGGGGCGCCTTCGGAGTATGGCGAGATCGAGGAGACGATTGCACCTTCGGTGCTGAATCTGATGGCCGAGTGGATTACGCGGCATTCTAAGGGTAAGGAAAAGGCGCATGTTTTGGGCGGAACTGTACCGGAACCGAGGTGACGGAGGAACTTACCCTTTTTGCGACGGCCTCATCGTCGCTTTATTTCACATTTCTTTTTCGGGAATTATCCTTTGTACGACCACCCCGCAGCTTTCCGCTATCTCTAAGCGGCCCGCTCGGTAGTCCGTCACTAATTGGCGCGGCGTTCATTTGCTCTGTTACTCGCCTTAGATTTCGGTCGATCAGTTCATAAAAAGGGGCACCAAGTTTTCGTTTGAGGCGTTCGGCCTGGGGTGGACCCATCGGTTGAGACAACCAGTTAACCCCCACATCGCCGTTCGCTGAAAATGGCTCGACCGGCGAAACTCATTCATAGCATGATGGACGCATCCGGTGAAACGGAAGCTGGCTCTCCTAAGGAACAGACTCTACGGGGAGGAGTTGAAGCCCCAGTTCTTTTGCCTGCGCGTATAGCTTGGCGCGCTTCCGGTCTTGTGTTCGCCGCTCCTGGTCCTGGAAGACGGTTGTGTCGTATTCCTGCTGTTTCGTGACCATGTGGTAGACGATCCGTGCCAACTTGTGCGCGGCTGCGGTCATGGCTTTCGGAGTGCCCATGCGAGCCTTCATTCGGCGAAAGTAGTCACCCAGGAAGCTTTGGCTGTGATGCAGACCTTGAGCCCCCATTCGGAGAGCCAAAGCGGCACGATTCCTGGTTGGGCGAGTTCTGGATGAAAGCACCTGACCACCGCTAATCTTCGGATTCGGGCAGAGTCGCAACCAGGAGCAGAATGCCGCTGCCGTGGCGAAGCGCGACAGGTCAGGGCCGACCTCAGTGAAGAGCATCTGCGCAGTGAGGGTATTGATGCCGGGTACCTGCGTGAGATCCACGCCGAAGGCGCGGTAGAGGTCATCACGCAGTTGGGGCGGCTCGTTCCGCCAGGGCGTTTTTCGGGGATTTTTTTCCTTCGGCTGCTTCTCGCCGTCGGCCACCTTGGACGGTATGCCCGGCATCATTTCCTTGACCCGGGCATCGACCTTGTGAATGAGGTCCTGGTAATGCCGGTACGACTCCAGCGATTGGCGTAGCGTGAACAAATGCTCTTCGCGGTAGTCTCCCGCAAGGGACTTTATGATGGTTTCTTCCGAGGCCCTGATCCGCCAATCGCGCAACTGCGCCAGTTTGCGAGGATCACGCTCGCCGGCTAAGATCGCGTCAACGATGGCCAGCCCTGTGGTTCCGGCGAGATCGCTGATTACGTGATGAAGTTGTACGTTCATCTGGTCGAGCGCCTTTTGCATGTGCTGCAAGTGAATGGTGGCCAACTCGATGAGGTTGTCGCGGTGACGCCACAGCGATCGAATCGCGCAGATCTCATCCACAGGCCGGAACGATCCGCGTAACAGCCCGCAAGCGTGGAGGTGCTGTATCCACTGGCAGTCCTCGACGTCGGTCTTTTTCCCGGGAACATTCTTCACGTGGTGCGCATCCACCAGGCAGACTTCGATCTTGCGTTTCTCCAATATCTGGAACAGCGGTATCCAGTAAACTCCGGTCGACTCCATGGCGACCGTCCGAATCTGGCATTGCTGGAGCCAGTCTGCCAGCTTTTCCAGGTCCGCCGTGAACGTATTGAAGCAACGGACAGGATCGGGGTCACACTCCGGGGGAACTGCTACGAAAATCTGGGTCGCGCCAATATCAATCCCGGCAGCATTGGGTTCTATGATCGGTAGGCTGAGAGCCTTGGCTCGTTTCCTGGGCATTCTTTCTCCTTTTCTGCCCGTGTGCGTCGGCCCGGACCGTGCAAAGAATGTAGTCTCCCAAACGAGATCTAACGCGATCCTGCGGACCGCCTTAGTCATCACTGTATTGAGCACGGGGTCCGGAACCACACTGCAGGTCGGGCTTGACAAGGCACCAGTGAGCCCGCGGTCTTAACTGCCGACGCTCGGGGCATCTCCAGCGTAAAACACTGTTCCTTCCCTTATTGTCCAGACCATCGGTCTGGTATCCCACTGCCGGAGGGCAACCCGCCGAGGGATAGCCGGTGCGACTCATCGCGGACGATGAGCAGGGGCGCTTCGGTGCTCCTGTTTTGTTTTTCATACATCGGACCGATAGATCGCCCATGCCTGAAAAAACTCATGCCGCTTCCTTGTTCGGCTGCGCGGGTGCGAGACCGCGCTCGAACTCGCTGGGCGACTGGTACGACAGCGACGAATGCATCCGTCTGTCGTTGTAGATCGACTCCAGGAACCGGCGGATCCGCGATCGCGCATCCGCCAGATTCCGGTATTCGGTCCGGTTGACTTCCTCGTGTTTGAGCGTTTTCATGAACGATTCGCAGGCCGCGTTGTCCCACGGATTTCCCTTGCGGCTCATGCTAATCGCTATGCCGTGGTCTTTCAGCAGTCGCGTATACCCATGGGCCGCGTACTGCACGCCGCGGTCGGAATGATGCACCAGTCCGGGCGGAATGTCACGTTCGCTCAGTGCCATCTGCAAAGCCGCTACTGTCAGCGATTCCGCAATCGTGTCGGATGAACCTCCAGCGCCCGTGCCACTTCCGCCGCACTCTTTCCACTCGCCAACTGCCGAACTGCCGTCTGTTTGAAATCCTTGCTGAACTTCCTTCGTGTCTTCATTTCCGTTTTCCCCTTTTAATGATTTTCAGGGGTTAACCGGTTGTCTCAAAAATGGGGTCCACTCCAGGTTTGCGAAGACTTACTTTTGCATTAGCTGCGCTGTCGCTGGAGGATAGGCGTCATGAAGATCCCACGAAATCCCGCTTCGTCTCAAAGTGAAGACGCAGTGCCCCTTGGTGTGCCGAGAATCGACCAGCAAGACTTCTACGTGCCTGAACCAACTAATGTCAACCGGGCCGCCCATTCTGACCCGTTCACGTATTCGCTGTAATGGCGCTGATTGTTTCTGCGATCTCGCATCGCAAAGAGCTTGCTCGAATGGTCGCCGGGATGATGCGGAACTACGCAAAATAGTTCACGAGTATCGCCCACACCCATATCGGTTGTCGAAGTTGGCGAACCCACCCATACGCACACCCACGTACTGCTTGCCGTTCTTGCCTTGATAAGTCATCGGATTGGCGTTGGCCACGCGGTCGAATTTAGCGACCCACAGTTCCTTGCCGGTCTTCGAATCGATGGCGCGCAACCGGTTGTCGCTGGCTGCCCCGATGAAGACCAACCCGCCCCGCAGTGGCAATGGGGCCAGCCACGCCGCCGAGGCCCGTGTTCTGCTTGCCCTCTGGCAACTGCCCGGTGGTCCCGAGCCCGTATGCATAGCTCCAGCGGGAGAGCATGGGAATCAAAGTGCTGCCCGAGGCGGTGCCCATAAATGCTTGCCGATAACCGAGATTGTTGTTGACACCGTAACCCGCAGTTCTGCCGAGAGGCAATCCGCAGCGGGGCAGTTTACTTCTTCAGACCCTGCGGGGAACCTTGCCAACGATGCGGTGAGCAGCCAGCCGTCGCATGTCTTCCATGGGCGCGTTTTGAAAGTACCTGCGCGACTTGCGCGCAATTGCGTGTTTACATTCGTCCACACAGCAGGCGTTTTTGTGATGTATACTTTGCTCCAATCCTTTTACGCAGGAGCATCCCGAGGAGGCGTATGGGCGACGACGATCAAACGTATAAGGTACACGGCACAGTAACCGGCGCCGACGGAAAAGAAGTATGTGGCGCGGACGTGGTTGTCTCGTATTGCCGAATCCGGGAACGCTTCCAGGTCGCCGATGGGAAGACGTCGGAGGAAGGCGTCTACCAGCTTGGTTATCGCCTGCCCGATGACGCGCCCGGTAAACCGCTGATCGTGGTTGAGGTTCGGTCCGAACAGCTTAAGACGCCGCTCGAATCGCCGATGACCGTGGCCCTGCCTGATCTTCAGATCGATCTGGCGGTGGCGCTGGCGGACGCCTCCGATTACGCGGCGCTGCTGCGCGCCGTCACGCCCCTGCTCGACAAGCTAACGCTGCTCGACGTGGTGGAGACCACGGAAATCCACGACATTTCTTTTCTCGCGCAAGAAACCGGCACAGGCACGGAAAAGATCATGCGCCTGGTCGTCTCGGCCCGGCTGGAGAAGGCCAACACGATCCCGGCGGCGGCGTTCTACGCCTTCCTGGCCGCGCATGTGCCGGCGTCCCTGCCGCTGTCTTTGCTGGACGATTCGCAGAATTTCACGCTGATCGACGCGTTAGTGGCGCGGGTTGGCGGGCTGATCGCCGGGCTCGATCCCGACGTGCAGACTCGGACGCTCAACGCCGCGGTACAGAACAACGTGGTGGGGCCGGACATCGCCGCCGCGATTCCCAACATCGTCGCGCGGCTGCAGGGGCAACGCCAAACCAATCTGCTGAGCGGCCCGTACCTGGCGGGCAAGACGTCGCTGGGGCAATTGCTGGACGCCGCCGCTCTGGCCAAAGACAAGCAGACCCTGTTCGCTCAGGCGCTTGCCCAAAATACTCAGAACATGGAGCAGTTCTGGGCCGGGCTGGCCGATGGCAAACACGGTTTCACGGCCGCCGAGGTCGCCTTGGTGCGCCAGACGCTTTCGATCGGGGCGTTCGTCAAGAACACAGTGGCGCTGGTGACCGCCCTGAACCAGCGGTTCGCCGCCTGCACGTATAAATCGATGCCCGATCTGGCTACGCTTTCCGAGCAGAACTGGCTGGAACTGATCAATGCGGCCGGGCCAGACGGCGTGCCCGGGAACATCACCGGCGCGGGCGGCGCCACCCCCGCGGCCACCTTCGCGCGCGAAATCTACGAGCGCGTCACCCGCGCCTATCCCACGGCGGCGCTGGCCAGCCGGGTGACCGGAGGAACGTTTGTGCTGCCCCTCAGCAGGCTCCGCTGCAGACCTTTTTCACCAACAATTCCGCGCTCGATCTGCGTCGCCAGAATCTCGACATCTATCTGGGCCAGGCGGGCGATGCCGCTTTTGCGGGCGTTGCGGCCGACGCGTGGCCGGCCGTAATCGCCAATCTCCGGGCCTTCCAGCGCGTGTTGCGCATTGTGCCGCACGTGGATACCTGTCAGCAACTGCTGGGTCTCGGGCTACAGTCGGCGGCGGCCATCGCGATGATGGGCAAACAGCAGTTCGTGGCGAAGCTGGCCGGCGCCGGAGCCTCGCGCCTCGATGCCTACAAAACCTGGTATCTGGCGTCGCAGCGCTACGCGGGCGTAGTTTCGCTCTACACGCAGTTCAACAGCGGCTTCACCGGCCTGTGGCCAAAGGCGTTCGGCGACCCGAAGCCGCTCGGCGACCCGATCCAGGCTGCGCTCGTAAAGAATCCGTCGCTGGCCGTTCTGTTCGGCTCGCAGGACTATTGCGCAGTGGACTTCTGTACGTCGGTGCTGAGCCCCGCGGCTTATCTGACCGACGTGCTGCTTTGGCTCAGCCAGCGCACCGCGGGCATCACCGGTTTCCCAAACGCGCTGGGTGTTCTGTTCGCGCGCCGGCCCGACCTTGGCACGATGCTGCTGAACTGCCCCAACACCGATACGCCGATGCCGTACATCGACCTGGTGAACGAGCTGCTGGAAGATCTGGTCAGCCCGCTGCCTCCTCCCGATGCCAAGCAGACCAGGCTGAGCGCCGCCGAACTGCGCGCCGCGCCCGATCCGGCCAATGCCAACCCGGGCGCTTATACGGCGTTGAAGGCGGCGAGCTATCCTCACACGCTTCCCTACGACGCCGCACTCGATCAGTTGCGCACAGTGCTGGCGCAGTCGAATGTGGCGCTGTGGCAACTCCGGCAGGCGCTCCGACCCATGCACGGCGCCACTCCGCCGACGCAGGCGGCAGCCATCGCTTCCGAGCGCTTCGGCATCGGCCTGAACGAACGCACGCTGATCACCACGCCTAATGCCGTGGCGCTGTCCGTTGCCTGGAACACGCCCACGCCTGTCACCGATCTGGCTCCGGTGAATGCCTTTTTGCTCGCCGCCAGCCTGACGTATGAGCAGTTGCTCGAACTTCTGGAAGTGGTCTGGGTGCGCGGTGGCGGAGCCGCCAGCACGATAGCCGGCGTGGACGATACCTGCGACACAACCACGCAGACCATAGCGCCGCTCGACGCTAACCGGCTCGATCTGATGCACCGCTTTCTGCGGTTGTGGCGCCACGCGGGCTGGAAGTTCTGGGAACTGGATTCTGCTCCTGGCGCCTGCCATTGGCGACCCGGCGCTGACGCCGGCCACGCTGGTCAATCTGTTCTCGTTCCAGCTGCTTCAGGACGCCACGCGGCTTTCAGTGAATCAGCTGCTGGCTTTCTTTCAGGACATGGATACCGCCAGCCACCGCGACCCCGACGGAACCGCAACGACGCCGCTCTACGCTTCGCTCTTTGAAAATCCGGCCGCTTCGCCGGACGCCGCTCTGGCGCTGGCCAACCTCAACGGAACCGTCGATCTGGCCACGCATGCCCCCGCCATCCAGGCGGCGCTGCAGATCTCCTCCGCCGATGCCGCGACGCTGATTGGCCTGACCGATAACAAGCGCACGCTGGATAATATCAGCTTCATCTATCGCGTGGCCACTCTGGCCCAGGCGCTGCCGCTCCGCATCGCAGACCTGTTCAGCATAGGTCCGCAACCCTTCGCAGGGGTATTCGCAACCCCCGCCACAGCCCTTGCGTTCGCGCAGCGGGCACGCACCATCGCCCGTTCGGGATTCAGCGTGGATCAACTCACTTACCTGCTGACGGCGTCGCCCGCCAAGTCCGGCATCACGGACACTCAGGTTGCCACGGTCATGGGCGACGTGCGCGCCGCGATTCAGAAAGTAAACGACAGCATTTTCGCGAGCAGCGACCCGCCGTTCACCGTATTGGGCCGCCAGTTGGCGCAGTTGCCCCCTTCAAGCGACCCGGCGAACCCGAGTCTCTCCGATCCGGCGCAGCTCGCAGAAGCTTTATCCATCGTTGACGGCAGCTTCACCGGCGGCGATCCGGCGCGAACCACTTTCATCTCGGCCCAGTTCGGCCCGTTCATGACGGCCGCGGAACTCGCCGGCGCTGTAGCGGGGCTGACTCCCAACCCCATCCCGCCTCCCGGCACTCCGATCTCGGTTCGCGCCCAGCTTGACCCGCGCGCCACGCTTGTGCTGCTGCCCCTGGCGCGTTTCCTCACGCGGGCCCAGGTGGTGGCCGCGGTGGCCGGAGACCTGTCTCTTGCGACCGACGTTACCTTGCTGTTGATGACCACTCTGAACGTGCCACGCTTGCCCGCCGTAACGCTCACGCTGCTCGCCGTGCTGACCGATGCGTCTATCATCGCCCCAGGCGCAGGAGGATTCGGTTACGCCCAGACACTCACGCCGGCGAACTTCCCGGATCAGTTCAACGCCATCCGCCTGCTGCACAAGGAAAGCCTCATCGTAAGCCAGTTGCATCTGGTGCGCGCGGATCTTGCCTGGCTGCTCGCCAATGCCGCGGCCTATGGCGGACTCGATTTGACGGTGTTGCCTGTGATCGCCGGGCAACCCTCGCAGGCGATCGATCTGCTGCTGCAGACGGTCCTGCTGGTGCAGCTTGACCGCGCGTTCGACGTGCTGGCCAATTCCACGCCATCGCCTCCGCCTGCGATCCAGAGCCTGTATGCCCTGATCGCGGCGGCGCAGACCGCCGATGTCTCAACGCCCGCCAAAATCCTGGTTGCCATCGCCGCCGCGCGGACAGCGCTGGCCGGCATAACCGGCTGGGCTTTGGCCGACATACAGGCGCTGGCGACGGCGGCGGGCATAACCATCGATCCGGCCGCCCTCCCCCCTCAGAACGACTACACGAACCCGGCGGCATTCGACCCGCTGCGGACCTTGTTTGCCATGGGCGGCGCCACCGGCGGCAGCGGCGCCGCGCTGGCCACCTGGGGCATTGATGTTGCCGACGAAACCAGCGCCGCGGCCACCGCGCTGCTGGCGCTCAAATCGCGCTACGGCAACGACGCCTGGCTGAACGCGGCGCCGGCGATCATGGATCCGATGCGCGAACGAAGGCGCGACGCGCTGGTGGCCTGCCTGAACGCACAGCGCGACGGTGGCGGCAATCCCATGGCCTGGGGAACCGACAGTAACAGCCTGTTCGACTACCTGCTGATCGACAACCAGATGAGCGCCTGCATGGACACCACCCGCGTGGTGCAGGCCTACGCCGCGGTGCAGCTGTTCGTTCAGCGCTGCCTGATGAATCTGGAAGCCGCCGTAACGGCCGACCCCGCCACGGACGAAGGGTGGCTGCAATGGCATTGGATGAAGCGCTACCGGCTCTGGGAAGCCAACCGCGAAATTTTCCTCTGGCCGGAGAACTGGCTGATTGAAGCGGACCGCCCGAACCGGTCCGAGATCTTCGACTCGCTCGACCAGGAAGCGCACCAGCAGCAAAGCACCGCCGACATTCTGGAAGGCGCGGTGCTCAACTACATCGACCGGCTGGACAACATTGCGCACCTGCGCGTAACCGGCACGTGCGAGGACCCCGTCACCAACACCATCCACGTAATCGCGCGCACGCACGCCGATCCGCCCCGTTTCTATTACCGCAGCTTCGCCGCCAATGTCTGGACTCCCTGGGCGCACATCCCGCTCGATATCAAAGCGCATCAGGTGATCCCGGCCGTGCATCGGCGCGGGCTGTACCTGTTCTGGGCGCAGGTGGGGCTGGCCAACGAACCGCAGCAGCAGGTGCCGGCCGCCCAGGCGACCAGCGCGCCGTCGAAGAGCCGGCCGCCCTCGCGCCATGCCGAGATCTCCGTGGGCTTCAGTGTCTGGCGCGGCGGGAAATGGGCCGGGCCGCAATTCGCCGCGGGCAAGCTCTACGACGTGCCTCTGCTGTTGCTGGATCCACAGGCAAATTCAACCACCAAAGCAGTGGAGTCGCTCTATTCGCTCAAGATCTCGACCACCTCGACGTCCGACGTGCTGGTGGACGTGTTCCGGTTCGAGGATTACGACAAGCTCACAGGCTTCATCGAATGGGCCGCTGGTCTTGGCGGAAGCACTCCAACCGGCCCGATCCCGTATTCAGGCGATATGCTGGCGGGTCTGCTTGAGGACCCGTCGGCTCTCTCCTCCGTTGTAACGCCTACGGCAGAGCACATCGGCCGCGCCATCTTCGACGGTCGCTTCAACGCGCTGGAGCTTCGCAGCACGGCGGCGCTGGTGAACGACGAAGTTCAGCCGGATTACCTGGCCTGCGCGCAGGCGAGCTATGGAGAAGACGCCGAAGCTCTGCTGCAGCTTTCGGGACCGCTGGCCGATCTGGTGGGCGAACCGGGGCTGGTCCCGAAGGCGGGCGCGCTGGCCACCGAGCCGATCGCGCCCGGGCAGTCCGCCGCTATTCCGCTCACCTTCACGTCGATCGGCGGAACGGAGCAGAATACCGGCGCGCTGCTGGTTACCGCTCAGGCGCCGTTCAAAGTCATCGGCCCCTGCACTGATCTTGCCTTCGACCCCACCAATTACTTTTTCTACTCGGACAAAAAGCGCGCGTATTTCGTGGAAAGCACGCGCTATTAGGAATATGGCAGCCAGTGGCGGCCGGTGGCGCCCTCGAATCCGTCCGATACGCCCTTTGAGATGCGCTACTTCTTCAAGCGCTTCTATCATCCCTATACGAAACTGTTCTGGCACGAGATCTTCGCGGGCGGATTGCCGGCGCTGTACAGCCGCGCGCTGCAGCTGAATCCGGATACCGTAGACCCCTCGCACGGCGATACTTTCAGCTTCCAGACCACGTACCAGCCCGTGGTGGGGCGCGTAAACTGGGGCGAAGACAACGAGATTGTCGATTTCGATCCCGCCGCCGCCTATTCCTCCTATAACTGGGAGCTTTTCTTCCACGTTCCGCTCTACATTGCCCAGCAACTGAGCCAGAACCAGCAGTTCGAGGACGCGTTCGCGTGGTTTCACTATATTTTCGATCCGACAAACCCCGGACCGGACGCGGCGCCGCAGCGATTCTGGATTCCCAAGCCGCTTTACAACCTGACCACGGCCGCCATCGAAGAGCAACGCATCAACCAGCTGCTGCTTGTGAATCAGGACGACCCCAATACGGTGGCGGCGGTTGAGAGCTGGCGAGCCAATCCGTTCAACCCGTTCCTGGTCGCCGATCAGCGGCCGGTCGCCTACATGAAGCAGGTAGTCATGGCTTATCTGGACAACCTGCTGGCATGGGCCGACAACCTGTTTGCCAGCGCCTCGCGCGAAAACCTGAATCAGGCCACGCTGCTTTACGTGCTCGCGGCGGAGATTCTGGGGCCGCCGCCTTCGGCGGTAACGCGCCCGGACATGCCGACGCATCTTTTAACGATCTGCGGCCCCTGCTCGACGCGTTCGCCAACGCGATGGTGGATATTGAAAACGTATTGCCGCCGACCGGACCGGGGGGTGGTGGCAATGGCGGACCGATGCCCGCCCCGCAGACTTTCTATTTCAAGATTCCGCCCAACGACAAGCTGCTGGGCTACTGGTCGACGGTGGCGACGCGCCTGTTCAATTTGCGGCACTGCGAGAACATCGCAGGCGGAGCCCTTTCACTGCCGCTGTTCGACTCGCCGATCGATCCCGGCCTGCTGGCCGCCGCGCAGGCCGCGGGCGTGGATATCGGAAGCGTGCTCAGCGACGTTTCCGCTCCGCTGCCCAACTACCGTTACGACATCCTGCACGCGCAGGCGCAGGATTTCGCCGGCGCGGTGCGCGGCTATGGCGCGCAACTGCTGGCGGCGCTCGAAAACCGGGACGCCGACGCGCTGGCGCTGCTGCTGGCCAATCTGCAGCAGCAATTGCTGGTGGACGCCAACCAGATCTATCAATCGCGCGTCGACGACGCCAACGCCCAGATCGCGGCTCTGCAACAAGCGCTCGCGCCGCAGCAATCCCGCAGTTCGTATTACGGATCGCGCAATATCAACGCCTGGGAGGTCAAGGGCCTTGCGGCGGATACGGGCGCCGGGATCGAGTACGGACTGATCGCGCTCTCCGAGTTCATCGCGAGCGGCGCCTATATTGTGCCACTGTTCGGCATTGGAGTCGCCGGATTTGGCGGATCGCCCGCCGCCGATGCAAAGGAAGGCGGCAAGAACGCAGGCGACTCCTTCAAGATGGCGGCCAAAGCGGTGGAGACCGCAACCAAGGCGGTCGAAAAGGGCGCGGCCATCCTGTACCGCGCGGGCGGTTACTTCCACCGCCAGGACGACTGGAACCAGAAGGCGGCCGAGGCCGATATTCAGGTTCAGCAGGTGCAGGCCCAGATCACGGGAGCGCAGGCGCGGCTCGCCATCGCCCAGCTGGACCAGACCAACCACCGGACCGCCATCGATAATCTGCAGCAGCAGATCGATTTCCTGACCGATAAATTCACCAATACCGACCTCTACGACTGGATGGCTGGCAAGCTATCGGACACTTACTTCCAGAGTTATCGGCTGGCCTACGGCATGGCTAAGAAGACGGAGCGCTGTTACCGCTACGAGCTTGGCCTCACCACCAGCAACTTCATCACCTTCGGCTACTGGGACAGCCTGCACCAGGGGCTGCTGGCCGGCGAAAATCTGGCCCACGACATCCGGCGCATGCACGATTCCTATCTGGATCTCAACGTCCGGCGCTATGAGATCAGCCGCATTTTTTCGCTGGCTAAACTCGACGTGACGGCGCTGATCGGGCTGCTGCAGAACGGCAAGTGCGACTTCACGGTGCCCGAAGCGCTCTTCGATGCGGATTATCCCGGGCACTACCAGCGCCAGCTCAGGCGCGTGAGCATAACCGTGGTCTACCCCAGTCCCGGCAAGAACGATAATGTCACCTGCACGCTCACCCTGGCCTCCAACAGAGTTCGGATGAACTCTTCTCTCAACGGCAATGCGGATCCGTACGCGGAGGTCACGCCCGGCCCCGACGACCGCTTCGTCTATCAGTATGGCGCGGTGCAAACCATTGTGATGAGCCAGGCCCAGGACGATCCGGGCCTGTTCGAAAACCAGATACATTATCAGATCACCGATCCGCGCTACCTCCCGTTCGAGGGCGCGGGCGCGATCAGCGATTGGCATCTGGAACTGCCTATCGGCAACGAAATCGACGTGACCACGGTCGGCGACGTTCAGATCCACCTGCTCTATACCGCGCTCGACGGCGGCGCCGGCCTGAGGAGCGCGGCGGAAGCGTCGCTGGCCGCCAACGCGCCAACATCTGGCCATAAGCTTTTCAGCGCGCAGAACGATTTCCCCGTGTCGTCCACGGCTCCGCTTGGCACGCTTTCGGCATGGCAGAACTTCCTTGCGCCATCCCCGGCGACCGATCAGCAGCTTGTGCTGCCCATCGGCGCATCGAAATTTCCCGCCTGGACGCGCGGCAAAACGATTACCGTCACCGGACTGACCGTGTTTGCCGTGTCATGGACGGGCGGCGACTTTGTCCTTCAGCCGCAAGCCCCCCTGCCCACCGCCAACGTGACACTGGCAGCGGTAGGTCCAGCCCCGGCACTCGTGGCGCAGGGTTCCGTAGCGGTTTCGCCGGCCACCAAACTGGGGACCTGGACGTTCAAGCTGCAGGTGAGCGGCGCGATCGATTTCAGGTCGCTCACCAGTTCGCAAATCGGCGACGTACTGCTGCAGATCGACTACACGGCTACTGTGAGATGACACAGCCTCTGCCCCCGACCCTGCCCTCGACGCTTGAGAGGCTTATTCGCGCGCTGGCGCCCGAACGCATCGTGCTTTTCGGATCGCGCGCGCGCGGAACCGCGCGTGCAAATAGCGACATCGACTGTTGGTGATTGCCAACTGGCAAGGCGAGCCGGCGCGATACCTGCGCCACGGGCGTCAAATCGTTGCGCGCATCTTCCCGCGCGTCGACTTGGTTTTCTGTTCACCGGCGGAGGTGGAAGCGGCGCACGAGGGACGATCCCCGTTTCTGCTTTCCGTGCTGGAGAACGGCTTTGTCGTTTACAACCGGTAGTTCCGGACGGGTGGATAAGCACTGCGGAGTTTGCGCGTCAGACGAAGTGGCCCTGACGTAAGAACCGGGGGTTGTGGGACAGAGCTGAATGCACACAGCGCCTTTTGAACACGCCGGACATCCGCACCAAAAAAGGATTGCGCGATCGCGCGATGGCCAAGCATCGGCGAAACTTTCACGTTCTCAGCCGGCGGTGGCCGTTTGGTTAACCACCGCGTGCAAAATGCAGGGATTCAGTTGTTAACCGCAAGTGCCGGCGAACGCAGCGTTCGGTGACTTCGCCAAAGAGCCGCTCCACGAGATTCAGCCAACTGGCGCTGGTGGGAGTGAAATGAATATGGTAGCGGGGATGGCTGGCGAACCAGCGGCGGACTTTGGCCGCCTTGTGGGTCCCATAGTTATCCATCGCGATGTGGACATCACAGGTGAGAGGCACGGAATCATCGATTTTCTTAAGGAACTTCAAGAATTCCTGGTGACGATGCCGACGGTGGCAGGCTGCAATCGTTGTACCCGTTTTCGCGTTAAGTGCGGTGAACAGCGACGGCACGCCGTGGCGTTCGTAGTCGTGAGACTGACGTGCAGGCACGCCCGGACCCAGCGGCAGAATTGGCTGCGTCCGATTCAGCGCCTGTACCTGGCTTTTCTCGTCTACGCAGAGAACCAGCGCATTTTCTGGCGGGTTCATGTACAGCCCGACAATGTCGCGTACCTTCTCTCGCTTCGAGCCGAGACTGGCGCAGTACTCTCCGGCGTTCTGATCGGTAGTCCCACCAAGACAAAATCCCGATTCCTGCTGCTTCGGCCGCATTCCAACGGCGAATCGATAGAAGCCGGTGACGGGTCCGCAAGTGGTTACGCCAGCCAATCCATGTGTTTCGCCGCCGATTTGCCTCGATTCCCTCAGGTCCTGCCCCGTTCCCCAGTTAGTGATCGGAACAACAGCGCCAGAGCCTTCTTTCTATGTCGCTCTCGCAGCCGGGCTCCGATGTTCCCACCTGCAGCGTGGAGGGACTAATCTCGAAGCGATGACCACCTCGTACGCAACCGGCGTAAGCCAAGGCAGGCCAAAGCACCTGCAGCAAGCAGTTCGCTTGCTGGTTCCGGCGCGGAGGAAACTTCAGAGACGGAGGAGACGCCGTTTCCGAGAATGTCGAGGGCCCACTGGTCCGTCCGCTGGCCGCTGTCGAACGGATCGAGAAACATGTCGCCCGGAAGGCCCGCGTTGGTCCCGGTAAAGCTGGGGTCGTTGCCATTGGCTGCATCCTCGGAGAAGCCGATGGCGAGCTGCCCCAGCGGATCGTTCCCCTGTTCCGTGATGGCGACGGTCCAGACGCCCGGGGTCAACGTAAGAAGAGGCTGCGAGATGCCGTCATAAACCACGGCATCCAGACAGAAGCCGCTAACGGGATCTACGGCTCTGCCATTGCACGCGGGTACGCCCGCGCCCGCATCGAAGGCAAACTCGTTGCCGGCTGGATCGAACACCGTGATTTCAGGGGCGAAACCTCCGGCCGCGATCCCAGTGCCAGCCTGGTTCAAACCGCCGGCATACGAGAAGGTTTCGAGCGTAACCGTGGATGTGGCGCTTACCGTGAGATCGAGCAACTGGACGGAGTTATCGGCAGGCAAGTCTCCGAAAAACGAGTAGCCAATGGTGGCCCCGAAGCTCAGGGTTGACGAAATGGCGCTAATAGCGAAAAGGTTGAGTAATTTCGATCCGTTCATTTGTGATCCTTGATTGGCACACGTTATCGACAAATGCTATTGACACATGAAGGACACGGTCATGAAGTCGGCCGTGTTGTTATCGCCTACGGTTCCCGTCAGAATGGCCATATTCACCAGGTCCCCGGCATTAATGGCAACGCTGTTCGACCCCGAATTGCACGAAGTTGCTGTCGATGCCGTTGTGCACGCCACCGCCGTCGTCGCACCGTTGACCTGTAGACCAACCGCCTGGCTGAAACCCAACTGTGTGACGAGGCTGCCAGGTGTCGACGCGCTTTGTATATGGTATGCAACCGACAAACCGGAGGCTGTACATGCCCCGGGAAACTGGACCTGGAAAGCCGAGATACCTGGTGTGCCGTCGTAAAACGCGGTTGAATTCCCGGGAGTATTGGGCGCAAACCACTGAGGCGAAGCGGCCGTAGCCAATACAGGAGGCTGACCCAGATTGAGGGTAGAAAAAAAGAACGCCGCGCCATTGAGGCCCGTCTGACCGGTCGCACCGGTCGCACCGGTCGCACCTCTGATGCCCGTGGGGCCGACGACTCCGAGCCCCGACGGTCCCGTCGGTCCCGTCGCGCCGTTGGTTCCGGCGGAGCCCGGCGCGCCGGTTGCCCCGGTAGAACCCGTCGCCCCCACCGGACCAGTGGAGCCGGTTGCTCCGGTGGCCCCGGCGCTTGCAATCTCAATATCCAGACGCGCGAGGTGGCTGGTCGTGGTGTTTTCCTTGCTGTCGAGCGTTACGACTGCCGGGTTTGAAGGATCTGCCGTGACTGCAAGTCCGAGGTTTGCACCGGGGGCTCCCTCCCAGATCTGGACGAGCGACGTTACGTCGAACGACATGTACCCGCCGCCCTGCGGTACAGCCTGGGGCGCTGAAACCACGGCTCCGAGCGGCGCCTGGTTGGACCAGGTAAGGCCGCTTTCCGTCCACGCACCGAGAACGTTGGAGAGTCCGATATTGCCTGCCGTGAGGACCTTATTCACATACACGACGAGCGTTGCTTTGGAAATCTGCGCCGGACCCAGACCCGGCGGAAGCGTCGCCAGACTAAACTGCAGGAACGCATTGTCGCCACTCCCCACGTTGAGGTTCGGCAGTGTGCCGAAGTTATTGGCAGGGGCAGCAGGGTTAGTATAGGCATCGCCGGTCAATATGGCATCGGCGGCCCGGACGGAGGCTGGAGCCAGCATCAGTCCGGCCAGCGCGAAGTTCACAAATTTTCTTTTCATCTTTTTTCCTTTGGAATGTTTGGCCGAATGGATACTGGCTACGGGTTGACCGCTTTGAGATAACTGCCGCTCGTGTGACCGGCGCCGTCGGAAAGAGTGACCGTTACGTTGTAGAGCGCCTTCGGGTCGCAGGCGCCGAATTGCATTTTGATAGCGGCGCTCTGCGTTCCCCCCGTGTCGTCAAAAGCAGCCGGAAGTTGAAACGGCATGTGCGTGGTGATGACCGGTGAGTTGCAAATCACGCCCGTGGAAGAACTCTTGGGCAGGATGGGAGCGATAACCATGGAATCGATCTGCGGCGCAGTCACCGACGTTGGCCCGGTGTTCGCAATGTTGAAGGTCCAGACGCGATTCGAAAGGGTTCCCTGCTTAGCGGTAAGCGACGCGCTCATCACGGGAGCCTGACTGGCCGGCAGATTCTCCAGCTCGAATTGCAGGGGTGGAACGCCCCCCACCACCGTAGCCGTCAGCAGCCACTTACCGGTGATGGAGTTAGCCGTTATCGTCGGAATGCGGGCCGAACTGCCGCCCGCAACGATTGCCTGAGTAGTACCGTCCGCGAATGTACCCGATGCGCCGCTGGCAGGCAAAGTAAACGTCACCATCACTTCGATGGGGGCCCAGTCGCCGCGCGAGGAACTCATCGAGATGGACATAGGAGTAGTGAAGGCGGTACCCACCGTGGCCGATTGGAGATTGCCGGAAGCGATACTCGCTTCGAGCTGACTTCCCAATATGAAAGGCACCACGGGCGAGGTACTGGGAAAAGACCAGGGGCCGGGTGACGGGCTGGGACCCTCTCCGATGTAGGAGGCCTGCAGATAATAAACTCCGTCAGTGGTGGGAAACGTGAATACCGAGGTGCCTGGAACCTCTGTGCCGGGTCCCGAAGAGCCGCAATAAGGGCTGCTTGCATTGCCGCTATTTCCGAAGATCACCTCATCCTGCGCGACCGGGGGGCAGTCGCTGCCGTAATCGTTGACAATCTGAGTCGACAGGACCACCGGACTGGAGAACACTCCGGTGCCCGAGAGGCTCACCTGCTGCAACTGGATTTCACCGATGGGCAATGTCGCGGAGCCGTCCGGATTGGAAGGGAGTGGGTTGTATTTCATGGTGGCCGTGAATTGAGGCGGGTTCGACCCGGGAATCGAACTGAGCGAAACCTGGATCGCCGCACGAAGAGTCAGAGTGACGGGTATCGCGTAAGTCTGGCCCGAAGTTCCCGTAACGGTGACCACTGCGTTGGCAACGCCCGCATGCAGGTTCAGAAAGCTGCTGGTGTCAATGAAGCACATTGTGTATGTGGCATAACCCGAGACATCCAGCTCGACTGGGGCAAGCGGGACGCAATTTGAGTTCTGCAACGTCCCCAGCCAGCCTGACGGGTTGGAATTGTCGGGGGTTTTCAGATACGCCACGCTAAAGGAAAGAATGTCGTTGGCCGGGCCGTTCAGGACAACGCTCTGGCTGCCGATCAGGGCGTTATTGTTGGGCGGCTGGCTTGCGAGATTACCGCTTTGATCGGTATAGCTCAAAGAGGTGGGAGTGGAGCCCGATTGCATCGGTACCATGCGGAGAATGTTGACAGTCCACTGGAGGTTATTCGAAGTTCCCTTGAACGGATTTATTGTGATCGGCGTGTTGGCGGGAATGTCGTTGCCGCCATTCAGAATCACGTAATAATGGCCCCCCGCGCCGAACGCGCAGGCGTCGGCAAAGTCATGCTGCGCATTTCCCGCCGACTCGGTGCCATTAGTGAAAGTGAGCTTCGCGGCCACCGGACCATGGATCAGTATCGGCGAAGTAACGGTCATGGTGTTGCCAAAGGTGCTCCCCACGCCCGAGAACTCCGCGGTGATGTCGTTATAGATGGTGTTGATCCTTTTTCGGCATCCTGCAATACCGCCCAGCATTAAAGTAGTGTTGGTGGGGTTGCTGGGGTCGGCGTTAATGAAAGTGGGAGGCGTGGGCGTGCCAGAAGTCGCGGTCCACCCGACCATCGCTATATCCAGGTAGTTGTCGGTAATGCGAACGGGGATGAACTCTCCGACGGAACCCGATACGTCGCACGCACTGACCCCGGTGCCCGAAAGCTCCTGACACCATCCGCCCGCGCCGTCTTCGAACTCGTCGAAAACCGTGTTGTTGAGTTTCAAAAGGTCCGCCACCGGCAGGGAGGCTACCCGGTGGGTATGGCCGACGATGATAGCAATCACGTTGTAAGGTGCCAGTGCATCATACTCTTCCACGTCGAAGGGCTCGCCGTCGTTTGGAATGTGCTGAATGATGATGATCGGCTTGTGTGGATCGTGTAACGTTGCGGCCGCCAGATCGTTCTTCAGCCAGGCAACGGAGTTCTGCGTCAGTCCGCTCTCGCTCGTACTCTGTGCGTCGTCGCCCGGAGCCGTATTAGCCTGCACGATGTGAACGCCCTGCCAGTCGCGCGAGTAATCGTGACTCCCGTTCCCGTCGTCTACGTTCAGCGTACCGGTGGAGGAAGTATCCATATTCTGCGGACCCATACGGTCCCGCATATAGTTCCACATCCGCATCGCGGCAGCCTGCTCCGGCACGTCGCTGTAGAGATCGTGATTCCCCATCCCCACGTAGACCGGATAATTGATGCCGCCGCCAATCTGACCCTGCTCCCACATCAGACGAAACGAGCCGAAATCCGGCTGTCCCGCGTGAGTTGTCATGTCGCCTGCGTACCAGATTGCCTCGGGGGCCGAAATGGGCGTCGCGGGTAATCCGGTACAGGATGAAGACGGACAGCTGCCCCCCACCTTGTCCGCGCTGTTCCATAGAAGACGCTGGGCCGCGAAGCCGTTAATCGCGGTCACCTGATTCACCTGGCCCTGCGGATTAAAGGTGTCGCGCCATGGGTGTGAGTCGCTTGTTACATAGAAGGTGAAATCGCGCCCTCCAGGGGGAATTCCAGGCGCCACCGGGTCCGTCAGGATATTGGGGGAGCCGAGATCACATTCCTGTGTGTCGGCCTGATAGACATTCGAGCCCGGATCGGTGCATCCTGTGGAAAGCCACTTCGTGTAGTGAAGGTCCGCGCCGCACTCCCTGCGCCCGGGCGAACCGCAGCATCCGTAGTTGTAATTCGTCGAGATATCCCCCAGCGCCGGATTACATGGAGAAGAGAGATCCGCCTGCGTCAGGACGTTGTATATGGAGGTCTGCGCGTGTGCCGGAGCGGGCACAAAAAGGGCCAGGCCGATTACCGGCAGGACCAGTGCAGAGAAGAAGGTGAAGGTCCGGAAAAGAGTTCTATAGTTCATGGCTGTTAGTTCCATCGCTGGATGCGATTATGCGGCAGCTTCGAAACGAAGCACCATGACTATGGGATGATTTTCCGTTGTCCGGTTCCTGACGATGTAAGTTATTTAAAATCTGAAACTTGCAGGGAATGTTGATCGGGTTTTCCCGGGCGTGTTATTGTAGGTTTTCCGCTCATGGACGAACACAGTGGAGCGTCGGACGTTGCTCGAACGCTGCCGCTGCTGCAATTCGGTATTTTTGAGCTTGATCGCGCGGCAGGAACGCTGAAGCGCAACCATTATCCCGTCAGGTTGTCGCCGCAGCCCCTGGCCATGCTGATTGAACTGGTGGAGCATGCAGGGGAAGAGGTTACCCGCGAACATCTCCGCAAGACGGTCTGGCCCGCGGATACATTCGTCGATTTCGACGCTTCGATTGCCACTTGTATCCGAAAGGTCCGCCAGGCGCTGGGCGATACCAGCGAGAATCCGGTTTTCATCCGGACTGTGCACCGAAAGGGTTTTCAGTTTATTGCGCCGGTGCGAACCGTGCCTTCCGTAATCGGCGACGGTCCGCTTCAACCGGCCGAACTGGAACCCGCTTCGGAGATCCCCCCGGTCCATCTCAGCGAGCCTTCTCGGGCAGTACCTTCCGTATGGTTCAATCCGGTCGTTCGAAGGTATGGGTTGTGGGGAGTGGTGTTTTGTCTGCTCGGTGCGGTCGCTTACGGGCTATTCCTTTGGTGGCCCAACAGCCGTGGCAGATTCGGAGAAGGCGCGGCGATGTCCGTCCTGACCAGTTCTCCCGGGGGACAGTATTTTCCCGCATTGTCCCCGGACGGCAATCAGGTGGCTTATGTCTGGAAAGGCGAGGGCGACCCTCAGGCCTTCAGCGCCATTTATATTTCCACCACGAAGGACGGCGGAACGCCCCGGCGACTCACTCACGCCGCTTCGAACGAGTTTGTCCCTGCGTGGTCGCCGGACGGCTCGCGCATTGCCTTCGTCCGCGGTGGGTCCGACCTGATGCTGATGGGTTCACTCGGTGGAAACGAGCAGAAAATCGGTAATGCACTTGGCTATTCGATCAGCTGGTCGCCAGATGGAAAAGAGATAGCGTATACGGCTCCGGAATCTACCAGTCGGCGCTTAGCCGTGTTCACCACCAACGTGGAAACGGGGGCGCACCGGCAAGCTACGTTTCCACCCCCGTGGGGTACCGGCGATTCGGAGCCGGAATTCGCTCCGGGCGGCAAGCGATTGGCATTCCTGCGGTGCGGCGCGGGCAGTTGCGATATCTATGTGTCGGCCAGCGTCGGGGGAGATGCGCGGCGGATCACCTCGGACCACACGAGTTCCTTCCACGGCATGACGTGGAGTCCCGATGGGCGTTCCATCGTCTACTCCTCGCGCCGCCGCGGTCAGTATCGGCTCTGGCAAGTGGATGTTGCGACTGCCAGTTCTCCCCTTGAGGTAGCCTCGGCGGGCGAAGATGCAAGCTTCCCGAGCTTTGCGGCCAGCAACCGGGGACGCTGGCGGCTTGTTTATGAAAAGCGCGTCCGCGACAGCAATATCTGGCAGGCGCGAATCGGCCGGAGCGGCGGCAACGCATATCGCGTTGCAACCGCAGATCCTCCGGCAACGCGCCTGATCGCATCCACGCGCCTCGATTCGAGTCCTCAGATATCGCCTGACGGACATCGTATTGTATTTGTCTCCGACCGGACCGGTTACGACGAGCTATGGACGACCGATGCGGATGGGCGGAATGAAAACGAACTCACCTTCCTGCGGCCTCAGGGCCTTGGTTCACCGCGTTGGTCCGGGGACGGGGCGCGAATTGCCTTCGATGTGCTCTCCGGAGCCGGAAGGGCCGTGTTTATGGTCGATGCCAATGGAGGCGCTTCCACGCAATGGACCGAGTGGAGCGAGGCGTCGCGCCCCAGTTGGTCGCGAGATGGTTTGTGGATCTATTACGCCGACCGGGACGCAAACTCCCGGAATCAGATCTGGAAAATTTCCACGGACGCCGATCGCAAACGGGTGCAGGTTACAAGCGACGGAGGAATAGCTCCCAACGAGTCCTTCGACGGAAAGACGCTGTTTTATGAACGAAACAACGAACTGCGGCGCATGCCTGTGACGGGTGGCGCCGGGTCCAGGGTGTTGGATCGGCCCATAGCCGACGGGTGGTGGGGGCTGGCGGCCGACGGTCTTTATTTTGTGGATCTCTTCGGTGGCGATCCCAGGCTGCACGTTGCCAGCGGCCCCAGGCCGGTCTATTTCCTCGATCTGAAATCGGGCGCGCTCCGGAAGATTGCGGAAATCGTTGGAGAGGTGAACCGGCCAACTCCGGATTTTTGCGTCTCTCCGGACGGAGGAACCATCCTTTACTCGATCCTCGAAACTTCGACTTCGCAGGTGCAGATGATCGAGGAAGTTCGTTAATGCCTTCCCGTGTTCGCCATGCGCCGCTTCAGATCGTCCCACGCCACATGCAGCTCTCTGGCTGTTCGATTGATCCCTTCCTTCCGGGCTACTTCGACAGCCGCCGACCAAGGAATAGACAGCGAGGACCTAGACCGTTCCCATTCCTGTCGGCGTGCATAGGTGCTAAAAAAACTTAGTCGCAGTCGGGATCGTCTTCATCCGGGTCGCTTGCATCGTCGTCCGTGCACGATCCCGAAACGGTCGGCAAGTCAAAGGCGGATCGAGATGACAGCGAACTCAAATTGACCGTAACATCTCCCAGATCGTCGTCCGATACCGGATCCACGGCTTCCAGATCCACATCCGAGTAAGCGAAATTCGGATCCCCGATAGGCAGCGTCATGACGTAGTTTCCGTTGGGATCCGCCAAAGTGTCGAATGAATCGTCGAGATAGCTGGAAAGATCGATACCAGTCAGCGGCGCTTCGATTCCCAGATCGGTGGTTATGTCTACCGAGCCCACCAGGTCGCCGAATGCATCCGCAACATTGATCGCTCCGGCAGCCGCTTCATTGTAGAGTTGCGTCCCGAAATTAGCGAGGCTGTCAAACCCGTGGTCAACGTAGTAGCTGGCCAGATTCGTAAAGAGACTGACTCCCTGAAAGCCCGAATTGATGAGGCCGGATTCCGCGGATGTCTGAAATACCGCGGCAGCTTCCAGTCCGAAATTGTTGAGAGCTGTGCTGAACAGCGGCAAATCGGCGCTGTTGACTCCGTAGCTGAACAGACTCAGCTCTGTCTGTGCGGCATCGATGACCACGTGAAGATTCTTGTCCGTAATCTCCTGCCATGCATCGTTGATCACTGAGGGGTCTGTGTTGTCGCTGGCAGTGACCACAAACGCCAGAGCGCCTAACTCGTGACCAAGGTCGTTTAGCAGGGCCGCGCCCCCCGAGACCGCGCCCAATACTGCTGCCGCGGTATTGACGGGGAAAGCTTGCGCCGGGTTCAGCGATTGTTGTGCATACAACCCTAATACTCCCGAAAGTCCGCCGGTTGTCGCCGATATCTTATCCAGAAAATTGGAGTCGCTGGTCGCATACGATTGCAGCGTTGCCGCTATTCCCGATCCGTTGGCAGCATAGGTCAGATAATCGGTGAGCTGCTTCATGGTGCCCGACGCAGACGAAATCCTCGGTTGTGCGCGCATGATGCGACGGCGGGGACCGGATCTCACCACCTTGCCGCGCACGAAACCATCCTTCGAGAGACCGAGCACAGGCGACAGGCCTCGCCTCCTGGCCGCCGCGACCACATTGGGTGGAGGCGCCGCCAGGTATGGCTGCATCTGCGTCAGATACGCGCCCAGCACCCGGTCCATCATATCCACGGACGAACTATTAAATTGCAGAGCCGTACCTCCGGCCGTGGTCCCGGCCGAAATCACCGTTGAACTGGACTGCGCAACCCGGTCTACGTCGTTGCGGGACTCGATGACGGCTAAGAGCATGTTCTGCAGCTGGCTGATCTCCTGCGACGTAGCCACCTTGTTTCCCGGCAGGCCCTGGAACGCCTCCAGCTCATTGATCCGGCGCGCGATCCCCATCTCCTCGTAAACAATGAACGCATGCGAAATCTGTCCGGGCGCCATGCCGTACGATTGCACGCTCGGAAGATTCTGTATATTGACGGTGGAAGCCGCCGATTGTGTGGTTCCCTGAGAGATTGTCAGCGAAACCGTGCCAGCCAACGGAACCCCGCTGGCATTGGAGTAGATTGGAACGGCGGCCACAACCATGCCGCTCGAATCGACCCGTATGGCGCCTGTCGAAACCGAATAACCCGTCGCATTGGAAAACGTCACGTTAACCGGCGCATTGACGTTCACCCCGGTTGTCTGGATGTAAACGGGGCTTAAAGGCAGCGGCGAAGTCGAAGAGAGAGACTTGATGGTGATTGGCCCCGATCCTCCCCCACTCGTGTTCACCGTGACCGTAACTGAGGCAGATACGGAACCGCTCGCATTGCTGGCGGTCAGCGTGTAAATCGTCGTCGACGCCGGAGTCACCGAAATCGAAGTGCCGGAAACCGTGCCCACGCCGCCATTGATTGACAAACTCGCCGCATTGAGAACGCTCCACGCAAGCACGGACGACTGTCCAGCCTGAATCGATGAAGGCGAAGCAGTGAAGGTAGTAATGACCGGCGCGCTGCCCCCGCCGCCGTGTCCCGTGGCGAGCGTCGTTCCGGCAGGCAGATCTCCGGCAGGCAACGATGAAAACACGGGGTAGGCCTCGGCATTGAGCGCGAGGCTCACGATAGGAACCGTGGAGGTGATTT
>Ga0302140_10000763_pt1 | contig 42175 bp, 44 predicted proteins | sample I_Bog_E1_1_FD_202095 | JGI IMG/M metagenome (GOLD analysis project Ga0302140, IMG submission 202095) | Peat permafrost microbial communities from Stordalen Mire near Abisko, Sweden - I_Bog_E1_1 | ecosystem: Environmental > Terrestrial > Soil > Wetlands > Peat | place: Sweden: Abisko, Stordalen...
AAATGCTTTTTGCGCTTTTCTAAAACTCAAACCATTAACAGTCCTAATAGAAACGATTCTTCGACAGGATTTAGTTGTTTTAACATAAATTGTGTCGATAATTAAATTTGAATTTGTTTTAATTAAGACCTCCTACATTTTAAATTTATTTAAAAAAAACAAAATTTTTGAAGTTTTCCCACAACTCCAACTGTCACATCTCAAACAACCAAAACTTTAACGAACAAAACTTCAATGATCAAACCCCTAACACCCAAAGCTCCGATGCACTACAGCAAAATACCCAAACGTAAAATCCTTTAGCAAATATTCTGGAGACGCAGCAAAAATTCGAAAATAAATAATAAATTAGAACAAATCCATTTGAAATTAAATAAAACAAATTTTATTAAAATTAAATATGATTTTTAAACAAAAATTATAAAACTCAAATGAAAATTTAAAATAAATTCCCATAAAATATTATGTTTTAACATTCATAGTCTCTTAAGTTATTGGAAATTATAAAGTAGATTTGCATTCCCGAAACTTCTTGCTCCATCAAGAAATTTTGTTACAATGCAAAGAAAATAACATCAACATAAAAGAAATTTTCAAATGCTTTTGAAATATTTGAAACCTTTTATATTGCTAACATATTTATTCTATCGATCCATTTTATTTCATTTCACCAATTTAATTCCCCCTCTCCTTTTTTATTTACCTTCACTCTTTAAATTCTGAAATAGCATCGATTGTTGAAGATCATATTAACTAAAATTTTTTTTTCAAATTTAACGTAATTATTAACCAAAAATATTTAAAAAATTTAAAAATTAATATCTCCAATGAACGCCTCCTCAATTGAAGTCTTCCAACCAGATCTTCTCATGGCGGGCAAATTTAAGGCCAACAAAACATTCGGATCTGATTCCTTTATGTCCGATTTCGCCAAAATTGGCAAATCCCCTCATTTAAACAGAACCAAATCTCTCCACAAATCGCAACTCAATAAAACCAGTCTTTTCTTCCCTGAAAACAGCCAATTTAACTCCATAACTGGCGCCAATAAATGTTCAAAGAATTTATCTAAAATGTTTTCGGAATCGAGATTTTCATGCAAAGACAGTAGTTTTTTAATGAAAAAGACAGTTTTTGGAGAATCCATGATCGAGAAACTTCTGAAATGGGAACAAGGGTTCGAAATAGATGAAGAATTTCATGAAAAATTAGGAAATTGCTTCTCAGATCTTGAACATAAAATCCAAACATTAGAAAATCAATTTTGTAATGCCTTATCATTAAATAAGCGGCTTGAAACCCAAATATTTGAGATGAGTGAAATTGCAAAAGGATGGAGTTTCCTGAAAATTTCTTATAAAAACCCAAAGAAAACTAATTATCGAACTGTGTTTTATTCTCACAATTTGGAGGCTATTTGTTGGAAAGACCAAAAATCTAAGCTTCCGAAAACAAAGCAACTGATTTATTTAAAGGATATTAGAAATATTGTGACTAAAACCACCAAAAATCTCATAGGACATGACATAAATTGTTTTTTGTCAATAGAAACCTCCCAAAGAAGTCTTGATCTAATCGCTCCGAATTTAAGAATTAAGGAGAGTTTTCTCAGACTAATGAATAACATCCTGAAGAGTTTCAAGCAGAACTTTGGGAAAGATGAGGAGATGTTAAGAGCTTTAAGCGAAAATAGAGAGTTTGGGTTTTTGAATGATCAACATAATGCTCAAATCGAGCTTATGAGAAAGGTTTTTATTATAAAAGAGGCTTTTTGTCATTGTCATTAATTTGTAATTACAGGAAATTGTTCAGACGAAAATCGTCTTTGAAGATGTCACTGGTAGGCTGAGGAAAAACTTCTTTGAAACAGCAAGATTATGGCTAAAAGAAGAGAAAAATAAAGGCTTGGCTCTGAAGAAACATACAGCCAAATGCGAGGAAAAATTGAAAACAGTAATAATATCGTTTTAGTAAATTTATTTCTATTATGTTAATAGACTAAGAAAAATTTGGAACTGATGCATAATCAAAAAAACAAGATATCAAAGGAATTATCAGAGACCTTATTGAAAAATAAGCATCTGCTCAAACAAATGAAACAGATTTTGGATCAATCAAATACTTTTTCTTTGGAGTTAGCGAAAATTGTTGAGGATCTGAAAGAATATTTAAAAAAAACAAATCAGACTGCTCAAGATTTGGAAGAGAAACATTTAGAAAATATAAGTTTTAACCTGATTGATTCAAGATACATGGAATTCGATAAAATGAATAATTTTTCATCTTTGAACGAGTTGAAAAAAGCCATTGAATGTCTTTTTAAAACCAAAGATAATGGGGTTGATATCAGAAAATTCATGGAAGAAAATGAAATGTTGAAGAAAAACAATTGCAAGTTGCAAAGTTGTTTAGAACAAATGGGAGTTGAATGTCAGGTCAAAGATGAATTCATTGAAAAATTGGAACAAAATTTTGTCGAAGTAAATTGGAAATTAATTAATATTCAAATTTAATTAGAAAATGAAAATTTTTTATTTTAGTTGAAATACAAGCAAAATCAACTGATTTCACTTGTAGATAATGAATATTTGGAGGTAGTAAGAAAACAAAGATGTTTAAAAGAAGAAATCATGGCGATTTTCAATGAAAAAAGTTTCACAGATTTGGTGAGAAAAAATGAAGGATTAGAGAAAATGTGTGAAGATAAATGCGAGGAGTTAAAAGGAATGGAGGGAGAGTATATGAATCACAAAAAACTTTTTGAGGAGAAAGTCAAGGAACTTTTGAAAAGAGTGGCTGATCAGGACGTACAAATATATAATTTATTAAAAAATGATGGCCATCACAAAAACTCAACGCAACCAAAGTAAAAAATTAAAATTTAAGGGCTGTTTTTAAATTAAAAAAAAATATTAAAAAGTCAATATGATCAAGAATTGAAATGCAAAATAGATGAAAAATGCAGAAAGATTGAAGCACTAGAAGAAGAACTCAAAGAAAAAAAAGTGGATATGAACATTTTGGAAAAAAAATTCGAACAATCTGGGTTCAAATATATTTATTTCCTTTTTTTTAAGAAATAGTTTGAAATATAGATCTCTATATGACTCAATTCAAAAGGAATTTAAAATTTCGCAAATTGAAATTCAAGATCTAAAATTACAAATCAAAGAATCAGAATTACATGAAATCACATTCAAATCAGAAATCGAATCCTTAAGGTAACATAACAGAATTCAAGTGCCAAATTATCAATAGATTTTTAATTTTTAAATAGCCAACAAAATAAACTATTGGAAAGACAGATGTTTGAATCAAAGCAAAAATATGAAGATTTCCAATTAAAAACAAAAGAAGACATCGAACGACAATTTAAGACAAAAATAGATTTTACACAGTAAAATTAAAAAGTTTAAATTTGGTTTAAAACTAAAAAAAAAAAGAAATAATTTGAATTCACTGAAGAAACTTTATGAAGAAAACAAAACAACTTTGATTGAACTCAAGAAAAACCTTTTGATTCTTTACTTTTCTTTCATGGTAATTCTTTCATCCTATTATGAAAACAAAGAAAACTGCCATCCAAACGAAATGATGATGATGAGATCAGAAAATTCATTTAATTACGTAGAAAAATTTCAAAACAGCCTGCAAATTTTCTTCTGTATTTTGAATGATTTCTTCCCTCGAACCAATTTTAAAGAATTGGAAAACTCCATGAAGAAGGTTTTTAACTTGGTGGTGAGAACTCCAACAGAATTTAATAGAAAACCTTTGGATGATCTTTATCAAAAATTGGACAAAATTTATAATAAAAATTCAGATAACGACGCGTCATTAAGTTCAATGAGATCTTTTTGCTTAGAAGGATTGGCATCACCCAAAATTAGTGAATTAAACTCCAGTTGTTTGAAGTTTAATAATTTATGAAAATATTTTCTATTTCAATTAGACGATATTTTAAAAATAAACTTAAAAAACCAATATTTGTTTAATCAATAAATATTATTTCAAAATTTTTATAAAGGTGTCAAAAAAAAAAAATAATTAAACAATTTCAAATCTTTTTTTATTTTTTAAAAAGAACAGAGAAAAAAAACAAATATTAAAAATTTGGTGTGTCCGCGATTAAAAATTGAAAAGCTGCAACACAATATTCCAGGCAGTCTCCTTTTCCTTTAAAATGTGCATATTCATCTCAAAAATCAAAATTTTAAAAACCTGTTAACCAACCCTCAGAATGATTTCCCAACTTAACACATACTCTAAGCCCTCCCATCAAGACAATTTCAGATCCTCCCAATTAAAATCCACCACAAAATGCACAGTTGACCATAAATACCTTTCCTTGTTTTTTTCTCATCTTTAAATTTTATAGGGAGATCGTTTCATTCCCAATCGTGCAACAACAAATCATGTAAACTCCTTCTTCATTTCTGATTCAAAGTCCAGCCTTAATTCAAAGCCCACCTCTACCCCCATTCTTGTAGAAGACCAAGCTAATCAATCCTTTACGAGACTCCTTGAAGATGCATTATGTAAGAACCTCCCACAAAATTTCATCAAACCCTCCAGTCCTTCTTCAGTTTCGTCCATTCGTTCTCAAATGTTGGCTTATGGCTCAAAAAAAGGTGAAACTTTGTCTTCATTGAATGATTCAATCCAATCAACTTTTAAGCTTGCCCTTGAGGTTTCCAACATTCAAAGCACTCGAATTATTTGCCCAACCCCTGAGAAAATGCTTGACGCTCCTGAGATCCTGGATGACTATTATTTGAATTTGATGGATTGGAGCCAATCCAATATTTTATCCATTGCACTAAACAAAAATCTATACCTTTGGAACTATTTAACTGGATCAGTGCAACTTCTGCTTTCAGACCCAAATGAATATATTAGTTCAGTGAGCTTTATGAAAAATGGCAATTGCTTGGGTGTGGGTTTTGCCAACAATTCAATTCAACTTTGGGATATTATTAAATCCCTGCCTTTGAGAAGTCTCCCAGGCCACAAAAAGAGAGTCTCATCTCTTTCATGGAACAATCATATTTTATCCTCAGGATCTCGGGATGCCGTAATAATCAACCATGATGTCAGGATGCCCGAAAATATCATTTCAAAATATACAGGGCATTCCCAGGAAGTCTGTGGATTACAATGGTCATTGGATGGAGCTCAATTAGCTTCAGGTTCCAATGACAATAACCTTATTATATGGGACCAGGCTATGGATTCTATGCGAGAGAAATTCACTGAACATAAAAGCGCTGTCAAAGCTTTGGCATGGAGTCCTTGGCAAAAAGGAGTTCTTGCCTCTGGAGGGGGGACTCTGGATCAATGCATAAAGTTATGGAATTGCGACACTGGGAAACTAATGAAAAGTGTCCAGACTGAAAGTCAAGTGAGCTCTTTGATTTGGAATAAGTTTGAGAAAGAGATTTTGAGCTCGCATGGATTTGATAAAAATCAATTGAGTCTATGGAAATACCCAATGATGAAAAAGATTTGTGAGTTGAAAGGACATATGGATAGGATTGTACAGATGTGTGAAAGCCCTGATGGAGAAGTTGTTGTTTCTGCAAGTGTCGATGAGACTTTGAGGTTTTGGAGGGTATTTCAACGGAATGAGAAATTGGAAGTAAAGCATGAGAAACCCGCAGTTATTTTTAAAAACAGCAATGTTAATATGAGATAGGTGGTGAGAGGAGTTAGAATATAATTATTTGTATTTTATTTTCATTGATTGAATTTGTCATTTTATTTCTTGAAGGCGCAAAAAATAAAGATAAAAAAATTGAAGACGCTTAAAAAAAAAAAAAAATCATATTTCCGTAAATTCCTTTGGTCATATATAAAGACTATAATAATATTTCACTTAAATTTTGTTTATTGACCGGCATTTTATACATCAGATTAAAATTCTTCTCACTAACTTAATTGTTTTGTCTTTAGTTTCATCTTTTTTTGAATTTGAATTTAACCTCTATTTATTTTCTCCATATTATTTTTTTATTCAAATACTCACACAATAAAAATTTTAAAAATTGTTTTTTAAAAAAATTAATCTAAAAAATTAACTATTTTTGAATTTGCCAAGAATTCTTTATTTTTAAAAAAATTTATTTGAATGCAAATGAACAAGGCCTCCTCTTCTGTAAAGATCACTCCGGATTATGTTTTGAGCCTCAAGAAGCCAACCGAATCCTATCTTTGTTCCTTATCAGCAAACATTTATAACATCCAATTTCTTGCCTTTAAGATTAGGGATGTTGAATCAAACCAAGTATTTTTTTCCATAGAAAAAGAGCCAGAAGATGAGGAGATCAAGGCAGAAGTGATGGAAGACATAAACGAAGACGAACTACGAACTGTGAGATATCACTTTGGTCCAAATTTCTTCAAATTGAAAGAGATAGGAACAACTTTGGTCTTTTCCGTTGGAGAAAAGCCATTGAAAAATTTCCGAATGATTGAACGACATTATTTTAAAGAAAAATTAATACAAAGTTTCGACTTCAACTTCCCATTCTGCATGCCAAACTGCACCAACTCATGGGAATCCATCTATTCTATCCCAAATCTTGAATCAAAAGTTATCGAAGATATGATAAAATCACCTTGGACTACAAAATCGGACAGCTTTTATTTTGTAGGAAATGAAATTGTAATGCACAACAAGGCCGAGTATAGCTATTCTGAGCATTTAGATGAGGAGGAAGGCGATTAGGAAATGGTGGGAATATTGGTCATTCGTTTATATATTAAATAAAAAAAAATGAATATCGAGAGAAAGAAAAAATTCTGTATTTTTTTTTTGTTTCAATAAAATAATTTTGAGAAAAAATAAAAAGCGATGAATTTTTATTTTTTCACTCAAATTTTTTTTTTTTTGATGGGTCGTAATTTTTTGATGCTAATAAAAACTCCTTGACATTTGTTTAAATAAAAACTTTTAAAAATGAAAAATTTATAAAAAAAACAGCATAATTAATTAAAAAACCATCATGTTTGAACTGCCTTTCACTTCCCTTCGTTCAAAGATCCCTGGCCAAAAAACGCTTTATTTCCTCTTCTTCTTTATATTACTACTCGCAATCATCAAATCTATGGACCTCTCCAAGCTCCTTTCATTTATTATGATCAGTTTTTGTGTTTCTATTTACCTGCATTTTTCAAATTTGCTTAAGAAGTCCAGAATACATTTGTTCCACAACCAAAATTTCCAATCCAAAAACGTCTCATTGGAAAAATTGACCTATTTGAAAGATGCTCATTTCCATCCAACACCTTATCTTTCGCATCCAATCTTGCAGGCACTTTATAATCATAAAACATCTATTTTTGAATCGGACAAAATTCATGTCAATTTCCATCGAGAATACATTAGATTGCCAGATTGTGGCCAGGTTTCTTTAGATGCCTCTTTCCTGAATCATTCAAGCAAAAAACTTTTGATCATTATGCATGGATTGACAGGGGGGTCGGATACGCCCTATGTTCGAGCCTTAGTTCAAGAAGCACATAAACAAGGCTTCCATGTTTTGGTTTTTCATAATAGGGGTATCAACAAAACGTTTTTAACAACCCCTGAACCGTTTCATGGTGCTAAAATTGATGATTTTGACTTCGCTATGAAACACATAAGTGAGAAATATAAAGGACTTGACTTTTATGTGGTGGGGTTCTCGTTTGGCGCGAATCAACTGGTGAGATTTCTGGGGAGTTCTGAAAGGCCAAAGTATTTTAAAGCAGCTGTGGCGATTTCCCTTCCTTTTGATCTATTGGAAACAATAGAAAGCATAGATGGAACAATTTATGGAAAGACTTTAGTGAAACAATACATCAAAAACATAATCAAACCAAATTTTGCAATCCTAAAAAAGTCTAGACATCATGTGAATTTTGATGAAGTGTTGGCAGTGCAATCAATTTATAAATTCCATGAGAAGTTTTCGATTAAAATTTTTAACTATAGAACAGTCGAGGAGTATTTGGGGCCTGCCTCGTTGACAACAGAAATGATTGATAATATAAGCATCCCTGTGTTGATCCTTAACTCAAAAGATGATCTTATTACTACGAAATCAGAGAAACATTTAGAGGCCATCATCAGGAATGAAAATGTTCTCTTTGCAGAAACTGAGAGAGGTGGACATGTGTGTTGGTTCTCAGGAACAAATCCGAAAAGATGGTATCCTAAGCCAACAATTGAATTTTTAAAAGCCTTTTGATGAGGTATAAAACTGCTTATTACTGAAAACAAAAAATTTATTTACCAAAAAAATATTAAGGAAGAAAAAAAAGAAAAAAAACTAATTATATTTCAAGGATAAAATTATACTAAAAAAACAATATTTCATCTCCCCCCAAAAAATATGAGTTTTCGATTTTACAAATTTAAAATTAAAAATGGATGACTATTCCTATCCTTCATATCAATTTCTATAAACTGGTTTTAGCTCTGTAACTCTGTTTCACTCTTAACTAACTGATCTCCAAGATCTTTGAATTCAATTGAATTTTCAGAAGAACTGTTGGGTTCTTTTTCTGTGGAGCCTGGAGTGTAAGCACTTCCAATATTTTCCAAATCATTCAACTTTTTATCATCAACAAGAATACTATTGTTAATTACTGGATCTTCCAATTTTAAATCCATTTGATGATTTGTTTCAAAAATGGGATCCAAATTCACATTCTCATGGATTTTTGAATGATCTTGCAGTTTTGAGTTTTTGTTGAGATAAATATAATAGAGATATCTGCCAAATTTATAAATGGCAAACCCAAAAAGAAGTGCTATGATCAAAGCACAAATTAATACAATAATGAACAACATTAATCGTACTCGCTGCAAATTTATAATATATTATATGAGTTTTTATAGAACGCTCGACTTTACAAATTCAAAATATTTTTTGGATATAAAAAAAATAATTAAAAATCAGAAAATAATATGAATGAAAAATGAAATTTTTTATATTTTTTTGCCAAATCAAAAAATTTTTTAATCAAAAGAAATTTTTTTTATTTTTATTTTTCAAAATACAAAGTTATTTGTAGTAAAAATACAACATAAAAATTATACAAGAGAAACCTGTTTTTTGATATTCTTTGTAAATTAAAAATATTATCATGATTTCTTATAAGATCTAAAAGATCAATTTATAATTTGTTTAGAAAAATTAACCAAAAATAAGAAAATTCAATTTATTGTTTGAAAAATTATTAATTATTTAATGAAACATTCAGTTAGGATGGAATATTTTCCATTTCTAATTTTTTAATTTTTTTATAAAAATTAGTGATTAAGAAATATGTAAAATGTGTTATAAACACCACCTATAAGATACACTACTCTTAAAAATAAATTATTTAAGACTTGAACAAAAAGGCTAGTTAGCATATTCCAGCATCATGTTAATGAACTCCTTTAATGAAATCTTGACGATAAATTAACAAAAGATTGAAACCAAATATTTATAATAAATTAAAATATACCTGCTTGTCACCATTAGCATCAAAAGAATTAAACATTTTCTCAAAATAGCTTCTATGATTTTCAAAGTTTTTTATCAAAGAGCTCAATTCCTCAATTGAAAGAAAACCATTTCCATCCTATCAAAAATTGTTTTTATTTGATTATTTATTTTATTATATAGTAATAAATACTGAGTCCAGGATTTGAAAGGCTGCCTCAAGCCGATTTTTTGATAAAACCAGCTTTTTGTTTATAGTTGCAGCCAAAAACTCTAATTTTTAATTTGAATTAAATGGGATTAATTTAAAAGCATACCCATATAATCAATAGCCCCGCTTCCATTGGTGTCAACAGCTTCCAGAATTTTATCGACTTCTTCTTCACTGTTTTCCAAATTTAAAATTTTTTGAAATCCTGAACAAAAAATTAATTTAGACAACAATGAAAAAGACCCATTTTCAAATCTTGTCGAGTTAATTGGCCATCTCCATCATGATCCAAACTGTTGAAAATCTCAATTAATTTTGTTTTTTCATCATTCGTGGTCAAAATATTCACAATAAAGGCCAACACTGCATGTTGTAATCCATTTCTCACCTTTTTCAAATTTGAACTTCACAAAAATTAAAGTTTACTCTGAAATTCTTGAGATTTATCAACGCTTTCCCTAAAACGTCCTTGCTGCAATCTAAAGGAATAAGTGATTTCTTCAGCCAAACATCATTAAGACACTCTTCAGCCGTTGGTCTTAAATGAGGATTTAAATTCAACATTCTGCTTATTAAAGATTTCGCTTCAGCCGAAACTTGCTTCCATTCAAAACTATCAAAACTAAACTGTCCATTTTCAATCAAAGCTATAATCGTTTCCTCATCCTTGGCTTTAAAAGGAGGGTAACCACAAAGTAAAATGTACAAAATGATCCCGCATGACCAAATATCGCATTTTTCTGTATAACAACCTTTCAATACCTCTGGCGCAGCGTAGATTAAAGTTCCGAATTTTTGATGCATTCTTTCATTTTCCTTGAAAATCTTAGAAGTTCCGAAATCAATTATTTTGATAATATCAGATTTTTCATTTTCATAGACAATATTTTCTGGTTTTAGATCCCTAAAAAAGAAAAAAATTTGTTAAAAGTATCGAGATATTTTAGTCACCTGTGCACAATTTGATGTTTGTGTATGTAATTAACAGCCGAAAAAATTTGTCTCATAATTTCAGCCGCTTCGTTTTCATTGAGAGAAGTCTCCTGTACAACACGTTGAAATAGTTCCCCTCCTGTATATAACTCACTGACCAGGTAGAAATTGGTGTCATCCTCATAAAACTCGATGATCTTCATTATATTTGGGTGGTCCTGGAAAAAAATCGTAAGTTTCAAATCAACAAAAAACATAAACCAGGTTTTTTAAAATCTCCACTTCTGTTATAAAACGACTTTGCTGTCCTTCGCTCATTTCCAACTTCCTGATGACTTTGACTGCTCGTTTGAACCCTGTCTTCTTTTGAACGACCTTAAAGACTTGTCCAAATGCGCCTTGGAAGCACTTATTTTTTGAATTATGAAAAAAATTGCGAGTCTACCTTGTCCAAGTGACTTTTGATCGAATTTATAATAATTTTGAATGGATCCGTGTCGTCTTTTCACGAAATTCCCATAATCTATGTTTGCCAGCATATCAATTGGGGAAGATTCATCTTTAATAATTTTAGGGTTTGAGAAAATAAAATTTTTCTTGTTTGTTTCTAGTATTTTCTTACTCATGCAAACGGATGTTTTTTTTTCCTTGAACTCTTCACTTGGCAATTTGAGATTAACTGGATTCTGAGATATGGGAGTGGGAATGATTGTTTGCAAGGGATCGCGATTGATCGTGCAGCAACTGCCCATAATTGAAATCAATTTTAGCAAAAAAACAAAAAATAGAGTAATTTTTTTATTATTCTTTTTTTTCTTCTTCATAATTAAAATAACTCACAATTATTATAATAATTATCAAAACTTCTATTTTGAACGGTATTAAATATGAATTTTAGGTACATCCCATTTGGGAATGTCTTGAATTTTGTCAGAAAAATTGAAAAATAAAAATTGTTAAAAAGAAAGAATTTGAAAAAAAAAAAATTGATAAAACAAAAATTAAGAATATTTTTTTTTTTTGTAAAAATAATTTTTTTTTTTAAATATCAAAATTTTAAAAACAAATTTTGAAAAATTCCATCTGGGATTTAGACAAATTCAATTTTTTCTTGAAATAATGCTAAAAAAATTCATATTTAAATTCATTAAATTCATTCTATAAACTTTAAACGGTTTACTAAAAATTAAAAGAAGTTCTTGACTTAAACATTGCTAACCAGATCTGTGGAATTCATATTTTCGATATCATCTAGGATTTTTCTATTGATCATTTCTTCATTTTCATTCATTTTTTTTGCCTCACCCTTCTTCCTTTCTTCTTTTTCCTTCATCTGTTCCTTCAAACTATCATTATAAGTAATCAAAGCTTTTTTCTTATGCATTTGTTTGTTCTTCTCGAAATCGAAGAATTTATCTGTATCAGTCTTCCACATTTCAACCTGTTCATTGTTAAACTTATTCTTATCAAACGCATTTTTTTCCTGTTTTTCTTTTATCTGGCCCATTAAAGCTTCCTTCATCTTCTGCTTTTGTTCCTGAGCCTTAATTTTCTCCATTGTTTCCTCTTCCTGTTTCTGTTTTTCTAATCTATCTTGATATTTCTTTGACCTATCCTCCATTTGACCAATCCTATCCATATAAACTTTTGTCGTTGAATCGATTGGCTGTTGCATAAATTCCTTTGCCTTTGCATCTCTCTTTCTTAATGCTTCCTCTTTGTTCTTCTCTTGCTCTTCTATCAAATTATAATAAGCCTCTTGCAACTTGATGTTCTCCAATCTTTCCTTCTCTTGATCTTCCATCAATTTCTTCTTCCTCAAATCCTCGTTTTCTAATATCTTCTTCATAACATGGAATTGAGTGTCTTTCTTCATTTGAGTGTATTCCTTTTCCATTTGCAGTTCCTCCTTGAGCCTTTTTATTAAAAAATCATCAAGGGCTTTCTCTTGCTTCGACTCAAACTTCCTCTTTGCTTGAACTTCCTTCATCTGTCTGTCGCGGGTCTCCTTTTCATAAGCTATTTTGCGCTTATACTCTTCTAACTTATCTCTTTCCTTCTCTTCAGCGATTTTCATCTGTATCTTTACATTCTCAAAATATGCATCTTCTTTTACTTTTTCCAAATTTTTTAACTGTTCTTTCTCTTTGAGTTGGCGGTCCAACTCCTTTTTAAACTTGAGCTGTGCTTCCTTTGCCTTCATTTGCTTCATTTTCTCCTCCTTCTTAAAGAGGTAATTGTTGTAATTCATGATTGCTGCCCATTCATTTTCTTCTCTGAGATTTCCTAGTTCATTAGCTGGTGGCTTCTCATTTAAAACCAGAATTTCTTTATCTTTCTCTTCTTGCTCTTTATTTTTGGGTTGACCTTTGAACCTTTTCGTGGATAATTTATCTACAACATCGAAATTTGAAGCACCTGACATTTTTGAATATCCAGATTTTACAGAAACCTCATCATCGTTTAAGGAAACTTTTTGCTTTGTTGGCTGGAGATTCTCGATTTGATGTTGATTCGGTATAGACGACTTGATGTCTTTTTCAAGGTTAGAAAGGTTTTTCACTGTTAGGTTCTTTTCTTTAGAAATAAGATCCTCAACTTTGTGCGAAATCATGTTAGGGTCTTTGTCAGAGTATTTGTTTTGAAGTTTGGTGGCCATCAGTTTTTTTAATTCTTCACGTTGGGATTGAGCCAGAGCTTTTTTTCTTTCCTGTTCTTCCTGAGCCTTTTTTGGGGGAATTTTTGGGTACATTATTTGACTTGTTGGTAGGTGAGGGGAAGGGAGGGGCGAGATTTAGATCTAATTATGAAAAATTTATTAAAATTATAACGTTTTTTTAGGTTTTTATTTATCGATTTTATGAAAAATGTTTTCAAAAACCCAAAAAAAAAAAAGTTTAAAAACATGGTGCAGAAAGACTTCCTATTTAAAAACCAGCCATCTATAAAAGAAAGTCACCTTATAGTTATGGAGGAAACCTCAATGAGAGACTGTAAGGTAATGTGAGACTGTAAGGTAATGTGATCTGCAGCCTGATAAAGCACCGGGTAATGTGATGGGATCCATTTCTAATCAGGTTAGTCTCTTCTATGAGTGGCTGTCGGTCCTTTGGGTTCTCATGCATTATAACAACAGATATGCTAGAATTCCGACATTCACAGAGCCCGCAAATTTTCTAAAGTAAAAAAACATAATAAATAACTTACTTTAAAACTATAAGTGCAGTTGAGGTTGAGGCAGAAATCCTCTTCAAAGTGTCGCTTGTTTTTCTAGGCAGCAACCATTTAGAGAGAAGCGCTCCTGAAACAAGAAGATTTCATTAAAAAAAACTAATAACACATGTCTTTATGTAGAATCGTGTAGAGGAGATATTAAAATGGGGGTCTTTTTAGAAAAGAAGAATGGCGAATCCAATGAAGGATCCATTATATTTAATTAAGAATTAATGAGAGAATTTCGTGAAATTGAATAAATTTTTATATTTGAAGATCTGAAAGCAAAACAAAAGAAAATTTCATAAAAAAAATGTTTGGATTTTAATGCCTCTTTAAAAAAAAATTCGCCTTTTTTAATAATTTAGATGTAGAGAATAAAAAAAAAATATTTTTTTTTTCAAATTTTAATGTATTGAACTTTAATTTTAAAAAAAACTATGTATTTTTTTATTTGACCTTAAACTTAATATAATTTAATTTTTCTTGGCAAGCTTGAAATAGGTTTCATGGTTGGCTTCAGAGAATCCTTGCAAGAAATTGTTTCCGTGCAAAACTTCTGGGCTAGACACTTCTCCATTGTATCCGTTGTAGACATGATCACCATAGAAAAACACTTCCATCTTTTCTTTAGGGAGATCTTGGTAGATGTTCTTGAAATTCACTTCATAAGTTGTGCCATCAGCCAATTTGACGAAACCAGTGGCGGCAGCGTGTTTTCTAGAATATCCAAAGAAGACCAAATTCCATTTGTTGTCCATATCGACCTTTCTCAAAGGAATGGATTTTTGTAAAAGAGTTGGGGTTCCTGAGATCTTTGAGTAAGTTTCAAAGGTGTAATGCGTGGTATTGTAATAGACAGCAAGGGTAGAGAATCTATAGCGGTTATTTCCAGCGGCCTTGTCTTCACCTGTCATTCCGGACAATCTGAATAACAGATTGTATTTGTGGCCAACTTTTGGAACGAAATTTCTGAATTTCGCCCAAGATCCAAGACCGATATCAGAACCTGTGGTGAATTTATTAGCAACTTCATAGCTGATTGGTTGGTCTTCGTGACTTCTCACTCCGAAGAATGAAGAGACAGTGACGCATTCTCCAGCCAATAAGACTTTTCCAGTGTCGCAGGTTCTGCATTGGTTGGAGGCGGTTCCCCAGCATGTCAAGCAGGAATCATCACAAACAATAACATTGCTAACACATTGACCATTGGTGAGAGAGGAATCACAAGGACATGAGGTACATTCGTTGGCTGAAGGTCCAGAGCAAGTTACGCAACTTGGGTCACAAGTGGAGTTAGGAGTGAAGCATTGATATTCGAAGAGAACTTGACCAGGAGGGCAGCTCAAACAGTTATCGCTGTCAGTGCCATAGCAAGTTAAACATGATTCGTCACAATCGATACATTGGCCGTTGAAGAATGAAACACTGTCGAGACATTGAGTGCAATTTCTGTCAGTTGGGCCATCACATAAAACACAGCTTGGGTCGCATTTTGGACAATCAGATGCCAAATATGTAGAAGGATATTCTTCAGCTAAGACCAAACAATCTTCACAATATCCTGAAGGACTGCATCTTCTGGCACCATCACAATCACAATCGTCCTTGCATTCATGAGGACCTTCGATATTGAGGGTTTCGTTATGAACATAGTTGAAATCGACACAATTAATTTGTTCACAAGTGCCTTGGGCAGTCAATTGCGCTTCATCAGAGCAAGTTACACAATTAGTTGGCAAAGTTCCATTACACGTCAAACAAGTTGGGTCGCAAACTGGGTTTGGTGTATCGCAGAATCCATTGTGAAGAATGTTTGGATCCACACAGCTGAGACAACTATCGCTGTCTGGGCCATAGCAAGTCTGGCAAGTTTTGTCACAAGGATTGCAAGTATTATCATCAGACAAATAAGTTCCATCAGGACAACTAAGACAGTTGTCCACATAGGGTCCGTTGCAAGTGGCGCAGCTGGGGTCGCAAGGTGGACAGTCAGCGGCATTGAATTGAGTTGGGTATTTCTCAGCCAACCAGAGACATTCATGACAATATCCTGTTGGAGAGCATTGTCTGGTGCTAGAACAATCACAATCGCTTGTGCATCTGCCTGGTGCAGGAACGTTGTGATTTTCATCATGATAATATGCGAAGTAGTCACAATCTGCAGGATCCATACAAGTGGAGTTAACTAAGACTGTGCCATTAGAACAAGAGGAACAGTTGTTAGCAGTTGGGCCAAAGCAAGTCGCGCAGCTTGTGTCGCAGACTGGTGGAGGAGTCACACATTGATTATTTGAGTTCAATTCTTCGCCTGTTGGGCAAGAGGAACAGCCATCAGGGCTGGTTTCAAAGCAAGTTTCGCAGGACACGTCGCAAGGGAAACATTGATTGTTCAATAAAACTTCATCGTCTTCACATGCTGTACAGTCAAGATAGGTGGGACCAGAACATCTTTGGCATGATTCGTGGCAAGGTGGGCACATGGAAACATCATAGAGACTTGGGAGTTCCTCAACAGCGTCAAGACAATCAGCGCAAATTCCAATAGGAAGACATACTCTAGTTCCATCACATTGACAATCATCATCACATTTGTGGGGACCATCAGTGTTAAGAAGCTCGTTTACTTGGAAATTCCAAGCGATACAGTTCTCTGGAGCACAGGATCCATCATCTTGCAAGACATATTCATCAGCGCAAGAAGTACAGTTGTAGGGACCAACGTCATTGCAAGTTGCGCATGTGGTATCACATACTGGATTTGGAGTGACACAGTTTCCATCATTCAAAATTTGGTCACCATTGCAACTGGTACATTGGTTTGTATCAGGACCATCACAAGTGTTGCAGCTTTTGTCACAAAGTTGGCAAGAACCATCATCAGCCAAATATTCGCCGTCAACACAGCTCTTGCAATCTTTATCACTTGGGCCTGTGCAACTATCACAGGATTTGTCACATGGAGGACAATCGGTCTGATCATATAAACTTGGGTAAAGATTATCCAAATAAGAACAATCTTCGCAAATATCAGAAGGTGAGCATCTTCTAGTTCCATCACAGTCACAATCACTAGTGCATGACCCATTGGAATTCTCTTCCACACTGTAATCATAACTCACACATTGCAAGATACATTGGCCATTGACCAAAACTCTGGTATCGTCACAGCTGGTGCATTGGTCATAGTTTGGTCCATTGCAAGTTGGGCAGTTCTTGTCACAATCAATGTGAATCACGCATGAACCATCTAGTTCCAAATCATAGCCAACTGGACAAACGATACAGCCTGTCGAGGTAGTGTCTTGGCAGGTGACACATGTAGGATCGCAAGGATCGCATGATCCATTAACCAAAACAAAACCATCTCCACACGAAGTACAATCTTGATTAGTAGGACCATTGCAGCTTTGGCATGGCTGCTCACAAACTGGACAGTCGCTAAAAGCATACACAGTTGGGAATTCGGAGACCAAGTCAAAACATTCAGCACAATATTTGTCAGGAGAACATCTTCTAGTTCCATCGCACTCACAATCATCATTGCATCTGTTAGGTCCTAATGGGCTGTCGTTTTCATTGTACACATAGTCAAAAGCCACACAATCAACAGGAACACAAGAACCACTCTGCAAGACTTTATCATCAGGGCATGCGGTACATTGATTTGATGCAGGTCCGTCACATTCCAAACAAGTTACATCACATTCAATTGGAGGTTCAACACAAGAGGTGCCGTTCAACACATATCCATCCTCACAAGAAGTGCATGAATCAGTATCATTACTACAGGTCAAGCAAGGCGAATCACATATTGAGCAAGAACCATCAATAAGCACGAAACTGTCAGCACATGCAGTGCAATCACTGTCACTTGGTCCATCGCAAGTCAAGCATGATTTATCACAAACTGGGCAATCCGCGATATTGTATTGGCTTGGGTAAGCATTGGCCAAATCAGCACATTCTCGACATAAACCAGTAGGAGAACATCTTCTAGTTCCATCACAGTCACAATCGTTGTAACATTTATTAGGTCCCAATGGATTGGTAGATTCATCATGAGAGTAACCCCATTTCACACAATTTTCAATGAGCTGACAACTGCTATCCCATTCCAATTGGTATCCTTGGGGACAAGAAGTACAATCATTTGGTCCTGTACCAGAGCAAGTCCAACAAGTTGGGTCACAAACTGGTGGAGGCACAACACATTTTCCACCGTCCAAAATAAATCCTTGAGGACAACTGGTACAGTCATTGTCTGTAGTTCCTGAGCAAGTGGCGCATGATGTGTCACATGGAACACATGCTCCATTGACCAAGGCGAAACCGTTATCACAAGAGGTACAATCGGTATCGGTTGGCCCATCACAAGTTTCACAGCTTTTGTCACATGCAGGACAATCGCTTGGGGGATAAATGGATGGGAATTCGAAGGCCAAATCATCACATTCTTGACAGTATTTGTCAGGAGAACATCTTCTGGCACCATCGCAATCACAATCAGTGTCACATCTACCATCGACTTCAGTGTATGTGTAGTTCCAACTAACACAATTTTGTTGCTCACAGTAACCTTCATTAAAAACTAAGTTATCTGGGCAATCAGTGCATTCCCATGGATTAGGTCCATCGCAATCCAAGCAAGTCTTGTCACAAACAATTGGAGGGTCGACACATGCACCACTGGATAAGACTTTGTCATCAGGACAAGCAGTGCAATGTTGAGCGTCAACATCATTACAAGTCTTACAAGTGCTGTCGCAAGGTTCACATTTTCCTCCGACCAAAACACTTCCATCAGGGCACATGGTACAATCATTGGCAGATGGTCCTTGACAAGTCAAGCAGGTATCATCACAAGGAGGACAATCAGCCATGTCGTAATTATTTGGATAAAGGACAGCCAGATACATACATTCTCTACAATAACCTTCAGGCGAGCATCTTCTACTACTGTCGCAGTCACAATCATTTATACATCTACTCGGTCCCAAGATATTGGTGGATTCATCATGAGTATAGTTCAATTTCACGCAGACTTGGGTGACAATGCACGTTCCATTCTCCAAGGTTTTATCATCAGTGCAAGTCAAACATTCATCCTGGGCTGGACCAGAACAAGTTAAACAAGTTGGGTCACAAGGAATCACACATTCATTGTCATCATTCAAGACTAAATCGCTTTGGCATCCAGTGCAGTTGGTGGCAGTCCCAGAACAAAGAGCACAATTGTCATCACATTGATTACAAGAGTTGCTTGAAGTCAAGTAGTTTCCATTGGAGCAAGAATTACATGAATCTGCATCTGGTCCGAAGCAAGTTTGACAGCTTGCGTCACAAGGAGGGCAATCTTTAAGATCATAAAGATTTGGATAAAGAGACACCAAATCCAAACATTCTGCACAGTATTTATCAGGAGAGCATCTTCTAGTACCATCGCATTCACAATCGTCATCACATCTGTGAGGTCCCAATCCTGAGGTCAACTCATCAAAATTATAGTCCCAGGTAACACAATCAAGTGGCACACATTCTCCATCATCTGTCAATTCGAAATCATCACCGCATTTTGTGCAATTGTAATTCGTTGGACCGTCGCATTCTAAGCAGGTAGAGTCACAAGGAATTGGAGGAGGTGGGGGAACAATACATTCTCCATTTTGTAGGAAAGTTCCATTATTACAGCTACTACATTCATCGCTGCCTGGACCATCACAAGTGAGACAGGTATCATCACAAGCATAACATCCACCATCAGAACCCAAATATTCTCCATTTTGACAAGCAGTGCAGTTCGTAGATAAAGGACCATTACAAGTCAAACAATCAGGATTGCATGGAGGGCAATCATTGATATCGTACAGATCTGGCCATTCCTGAGCAAGAGTTACACAATTTTGACACACACCATCAGGACCACATCTTCTGGTGTTGTCGCACTCACAATCGCTGGAGCATTGGCTTGGGCCATTGGGGTTATCAAATTCGTCGAAATCATAATAGAAGCTCACACAATCAACACAGTGGCCATCAGATAAAGTATATCCCTTGTCACAATCGGTGCATTGGTCATCACCAACTGCAGTGCAGACAGAGCAAGGTGAAGTGCAAGGGACACAATTGAATTGATCATCATAAGTGTAACCACTATCCAAGGCACAAGGAGGCTTGCAAATGCTTCCTTCCAATGTATAGGTTCCGTAACAAGAATCACATCCGTCTCTATCAGTATTATGGCAGGTCTGACAAGTGCTGTCACATTCTGTACAAACCTCGTCTGAGTTGTAGAAATAACCATTATTGATGTCACAAGGTTGCACGCATTTTCCACCCATCAAGACATGGGCACTATCACAAACGGTACATTCACTGTTTGAAGGTCCAGTACAATTAGAGCAACTAGAGTCACAAGGCAAACATTCGCCACTGTCGAAGTAAGAGCCTGAAGGACAGGTGTCACAATCAGTTTCAGCAGGCCCTCTGCATGTGGCGCATGAGTAGTGACATGGAGGGCAAACATCAGCAGTGTAGAGATCAGGAAACTCTTTGATGAGAGTATTGCAGTCTTGGCATTCACCATTTTGGTCACATCTTCTAGTCCCGTCACATTCACAATCACTGTTGCATTCATCTATGTTGCTTTCATTGAATTTATAGTCATAAGAGACACAATCAGAAGGTTTACATTTTCCATTTTCAAAGAAATCAGCGGTGAAACATTCAGTACAATTTTCACTGTCACATGTTTTGCATGTATCATCACATTTTTGGCATTCTGAATTGTTATCGTAATAATATCCGTTGCTGGTATCGCAAGGCACCAAACATTCTCCATCAGCTGTCAAATTATAACCATCGTTACAAGTGTCACAATCTTGAGCGGTTTCATTGTGGCATGTCTTGCAGCTTGGGTCACAAGGCAAACAGTTTTGATTATCATAATAGAAGTTTCCATTGTTAACATCACAAGGAACAATACAATTTCCGGCGATCAACATATCAGTTTCATCGCATGAAGTACAATCTGATTCAGTAGTTCCATTGCAGGTCGAGCAAGAATCATCACAAGGGAAACATGTACCATTAGATAAGAATTCGTGTTGCAAACAAGACCAACAGTCATTACTTCTTGCTCCTCTGCAAGTCACACAAGTTGGGTGGCAAACTGGACACACTGCGTCAGTGTAATTATTTGGAAAGGTCGTTGCCAAATACAGACAATCATGACATTCGCCATAAGGAGAGCATCTTCTGGTGCCATCACAGTCACAATCGGTTGTACAGACACCGTTGCGTTTTTCCTGGAATGTGTAATCTTGATCCACGCATGATTCATTGAAACATTTACCATCTATATCTTGGAAAAAGCCAGCAATGCAAGTATCGCAATCTTGAGGATTTGAGCCATGACAAGTAGCACAAACTTTGTTGCAAGGTAAACATGCTCCGTTGGACAAGTAAAATCCATTGTCAACGTCACAAGGAACAACACAATATCCTGCTTCCATGACTAGGCCGTCTGCGCATTCAATACAATCACTGTCCTCAACACCGTTGCAAGTCAGGCAAGTGTCGGAACAGTTGTAGCAGACATCATTGATAATTATTTGACCGTTATTGAGATCACAATTAACAGGTTGAACAATACAAGAGCCTGCAACGAGAATCAAGTCATCAAAACATTCAGTACAATCTTTGTTGCCGATGTCATCGCAATTCAGGCATGAAGGGTCACAAGGAACACAAAGATTATTGATAAAGACGAAACCTGTTTTGTTACATTCTGGAGGAATAACAACACAAGATCCAGCTTGCAAATTTAAGCCGTCAACACAAGAGGTACAATCGGCGTTAGACGTATCCTTGCAGGTCAAGCATGATGAGTCACAAGGCAAACATTGCCTACCCTTCAACACAAATCCATTGTCAGTGTCACAAGGTGGAAGACAGACGCCAGCAACCATGGAAAGGCCAGTAGCACAATCAATACAATCCAAATAGGATGGACCGTTACAGGTGTTACAGGAAACATCACAAGGTAAACACTGACCATTGGACAAGACAAAACCGTTGTCAACGTCACATGGAACATCACAAGTTCCAGTTAAATTGTTCAAAACAGTGCCATTGTCGCAGCTCAAACAGTTGTTGGAAGAAACTCCAGAACAGGTAGCGCAAGTGTCGTCACAAGGGCCGCAAGTACCGTCTGGCAACACGACGTATCCATTGTCTGTATCACATGGTGGTGGGGGAGGAGGAGGGGGAACACATTCATTGTTATCATTAAGAACATTAGGATCCACACAACTTGTGCAATTAGTTGTACAAGGAACACAATTTCCATTATCATCGGGAGCCGAAAGCCAACCGTTATTTGGGTCACAGATTGGGTGTTCACTTTGGCATATTCCATTGCTAACGGTGTAATCAGGGTTGACGCAAGTTAAACAGTTATCATCATTTGGACCATCGCAAGTTAAGCATGATGGATCGCAAGTAATACAATCATCATTAATCAAAGCGAAGCCATTGTCAATATCACAAAGTATACATTGTCCTTTAATTAAGACATAATTGTTATCTGTATCACAAGTAACTGGTGGGGAAGGAGGAAGGACACATTGGTCATTGAGAAGAACGTGGTCAGAATCACAAGAGGTACAACCATTAAGATCTTTGCATGTTAAGCAGTCTGCATTGCAAGGTACACAACTATTATTTCCATCTCTGAAGTTGCCATTATCCAAGTCGCAAGGTACCAAACATTGACAACCTTCGAGAACTAAACCAGCAGAGCATGTTAAACAGTCATCAGGATTGGGGCCATCACAAGTGAGGCATGAAGCGTCACAAATGATACATTTACCATCAACGAATTGAGCTTGGGCGACACAGTCCAAACATTGGTAATCAAGAGGACCAGAACAGGTATTGCATGATTGATCACAATCCACACAATCTCCATCATACAAGACTTGAGGACTATTGCACTCAGCACATTTAGAACCATCTGAAGTGCAGGATTTGCATTTGGTGGTATCACAAACTGGGACACATGAACCGTCAGCACTAACCTCAAATCCAGCGAAACATTGAGTGCAGGCATTTGGACCAGAATCACTGCATGCAGCACATGATGAGTCGCATGTAACACATTTTCCATTCACCAAGAATTGAGAGGCCAAAGCGCAAGTTAGGCAATCTTGATTTGTCATACCACTACAAGTCTGACATGAAGGATCACAATAACAGTCTCCATTCACCAAAACTTTTCCTGGTTTACAAGCAGTACATTCTCCTGTACCGCAACCACCGCAAGTCAAACAATCATCTGCACAGGCTTGACAAACATTGCTTTCATTTAAGAAAGCACCGTCATTGCAATCAATACAATCATTGGCATTTGGACCATTGCAAGATTTGCAAGATGGGTCGCAGGGTTGGCCGTAAAGGGTTTGGACACCAGCGTAGACCCAGATTCCTTTGTAAGTGAAATCGGCACCAGTGGTGTTCAAAACAGTGGAAAATCCAGTAGTGAAGAAAACATTAGCTGGGATCAAGATTCTATCAACATCATCAAATTCGATTGAGTTGGCGGCGTTGCTTTGTTGGAACCAAGCCTTTATTATTTGATCTGTTGTTGAGAAATGCACTTGCACAAAAAACCAATCGTCTTGGTAAAGAGCTGCCAATTCCTGTTCTGTGGAAACGATTTGGTTATCTCTTTCATAAGTGGCTTTGACCCACAATGAACCTGCTCTTGTGAAAACTTCACAAATGTTGTTTCCAGGGGTAGTGATATCAGTTCTTTGCTCGAAAGAGTAGATGACAATTTGTCTGTCATCAGGGTTGAAACCTCTTGCTGAATCAAGTTTGACCCAGAGACCGAACCCATAATCTTGGGCCTCAAAGAAGGTGTTGTAAAATGAGTAGAGACTGGTTTCATCGCCGACTTGATTCTGAATAACAGTGTTTGGGTTGAGCAATATTTCAACATATGGGACATCTACTGGTCCTCTGAAGTATTTGTTGCAAATGGATTCAGCTTGAGAATCGTCCCACATGCCAGGCTTTGATTGCCATGAGTTAACTCCGTACCAAACATTCCAACCGGTCAATTCTCCATTGAAACCAGTGGTTCCCATATCGTAGAAGGCATCATGACCAAGATAGAATGAAATGACCCCTGAGGTTGGTGTTTGAACAACAGGAGTAGGGAAATCGTAGGTAGTCCAGGCACCATCGATTCTAACTCTAGCCAAAGCAACTTGGGTGTTGTAAGAGTACATAAACATAAAGAACTGCCAGGAGTTTTCATGGGTGTGTCCTGAGAAATTGAAAGTGTAACAAAGGTTCATATTGTTTGTTTGGGTGTCATGGGTACAAACTCTGTAGTAACTGCTTGTGGCGTAAAGAATTGCGTGTCTATCGGCAAATTTCACATCTTCCTCGATATCTTCGTCGTATTCAGAAGTCAATCTGAAAATGACGGTCTCTTCCTCTTCGTGATCATAAGTGTAGTCGATGAAGTCCAACCAACGGACCCAACCTCCAATGACGTAATCCTTGAATAAGGCTGCGGTCAAATTGACGCCAGTGTCTTCATAAAGAACGAAATCGTCGTCATAGCCAAAGTAAGTTCTACCATCGACAATGTTTTCATCTCGATCGTCGTTTCTGGTATAGTTTACAACAGGGTTAACATCGGAGAAACAGACTCCTCTTATCATAGAATCAAGAGCTTCTTTCTTGGTATCCAAGGTGCTGACCTCACTGACTGAGTAAAGTTGGGATTTGACTGCGATGACTTGATCAATGACGGTTTCTAGAGATTGGATGATCTCTTGAATATCTTTATCATCGCTTTGGAGGCCGCTGTTTGAGAGGTATTGGCTGACTTGGCTCTTGATGCTGTCGATTGAATCCTGCTTGATCAAGTTCATGGAGCTGAATTTGTCCATAAGGGTAATGGTTTCTTCCAATTGGGCCTTAGAACCAACTTGGAGGAGACTTGATACATGGGTGTCAATACTTTGGCCGAATTGGCTGACCATGGACTTGGCTGTTTCGAGTTTCTCGATGTCGAAGCCCATGGCTTCTGGGGTGTAGTTCGTCACTTGGTCAATGAAACCATTAATGGCAGATCGCGCGTTGTAGAGATCAGCGCAATTACTTTGGAATTGAGTGACATCAACGGACAAAGCATCTGCGAGGGTGTTGATGTCGCTGACAGACATCTTGACCTGACTCAAGATCGTTCTTTTGCTTCTTTTACGGGCGCCTCGCTCAAGAAGGGAATTCCATTTTATTTCTAAATAAAAAATTATTAAAAAAAAAGGGATTTATAGAGGTACCTTCGGTTGTTGTCTCCATGGCCGAAATCCCATAGGAGATCAGCAAAATGGTGATGAAAAAGGTTATGTTGAGAAAATTTTTTGTTCGCATGTGCTCTTGCGATTATATTTTTCTGGTTTTGAAAAAGGATAAGAAATATTGATTTTGATGGCAATATAAACCGAATTTTTGCGTTTTGAGAGCTGTTTTTGAGGGTTTTAAAACTCATTCAAATTTTAAAAAATTACAAAAACGCATACTTTTTTCTAAAAAAAAAAAAGGAAACTTTATTTTAATCTGCGTTATTTCATCTGGAAAATAAAAATTAGTGTATGGAAATTTCTCAGAAATTTTTTTTTTTTTAATTTTTTTTTTTCTAAAAAACATAAAAATCCCAAACTTGATTATTCTTTTTTCTCCCCCACGCTTGAACCTAAAATATAGGCCTAAACATTAAATAAAAATCAATATAATCAGTATTATTCAAATGTTTTCTGAAACCAACTGTCACTCTATCCCCATTTATCATTCTTCAGTGTTGAAGCCAAATTTTACAACCACGAGTCCCACTCCTTCAATAAATTTTTTGAATACTGACCAAATGATGGTAAACGACACTTCCACTCCCAACAAAATCCAAAAGAACTTTTGCGACATAATACTTACAAAGAGTTTCTTAACACAACCTCTTAACATTTCACATAATAAACCAATTATAAAAATTCATACACTAGACAATGCGAATGAAACACAAGCCATAACAAAACATATAAAATTTTCTGAAGAAGAGTTGGAAAATAACAGCATCACGAAACTTGAGAATGAAGATGGGGTTCTGGCAATCAACAGGAACTTCTCAATGAAAACTGAAGAAAATAATGCAAGCGAAACGCTCAAAGCGAAGAAAAAATTCAGTAGTGACTATTTTAATGACAGAAAACGACCTGGTTACCCAACATTAACCCAAAAAAAAAGAGATTTGGCCCCTTTGTTAGAGATTGAAGGGATAGAAACAATTTCTTGTAGGGATTCAGAGCTTGGAAACCATGAGGAATCCACAAATCATCAAAAAATTGAAGAAAAATCTAAGAACTACATTATAAATGAACTCGAGAACATTGAGCGATTGAAGACTTACAAGACAAAAATGGAGAAGTTTGTGATCCTTTTTAATAATAAACCTCAAGATGGAATACGGTATCTCATAGAAAACAAGATCAAAACAACAGAGGAAGATATAGCCAATATTTTGCTCACTTATGAAGGCTTAAGTAAAGAGTTGCTGGGACAATACTTTGGTTCTCCTGATAATTATAATCAGGAAATCTTTAATTATTTTTGTTCTTTGTTGGATTTCACAAAATTAGAACTGGATCAAGCCTTAAGACTGTTGCTTTCTCGATTTAGATTGCCCGGGGAAGCGCAACAAATTGATCGGATTGTTCAAACTTTTTCAAAGAAATATATGATGGACAATCCGAATGCTTTCAACGATGAAGATACCCCTTATATAATGTCTTATTCGGCAATTATGCTCAGCACGGATGCACATTCAACCAATATTCTACAAAAAAACAAAATGAAAAAACACCAATTTGTGGAGACTAATAAAAAAATATGTCCGTCAGTCACTATTGAGTTTTTGGAAGGAATGTATGATAGAATAGTTTCCCAAAAATTTGAAACCCAAACTGATTGTATTTGTTTTTTATATGGAGTTACATTTAACTTAATTCTTGTTTTTAGACATTAATATAATTTATGAACGACTCCATTTTTCTCAATCCGATTCAACTAGTCTAAACGCCAATCAAAATCAAGGAGCAATGGAAGCCATTGTAAGATAGACTTTGAAATTATTAATTTATTTTTTGCTAAAGATCAAAGAAAATCTGGAAAAGGAACTAACAAAAGGACACCAGTTTCTCAAATATGGAAGGAAAGGCAATATTTTATATATTTTATTTATTCATTTTTGAAAAAAAAGGTAAGCCCAAACAAAGATTTGTTTATTTGGATGATAAACAGGGCAAAATATATTGGAAGAATGTTGATAAAAAAAATCAAACTTCTCGTTTCATCTCTCTTCCTGAAGTTTAAAAATTAAAAATTTTTTTTTTTTAATTAAATATATAAAGGTAAGCGATTTGTTTCTTGGAGTGAATTCAACTCCTGTTATGAAGAAAAACAAAGTTCCAATTGAATTCGATCGATTTTGCTTTTCGATCGTTACATTTAACAGGTTTGATCAGAAAAAAAAAAAAAAAAATTTAAAATTAATTTACAAAAAAAAAAGAAGTTTGGATCTCAAAGCAGTAGATATAAAAACAAGGATAAAATGGGTAAAATATCTAAAGCATTACCTTGTGGAAAAAAGAGACAAAATTTATGCAGTATAATGAAAATTTTAAAATAAATTAATAATGAATTAGAATAAAATTGATGAGAAAAATGCGCACGGAGAAGATAAAATCTCAGAGGTATATAGATAATTTTTTATTTGGGCAGGGATTATAATCATATTTGAGCTTTGGAAATTGGAAATTTTCCCAAATTGGGAAACATACTTTGATTATAAAAAACTCAGACCAATAGCCTTTGAATCCTATAGAAATGTTGTTCACAGGGAAACGAAAAACCACAAATCCAAGAGTGAAAAAACTCATTTTTTTTCTTGTTTTACAACAAGAAATTCTTTGAACCCGAAAGTGCAATTTAATTTCACAGAGCAAATCCAAGAAAGTGATAATTTCTCAAAAAAACACAACCAATTTTTATTGGTGAAATTATGGCAAATAGGGATTCCTGTTTGGGTGAGAAAAACGTTGTGGCCTATAATAATTGGAAACAGATTAGAAGTATATTTGCCCATTTCGAGTTTTTTCAAAATCAAAATATTTGTTTCTATATAAAGTTTTTTAGGAGTATTTTAATTATTTTATTATATTTTAATTTTTTTCAATGCTTTTTAAAATGAAATTTTTAAAGATTACAAAAGAATTATATCAATTTTTAATGATAAAATTGGAGGATGTAAATAATGATACAAGTCCTTTTGATAAAGCGATGAATGTGTCGATAACACTAATGGAAAAAGATTTAGAGTACACATTTCCTAAATACTTAATTTTCGAAGACGAAAAGAAGAGAAAAGTAAAAATTCGTCCTTCTTTTAATCATTCTTATCAAGAGCTTAAGAAATATTTTAAAAGCCTTTATTTTCTATCGATTGGATCTTGGTTATGTGCAGGTTAAAATAATATACTTAAAAAGAAAAAAAAAACAATAAAAAATAAAGGGAATGTCTTATTTAGCAGCCATTTTGTTAACATATTTGGATGAATATGAATCTTACAGTTGTCTTATAAATTTGACACATTCTAACCATTTTTTGTCATTTTTGCGAGGGGATGTTCGAGAGGTGGAATTTAAAATGATTATCATTTTTTATTTTTTATTTTATTAATGAAAGATTGAGTGGAGAGTGAATTATTTTAACGAATATTTCCAGAAAGAATTACCTAATTTATATCAACATTTCAAAGCACTTGATTTGAGCACTGAAATATTTTTGCTTTATTGGTTCCTTTCTTTGTTTAGTGCGTAAACAATTGATTTCCTGTTTTAATAATTAATGAATCAAAATCTTTCAGTTCTTTAAGTAGCCAAATAGTTTCCAGAATATGGGATTGTTTCTTTTTGGAAGGGGAAGTTTATGGTGTAAAGGCTGGTTTAGGAATATTAAAATATTATGAACTAGAATTAAGGCTTTCAACTTTTGATGAAGCGGTCACTCTATTGAAAGAAATTAAAAAAACAAATGAATCGATGTTGTTCAAATATATAGAAGAAATAAATGTAAAAAAACACAAATTTTCTAATTAATCTATCTCTTCTTACTCATAGATTCCTGACAAAGAGTATTCCACATATTTGAAAAATCAAAAAATGGCTAATATAAATACTTTGGTACACCAGGCTATGTTGGGGTTGGGTTAAACTTATTTATTTTTTTTGGATTATTGGAAACTTGTTTAATAAAAATCAGAGCTGCGCAAATTAAAAAAAAAAATAATTTAATAATTAAAAAAGGGGGGGAAAAAGACAAAAAATATTAATTTTGTATATAAAATAAAACCAAATGGAAAAAGATTCGGAAATTGAGAACAATCCAGAAATTCATGAAAAAAAAGAATCAACAACCAACGAACAAAAAGAGATCCCTGAGTCTCAAGATCATATAATTAAAAAAAAGAAAAATAAAAAAAAAAAGGAAAAAAAGCAATTGGAGTCGGATGAGAAAAAAACCACTGAAACAGAAATAGAAGTCGAAGATCCTCAGAAACAGTACGAAAAAGAATTGCAATGGTGTATTGATCAAATCAAGTTTGGAATTGTTACAAATAAATTGGATTCACTGCAATGTTGATTTATATTGTTATTTTGTACTTAAAAAAATATATTATTTTAGTAAAAGAATCAGAAAAAGTTCTTCAAGTTTTGGAGTCAAAAACAGCACCTTTAGTTAAGAAGAGGCATTTAATGAGTGTGGTTTTTGGTGATTATAGAAAACTGATGAAAAAAAAGTGAATTGAATTTGTGCTCATTATAAAAATATGGATAAAGAATTAAAAAAGCTTTTTTTTTTTTTTAATTTTGAAAAATCTGATTTTTTAAAAATTTTAGTATAAAGATTGTTTTCACCAAATATAGTATAAAAATAAAACAAAAAAAATTAAAATAAAAAAAATTGCATCTTTCATATTTTACAGTCCTTTTATAAATTGAGTTAAATTTTTAAAAGAAATTTAATTAGTCTTTTCATTTTTTCTTCTTGGCTGAAATTCTAGATTTAGACCTCGATCGACTTCTTGATTTGGATCTGGAATCATGTTTTCCTTTTTTCTCTTTATTGTATTTCGAACTTTTATCTTTTTGTCTCTCTTTGCTTCTTCTTCGATCTCTATCCCTGGATGAAGATCCTCTTTTTCTTTTGTTCCTTTTATCTGATTCCTGTGAGTCTTTTTCTTCCCCATCATTTTTCATATCTACAAAAATCTTATATTAAAAAAAATAAATCAATACCAGCTGGAAGATTATTTGCCATATTTAAATTAGAATAATAATAATTGGACATTCTCATCATATTTGGATTGTTTCCATAATAGTTCATGTAAGGGTTCCACATTGGATAATAGTACATATAATTTTGTGGGTATGTTCCTCCATTTCTTGAATAGTATCCCATTTGGCCAGGAGCTTTTGGAAAATAGTTCCTTTCAGATTTTGGATCCTCTTGCTTTCCTTCAGCTTTATCATCAAGGATCGTTTGAGAAATTTTCCCGATTTTTTCTTCTTTTTGTTCAACCTTGCCTTCATCAGATTCTTCTGCTTTTTGGCTCAACTCTTCTGGACCAGTTTTGACGGATAGTTCATCCTCTTTTGATTGATTTAAAATTTGGTCTTTGATCTCATTAAAATGCTCAATGCGTCTAAAAATTTGTTATTATTATTTTTTTTAATTATTTTACCCCAAATTATTTTCTTCCATAAATCGGTCCACATCATCATAATCTTCTTCATTTGTCTTCAAGACTGGAGCATTTTCATTATTAGATAGAGGAGGTTTGTTAAATTTTGCAGTTGAATTTGCATCTTGGATATCAAAATTCATATAAGGTGCCTCTTCTTCTGCACTTTTATTGAGATTATTCTCAGTGTTTTCAAAAAAGCTACAAATCTCCCTCCCTATTTCCAATGGAATTTCCTTAGAATTTAAATTATTTATTTTGGAATTTATTGTTATTTAACCTGAGTATCCCTACTCTTTTTTATGGGTTCATTGTTGTTAAAGCGATTTCTCAAATGAGCAATTTTGTTGAAAGACAAATCAGAATATCTCAACCATTTGATTCTAAAGGAGCCTCCCAATTTAATATTTTCTATAATTTTATTGTATTATTTTCAAATCTTTTAAAATTAATTATAAATAGTACCAGTATCTTTCCAAAATGGGGACGTTTGATCTGTTGTGATTAAAGATTCCATCCTTGCGAAGCCTTGAAACTTTGAGCTTTTATTTACCGAAAATATCAATAAAACATTAGGAGTTGTTGCGAAAGCTTCATTTAATTTTCTCTAGAATAAATTGGATTTTATTTTATACAAAAAAAATGAAAATTTACTTGATTTGGTAAAGTTGTTGCCCATTTTGAAAATTTTCGAGCTAAATCAATGTTATCTAAGTTGCCACTCTTTATTATATAATATTTGGCATTATTCAATATATCAGCTATATCAGTTGGAACAGGAGGAGGATGTTGAGGGTGATTGTTACCATAAGATTGATAAGGTTTATACTGTCTATATCCTCCAGATTCCATATTTTTGTTGTTATTGTAAAGGAATTGATTGTTTTTTGGAAAAGCATTGCAAAATGCACATCTTCCTTTTTGATTTCTAAAGTGGGTTTCATAACCTTTAGAAATTTTTAAAATAAATTTATATGAAACAAAATTACATCCTTTGCATGCTTGTCTCTCACAACATGTTGTTGTTATTGGCTGTTTAAAATTATCGTTGCAAAGTGGACATTTTCCATTTGCTCTTAATTTACAAATTATTTTTTTATTGTATAAAAATAAATTAAAAATTAAAAACTTTCTTTCTTCTATTACGTCAGACATAATATACATTTTATCTTCAAGGGACATTTCTGGAGTTCGTCTCTCCACAATAACCACAGAATTTGTGGAGATTTTTTTTTCATTTTCAAAGACTAAATTAATTTTTGTTACGGTAATAAATTTTTTGGTGGTTTTTTATTATTACCTTCATTGGACCTTTCATCATATATTATGAGTTCCGAATTTATTTGACCTAAAATATAATATATGTATCTTTTTTTTAAGAAATAAATAAAATTAAAATTCAAAATATATAATGAAAAAATAATCAATCTTTTTCTTTTTCTGTTTTTTTTTTTTAGATTTTTTGGTTTTTTAAAAGTTTTTGAAAATATTTCTTCCAGAAAAAAAAAGATAATGCTCTTAAAATAGTTTGGGGGAACATCATTTTTCTTTTCATTCATTAATTATACCTAATTTTCTTGCCTCAGCTATCAATCCTTTAAGATCCTTGATGAATATGGATTCTCCATGAAATTTTACCGTATCCAGTTTATTTTCACTTTTAAATTTAAATGAAATATGACCTTCCTTCATTTTATCTTAATTTAATTAAAATTAGAGGAAAGCATTTAAAGTTTGATAAAGTTCATGGCAAAACATAAAAAAAGTTTTAATGGAGGAAAATTTGTTAATAATATATTAATTAATTTTTCAAGTGACTTATTACAATGCTATTCTATGATAAGTTGGAATGGTTGAAAAGACGGTGTTTTGAGCTTTTGACCTAGAATGAAATGAATTTTAAGATGTTGGTGAAAAGATGTACTTGTCGGGAAAAATTTGATTTCCTTTTTTTTTTAATTTATTTTTTATAAAAAATCTAGAAAAATTTTAATATAAAGTTTAATTAAGAAAATTCCAAAAATCCTGAATTAATAAAGTTCTGCTGAAGAAATCATAAGAAATTATTTTTTTTCTTTCATAATTAATTAAGAATGATATTTGAAATGACTAAAAACTCATTATATGTATTTTGGACTAAAATTTTAAAAATTTATTTATTTTGGACAATATATTATTATTAGTGAATAATTTGAACACATTATCCAAAATTCATTTGAAAATACTATTTTTTCTCATGGAGGATTATTCTCATTTTTTAAACTCTTATATTTAATTATTTTTTTCTAATTATTTTGGGCTGCGATCATTTCAATTTCGATTTTACCTAATAAGATTATTGGAAAAACTTCTTTTAATGTTTATACCATTCAATGGTAAAGCTTTCACTGCTATGCAAGTTCTGGCAGGAAAAACTCCATTAAAATATTTTTCATATTCCTTGTTTACCAAAGGATAATCTTCCATGTTCTTTTTAACTAATTTTAGAAAAATATCTAGAAAAGATAGCTACTATCAAATAAATGGTTGTCTTGATAACAGAGTCAAAACCACTTTTCCCTGTCTTCAAAATTTCCCCTAAATTTTTCATTGACTAAAATTATGATAAAAAATCTTTCTATTTTTTAAAAACTTGTGTAGTTTGTTCAACAATATCATCAGAAATCAGCTTTCCAGTCTGAGAAAATAATGAACTCATAAAAAAAACAGAGAAAATAGACAAATGTACACTAGGATCGATTCCTAAAGACCCAGAAGTATAAACAAAGAAAGCATCTTTATTCACTAATTTTCCTTGAGAATATGGTCCTATTGCCTTAGGAGCGTTGGGGCTGGCAATTGTCTCAATGAATTTGTTCGAAGAGATGTTGCTGGCTTCCATTTTCAGGAAATTTTTTATTAGATTTAATCTTCTATAAGGATTAATTTTTGCGAATCTAAACATATTTTTTCCTTCCTGTTTAAATGTTTAATTTTTTTTATTTAAGTCTTTTCTAAGAAAATGATGAATTTCTTAAATTTTTTATTTTTGAAAAAAAAAATTAAAATTATTTTTTTTATAATTTAAATGTTCTTAATCAACGAATCAAAACTCATAAATCCCATCTATCTATGAAAAAACAGGACTAAACGAACAAGTTAATAAAAATAATTATCTGTTTTTTTAGCAAAATTTATCAGATTCCTTGATTTTATAATTAATTCATTTAACAGGAGTCAATTTTGAAAATAATCTCAGATTTATAAAAAAAATTAAAGAAAATTCCATAACTTTGAACTTTTATATTTTTGATCTCATATATGAAGTGGGGCTTATCACAGGTAATGGTAAAGTTTCTATTGACCCCATCAAAGGTGCAGGTTATTTCAGACCCTTTCATGGCTTTGTATTTTTTTATGATTTCATTTTCCGGATTATAGAAATATCTATCACAATTATAGCCTAAAAGCCCAACTAGAGTCTTCCAAGAATTTCTTTCTTGAAAAGCTGTTCTTGGAAGAATCCCTATGAAAAGCCAATTTTTCGGTAAAGAAATAATTTTTACTTTCCATGAAATTTTGGTAGAGAAGTCAAGATCTACATTTGAGATGAAGCAATAAAATTTTTTATCGTTGACTTTTTTTTTAAACGATTTGCAAAATTCGTGGATTTCTTTCTCTTCGATGATAGAGTTCTCCAGGTTGAACTCCATATATTTTCCCAAAGCAGGATTGGGAACATTATCTTCGAGTTTCACCGATTGGGAATGATTGTGACTGTTGATTTTGATTTTGACTTCATCTTGGATTTTTTTTAATTTGTTCATTAATATTGATAATTCGTTGGGAATGATATTTTCTAATAAATTGTCTTCCTGAAAATTAAATTTTTGACCGACTATATCAAACATCACTCCTAAATCTTTGAAGGTTTTATCGATTTCCAGAAGGTTCGAATATTCGGTGTTATTATCCAATTTTTTTTTGACATATTCAAAAAGAGAGACATTGGATTCCTTTATTTTCTGAATTCTCTGGTGAGAGTCCTTCAGTTTTTCAATGGAAGCGTCAATCAAAAAATTCATCTCATACTTGAAATTCATCAAAAGGTCGATAAATTTGTTGGTTGTTGAAGAATGAAATGATAAAATTTGATCCTTCTTATCTTTCTCCTTTATGAGATAAGTCTCCAGTTCCTGAAAAAAATCAATGATTGTAATCGTGCTTTTGATTTCATTGTTCTCCTTCAGGCATTTACCACAAATGAAACCTGTATTTTTGCATGATCTATCATAGCAATACATAATTATCGGCTGCTTGTGATTCATGCAGGAGTAAGTGTTGATTTTTATTAAATTTTCTGCTTCTAGCAAGGATGATGAATCCATATTTGCGAGGGGGAAATTAAAAAATAGTCGATTTTAGCTTTGTGTTTTTTTTAATTAATTTTGGTATCATAAACAGGACTTGAAATTAAAGTAGGAAAGAAAAAATTGGAGTTTAATTAAAACAAAATGGAGGAAAGAAAAAAAGTCGCCTTTTTGAAAAAATATGAGCAAAAATAAAAAAACCTATATTAACAAAAAATTCAAAAAAAACGATTTTTTAAAAAAATTAAATTTTCAAAAAAAAAAACAAGTTTTTTAATTTTTTGTTTTTCAAATCCTCAGCATTTTTTCTTTGGAATAAAAAAAAAATCAAATTTTACAAAAAAAAAAAAAAAAATATAAAATTATTTCAATTTTATATAAAATAGCAAGATGACTTTATATCTTTTGTTCGAAAGTGCCATTGGATACGCCCTTTTTCAAAAATTGGAATTCGATGAAATGAACGCATCTTCAATTCAATTGCAAAAGGCGATTTCCAAAATGGATTCGTTTTCCAAAATGATCCGTCTAAAGGTCCACCAAAAAATAAGCTAAATAATTACTAAAATTGTCATTTGTAGGCATTTTTTCCGTTTGCACATGCAGAAAAGGCTTTATCAAATGCGTTGGCATTGGCAGATAGCAAGGTCTCTGAGGATTTGAAGAGTTTTTTGGAACTGAACCTTCCTCAAGGAAAGAAAAATAAAAAAGCAACATTAGCAGTTTTGGATAAAAATCTAGCAGGAAACCTATCACAGGAATGCAATGTTGAAATTCAAACAGGAGATGTCATCACTGAATTATTTAGGGGAATTAGAACTCATTTTCATGATTTTTTAAAGAACAAAGGTTTTTAATTTTATTAAATTTTGTTTATATATCATTTATTTTTATTTAGAAACCGATATTATAAAGGCTAATTTGGGTCTGGGTCATTCCTTTTCTAGGAATAGAGTGAGTTTGGATATCAACAGGCAAGACAAACATATCATTCAAAGCATCGCTATTTTGGATCAATTGGACAAAAACCTCAACACCTTTTCAATGAGAATAAAAGAGTGGTTTTCATGGCATTTCCCTGAGTTAGCCAAAATTGTCACGGATAATTATACTTATGTGAGAATTGTCAATCTGATCGGAGTAATTTTCATCTTATAAAACATTTAAATTAAATTTAACAAGAATAAACATAATATAAACGAGGAAATGATCCCGCAGATCGAAGAAATTGTAACTGATGGAGAGTTAGCCAAATCGATTTTTGAAGCTGCAAAGGTGTCAATGGGACAAGATTTGACAGAGATTGATAGTGTAATATGAGATTAAAAATGAAAATTAGTTTTTTTTTACCAGCAATCTATTGCTGAATTATGCAAGCGAATTTTGGGTCAATTTGAATTCAAAAACAGCATACAAGGTTATCTCAAAGATAGAATGAAAGCTGTTGCTCCCAATTTAACTACATTAATAGGAGAAAATGTATTATTTTATTTTTTGTTCTTTCTGAATTTTGAAAAAAAGGTTGGAGCGAAATTAATTTCTCAAGCAGGATCCTTGATTAACCTTGCAAAATACCCAGCATCGACAGTTCAAATTTTAGGTGCGGAAAAAGCACTTTTCAGAGCCTTGAAAACCAAAGGAAACACTCCTAAATATGGACTCTTGTATCATTCCTCATTTATTAGCAGAGCCGCCACCAAAGACAAAGGAAAAATTTCCAGATACGTTGCTAACAAATGCTCTTTAGCTGCAAGGATTGATCAATTTTTAGTGATGGTATTTTGATAATTTTTAATAAACATTTTCTGGTTTTGTCTTATTTTATATTCATTCATAAATATTATAAAAAATTATTTACATTTTTTTTTATGAAAGCCAACTGATAGATTTGGAGAAAAAATGAAGGGCCAAGTTGAAGAAAGATTAAAATTTTTAGAAACAGGTGAAGGACAGACGAAAAACGAAGAGGTTATGAATGAAGTGTTGCAAGAACTTAAAAATGAGAATCTCTATGTCGAAAGTGAAAATGTTGTTAAAAAGAAGAAAGATAAAAAATCTAAAAAGAAAAAAGCCATTGATACAGTTGAGGAACCAGTTGTTGAAAATGGAAAAAAGAAGAGAAAAGCTAAGGAGGCAGCTGAGCAAAATGAAGAGGAGATTGAAAAAGAAATACCTCAGAAAAAGAAGAAAAAAGTGAAAACAGCTTAATGAAATTAAGCAAACAAGAAAAAATTAAAGACCAAAGAAATTATTATTATAGAAAAATTTAAATTGATTTGTTTCATTAAATTTAAAGCAATTTCATTTAATATTTGGAAACTTAATTAATTAATTAGAAGCTTCAGAAACCATAATGTTTTTGGATGAAATACATTACATTTTGCGTTTGCATGAACTCATTCAAAAACATCTCATCCCTTTTGTTTTTTACTTTGGTGAGCACTGTTATTCTGATTTTTTGCACATCAAGTTCCTTTCCAAAACATTAAATTTTTTATTAGATATAATTTTATACATTTTCATTTAACATAGGTGGATCTTTTGGAAGTAAATCAATCAAATTGGTTTTTACGCGCTCCTGAATAATTAAGAAAATTGTTTTAGCCTTCTCTTCCTGGTCTTTTGTTGGGTTCAAAATAAGATGTTTCCAATTATGAGAAAATTTCCAAAGTATCACATTTTGGAGCCGATGAGAAGCCATTTTATTGAAAGATTCCTTGTAGATTTTTTTCAGAGCATGTTTTATATCCTGAAAAACAGGAAATAATTTTAAAATGTTTTGAATCTCTTCTTCAGGATAAATTATTTCATTTTCGTCAAGCAGATAAAACAAACAATCAGAATGATTCATTAGGTCCGCGTATTCAAATAACGTTTTTTTAGAAGCATTCAAACCTAGGAAAATAAATTTTTACGAAAAATTGAAATGCACTACCAATCAAAATTGGGCTTGGGGATCCTATAAGGTCAAACATGGTTTCATTCAAACTAATGACCATGGTATCTACCCAAAGAATGGGCCTCATAATATGGAAAAAGGTCAGTCTGAAAATATTAATGTTTTATGATAGAGAATAAAATATTGTAGTTTTATTTTTTATTATAATGGAAAAAATTCGTTAATTTTTATTTAATTTTTACACTGTAGATGTCAAAAGGGTCAAATTGGTGGAAACGAAGGCGATGTGTTTTTCCATCATAAGAGCATATAGTAAAAATCGAAAATCTTCGAAGGGAATATTGGAAAACACTAAGGGACTGCACCACAGGAAACTTTGAAATTGTAGCATATTTTCAGGAGGGATCTTAAAAATAACCATTTCGTCATTATATTTTGATTGAAAGCAATCTATTATTATTGGCTCAGATAAGCATTTTTCAATCGTTGTATGTGATATTTTTTCAAGGCAACTCGTAAAGGATGAATTCACAATCTTAATAAATATAAAAAAAAAAAAAAGCAAATTATTACTTCCACTATAAGATCCTTAGCTTTTAAGAGATTATTTTCTTCATTATATAACTCTAATCTTTTCAATTTTATTCCCCCTAAATTTTACAAAATTTGATAATTTTTTTTAAGATTTTTGAAATGACTTGTCATTTCTGAAAAGAATTTAAAGAATAAGTTTGGAAAAGGATAATATGTGATGAAGGAATAAACTTTTGGAACAAGATAATAATGTTTTCCCTCTCCCTCCTTTTTAAAGAATTAAAAGAAAAATAATTATGATAATAATAACTTTGCAAAAATAATCATCAATCAATATTGAAATGCAATATAAAATATGATGAGGGTTCATGTCTTCCAGCATTTTGCTACCATAATTTTGATTATAAGTGTTTTGATGTCTGAAGGTAACGATGAAATATCTCTCTTTGTCAACTTCACAGTTATCCTCATAATTATAATTTTTCGTTATAATCTGATGTCTTTTTTCAGCATGGATTCTTTTTACCCCCAAACCAAATGGAAAACAAAAATTTGGCAAAACCTCATAAAAGGGCCTATAAAAATATATTTTAATAAACACTAGTTTTTTAGTTTCACTTTTCTTCTTTAATATTATTTTCACAGGTCGCACTATCAAAATCAAACAAAATTCGAGGAGCTATCCGATTGGATTTGAAATTTTTTTCAGAAGTTGCATCTAATTCCTGAGGATCAGCCCCAATAATGACGAAATCCTCAAACAATTTCGTAGCGAAACTTTTTTGACTTTTACTCTGGCGGACAATATTTGGTGATCCCTCTTCAACAGTTTCATTAATAGGAAGACATTCATATTCGCTGGTATTTCTCATAAAATTATCGAATTTGAATTTAGTTGGTGCCACCACTACTTTTTGTTCTTCGTTCTCGTTGAGAGAATAGGATTTCTTTAAGTAATTTTTTTGTTCATCTACACTTGAGACACTTTCAGAATGATCTTTTATTTTCTTGATGACTTTTTTGTGTCCGATTGTTAAAATTGGGTCATTTGAACGCTTCAGAAGATTTCCCGAATTTTCTAAATTAAACCCCACTGCTGACTCTTTCAATCCTTTGAGGAATTTTATTTGGCATCTATCAACTAAACTTTTTTTAAAAGACTGAAAGAAAACAAACAATATTTACACGCAGTTCTTGTTATTATTTTTGAGTCACATGGTTTCGCCAAACTCATATAGCTTTTTCCCTTTTTAAAGTCAATTGGATAATCCAAATCATCTTCTTCATTTTCTTCATTTTCTTCCGATTTCGGTTTTCGACATATAGTGTTGATCTGTGTATTCTTATCAACTTTCGGAAAACAAAATGAGTCCTTAAACGAAATATCTTTTAACTCATATGGATTTCCACTTTCTTTTAAGCCTTCCAAGTGATAGGATTCCATAGAGCTTCGACTGAAATCATTCGGTCTTGCTTTAATTTCATTCAAGCCTTCATCTCTTCTGATGTTTTCAGATTCACTTTTGGCTTCTTCCTCCACTTGTTCTTGCAAAGCCTTTGCTTCATCATGAATTAATTGCAAATCAGAGGAGGTATTTTTGTTCATATCAATATAATTTTTGAGTTTGTTGAGCAAAAAATTCAATGAAATCTGAAGTGAATTAAACTCATGAGTCAAATGACGAAGTTGTGATTCTAACAGATTATTTTTTTGGCATAGAGATTCCACTTGCTTGTGATCGAGAGGGAGAGCGGATTCGCCGTTTTTTGAGTTTTTCTCGTTCATTGAGAAATAAATTAATAAAATTCTTTGTATTTTTGTTTTTTAATTATTTCAATTATATATATATGCAATTTAAAATTTAACAATGAAGATTTATTATTCAAGAATTGGCTTTTTTTGGAAAAAAAAAGCTCGTGTGCAAATAAAAAAAAATTCTTATTAATTATGATTTTTAATTTCTAATAATAAAAGAATTATTTTGGAATTTACAAAAGTTTTTATTTTTTGGCAGGTGGAGGCTGATTTTGAGCTTGTTCTTCCTTTGCAGCTTTTTCTATTTTAGAAATCATGTCCAAAATGCATTTCCTGACTTCTATGGACATTTTCATATTGTTTAAAGCCTCATCTCTAAACAAAAAATGTATTTAAAATGTTTTTTTTTTCATATTACCTAGCGTAGACTAAAGAATTTTGCAGATTATTGTGCATTTTTTCCAAGAAGCTGCTGAAATTTAAATTTTTTTGCAAATTTCTTGTAAATTTACTTAAAGATATTTTACTCATATCATAAAAATTACTCAACGAACTCATCTCTTAACAAAAATTTTATATCTTTTATGAAAATTGAATTGATGATTTTTTTTAGGTCATCATAGGCCAATCTGATAAATAATTAATGGGAAAATTTGTTTTTGAGGAAACCTTCTATTAGTCGGTTTTGAATCAGTATCTCCTTTCTTTACCAAAATTTTAAATAACCCTTTAAAAAAAGAATCGAAAAAGAAAAAAGCTTCATCGCATGAAATATTATTTGGTTTTTCCATTCCAAAAATTTCCACAATATCTTTACAAAATAATTGAATATAAGAATAAAAAATATTATCAACTTAAAAGCTTTATTGTGTAATCTCCTTTAGACATAAACAAAATTACAGCAAATAATTCTGTCGCATCGATTCTTCCTAATTTTTTAACGTCAAACGTTTGAAAAGTTTCTTGGAGAGCTTGCTTCTTATTCGAAATCACCTCCATATTATTTGGGTTATCAAACCAAAGCATTAAAGGCGATGCGTTTTTTTTCGTAAGTTTTTGCAAAACCTGCTTGAAAGTTTCTTGAGTCCCTTTCAAAAATATAAATATTAGGAATTATCAAAGCAAAATGTTCAACATCCTCCACATAATTCAGCTAAGGCAGCAGGTAAACAATTTGGTGATTTTAAGTTTGCAAATTCTTTTTGAAAATTTGCTAATGAACATTGAATTTCCATCATTTTTAAAGAAAAGTTGCAATTTAATTTTGTTTTTATAAAAAAAAAAGTCTTGTTTAATTTTAATTTTTTTTTTTTAAATATAGAGACAGGTAAAATTCAAACTTCAAACAGAATAAATAATATTTAAATAGATAAACAAAAAAAGAAAATGAACAAAGAAAACAAATCTCAAAACTCCAAGCTCAACATTGATGCCGAAGAATCTGGTTGTCTTTCGTATTTTATCAACCATGAGACATTACTAAACGAAAGATATCTGACTGATTTAACTAATGAATTTAGAAATGCAGGGGTTAAATTTGGAGAGGAATACGAAACTTTTGTAAGATTTCAACCTTTTTTTCCAAGATGTCATTTTAAATTTTATTATAAATTAGATTAGTTCTTTTAACAGCAAATCGTCAGATGTTTACAATCATAAAATGAAAAAAGTTGAGGCACTTTACAAGATGTTTTGCATCCTCAAAAATCAAGTAAAAAACACAAATAGGAGAGAGAAAAAAAAATAATTTTTTTCTTTTTATAAAAAAGATGAGGCAAAAAGTTCAATTTTCCAAACATATTTCTGAATTGTTTTACCTTAAAAATTTGTTGTCGCGAGTTTTCACTACTTGGAAATATAAATATAAATTTGATCGATATTTGAAATTTGTAATATATATTTTGAAAATCATTCTATGTTAAGAAATAAACAA
>Ga0302140_10000765_pt1 | contig 42136 bp, 32 predicted proteins | sample I_Bog_E1_1_FD_202095 | JGI IMG/M metagenome (GOLD analysis project Ga0302140, IMG submission 202095) | Peat permafrost microbial communities from Stordalen Mire near Abisko, Sweden - I_Bog_E1_1 | ecosystem: Environmental > Terrestrial > Soil > Wetlands > Peat | place: Sweden: Abisko, Stordalen...
AAACCCAGCTGAAAAATAATAAAACACCTTTGAGCTCCGCGCCAGATAAGGGTTTCCGGCATCCAGCCAGTTTTGTAAGGTTGGCCGGTTATCTCCGCCAAATCACTTATCGACCCAAGATAAGTAATGTAATGTAATGTAGATTTTCGACTGCATGCCGGACCTGGCAGCGCAACTGGTAATCCTGAAGTGCTTTCTTCCACCCCTTCAGTCCCCGTCAAAAACTTCTTATCAACTTTTGCCGGGTGCCGGGTGCCCCCGGTCTCGATTTTGAGACCAGGGATAGCAAGAGCATCGAGCATAGCTAAATCGGTATTCAGAAACTCGCTCTTCGCGTACTGCAGAATCACAGGTCGATTTCTGATCGGTACCCTTAAGTCGGCTTCCAACTGCCTTCTGCAATCTGGAATCTGGCCGCGCAACCGGCAATCCGGAAGTGAATTCTCCCTTCCCTCCGTCGCCGTCAAAAATTTCTTCCCCACTTTTGCAGTCCATTAACCTCACTCGGCACACAATCGAAGTTTGAAGGCAAAAGCCATCACCCGGAAAACCAACATGATCCCTGGAATCGATCCTTCATCCTTCCAAACCAAAGCACAGGAACTCTTTTCCCGCCCTTTAAAAACCTGCAGTCGCCCACTGTCGCAACGCCTGGGAACGCGTCATTGGCGGAGCGCTCAAGAAAAATAAAGCTGAAGCCGAGCGGTCCGAGTCTTGCTCTGAGCCGAGTGCATCATCGTGATTTCCAATATTTCTCCGAAGTTTGCAGATTCATTCGCAGAAATGCTCACAATAGTTTAATGAGCATTCAGCAAAGCCTCCCAAACCTCGCCAAAGACACCTCGCCCCTCATCTCCATCCTCGATCTCGCGAAGACAATCACTGCATTTTTCTGCGCTGGTACTGTGGAACAGCATTTAATTCATCCACAATCAATAGCTTAATCAGACCAAATCCACAGGAAGACAGAAACTGCTGAGATGTGAAGTTGCGGACCGCCTGCGATTGCCTCGACGCAACCTGCCTTATCCGGTTCACAAGTCCGGCACCTTACAATAACAACATGCTGAGGGATCTGCGCCCGCTCTACGCCTACATGCGCCGCTACCGCTGGGGATACCTCTGGGGCAGCCTCTCCTGCATTGCCACCAATGCAGCGGCGGTGCAATTTCCCAGAGTCCTGGGATGGGCCGTCGACAAGCTCCAAAAAGGTCAAGCCGACCACCGGATGATTCTGCTGTTCGCCGCGCTTTTGGTCGGCATCTCACTGGTGAAGGGCGCATTCCTATACGCCCAGCGCTGGATTCTGATAGGGATCTCGCGCGAAATTGAATTCGACATCCGCAATGATCTTTTCAGCCATCTGGAAAAACAGGATTCGGGCTTCTATCAGCACTACCGCACTGGCGACGTGATGGCCCGCATGACCAACGACCTGAACGCCGTCCGCATGCTGCTGGGTCCGGCGCTCATGTACTCGGCAAACACAATATTTTTTACCATTTTTGCCTTGTATTTCCTTCTACACCTCAGCCCATGGCTGACCCTCGTCGCGCTCGCGCCCATGCCCCTCGCCAGCATCCTGGTCCAGTACCTGGGGCACAGAATTCATGACCGATTCGAACGCATTCAAGCCAGCTTCTCTGAGATCTCGTCCCAGGCGCAGGAGAATTACTCGGGGGCGCGCCTGATCCGTGCCTTTGCGCGCGAGGATTCCCAGATTGGCCTGTTCGAAAAGCTCAATCGCCAATATATTGCACGGTCCTTGCGGCTAGTGCAGTTGATGGGCATGCTGTGGCCGACGCTGGAGTTCATCCTTGGCGTTTCAATGGTCATCACTTTGCTTGCCGGCGGCCATTTGGTCATCCAGCATCGTATTTCTGTCGGCGATTTTGTCGAGTTCAACACCTATATGATTCTGCTCATCTGGCCGATCATCGCAGTGGGCTGGGTCATCAATCTCTTTCAGCGCGGCACCGCCTCAGTCCAGCGCATCGACGAACTGCTTCAGGCCAAGCCGGCCATCGACGACCGCATCGCTGATTTCTCTGTCGGGCCGGATACTGTCTTGCGCGGCGAAATTGAATTCCGCCACCTGAACTTCGGTTATGGCGAGACTCCCGTCCTGCGCGACGTTTCCCTGAAGATTCCCGCCGGCTCAAGCCTGGCCATCGTCGGCCCAACCGGCTCCGGAAAGACCACCCTCGTCAGCCTGCTCTCGCGCCTTTATGAAGCTCCAGTTGGCTCCCTCTTCGTCGACGGCCGTCCGGTGCGCGACTATCCTCTCGCGGTACTGCGCCACAACATCGGCATGGTGCCCCAGGAGACCTTCCTTTTCAGTTGCACCATCCGCGAAAACCTTACTTTCGGCCGACCGGATGCGAGTTCGGAAGAGATACTCGAAGCAGCCGAAGCAGCTCACATTCGAACAGAGTTCGAAGAGTTCCCGCAGGGCTATGAAACGGTTGTCGGCGAGCGTGGTGTAACACTCTCCGGCGGCCAAAAACAACGCGCAGCCATTGCTCGCGCCCTCTTGCGTCGTCCCGCCATCCTCATCCTCGACGACGCTTTGGCAAGCGTGGACACTTACACTGAAGAACGCATTCTTGGCGGCTTGGGCAGTTACACCTCAGCCTCAACCACAATTCTTATCTCCCATCGCGTCTCAACTGTGCGAAATGCCGACAAGATCGCGGTGCTCGATCGCGGAAGAATCGTCGAGATTGGACGGCACGAAGAGTTGCTTGGTCTCGACGGGTACTATGCCGGTCTTTACCAGAAGCAGCAACTGGAAGAAGAACTCACCGTTGCTGGGTGATTCTTGGCAGGCTGGCCAACTGGCGATTGGAACCTCAAGCATTCCATCTTGAACCCCTCCCGGAATCGGAGTCATATTCGTCGCTGTCAAAACCTGTTCTGCCGCCTCTTGTCATGGCCATTACCTGCCGTGGAGCCGGATTGACTTCTGGGTCTCTTGCAACCTCCCGCCAAGCATCGCGCACATTTCGTACACAGGCGATTGCGTGCTCGAACTTGCTAGTGGACGCGGACTGCGAAGCCTGCAGAATTTGCGCGAAGACCGTGGCATAGAATTCGCTCAGCGCCTCCGCAGGCCGGCCACCGACATCCATCCGCAGCCGAGCTTGCAGGTGAACAATGATATCCAGCGCGCGTTTTACTGCTATTCGTCGGGCAGCCAGGTCGCTGCGCTCGACGGCCTCACTCGCCGCATAGAGAAACCGAATGATTCCGTCATAGAGCGCGACGACCAGATCCACGGCCGAAGCGCTTTCCAAAGCGTGTTCCTGATAACTTCCCATCGATGTGTTTCTCCTTAGCCGCCCTGGTTTTGGTTGTAGCCGGTGATTGCCGAATACAATTCGTTGACTCCATCCAATTGCGATGGCAATTCCTGCATGATTTCGTTGGCGCTGTTCAGTTCCGCCGTCAAGCTCGCTTGCTGCACAGAGATCAATGCGCTCTCCTTGGTGATATCGGCATTCAGCGTCGATTCGATATTGCTGTTCGAACTCGAGGCCAGCGCCAGAATTCCCGTCCCTACCGTGGTTCCGGAATTGGTCAGCATAGTCGAAAAAGACTGGCCCCAGCCGTTTGCGTTCTGGAAGAAGCCGACAACTCCGCTATAGTCCGAGTTGAGCACCGAATCCAGGGAAGTGGCGTCAAAGACCAGGGATCCATCGTTGTTGACACTGATGCCCAGGCCGGTGAGGCTGTTGATGTCCGAGGAATTCGTGTAGGACAATGTGCTGGTGGTGGGGCTGGTCGAGTCTACGATGCTGGAGTCCACGGTCATTGCCCCGGCGCTGCCGACGGTCCCCGATGTCAGCGTCAAAATTGTGCCGATGGCGCTGCTGCCCACCGCCACAGTATTCAGGGTTGCGGTGACCCCGAGTCCGGCCGTGTTGATGGCGCTGGCCAGCCCTGAGAGCGTGTTGTCAGAGGAATTGAGTGTGATGGTTTGCGTCGCGCCGCCGCCCACACCAATGATCACGGCCCCCGAGAGCGTATCACCGGCGCTCGCAACTGTTGTCAAAGTGCCGCTATCGGCCGTGGCGGTGGTATAACCTCCGCTGTCGGTGTAATAGAGCGGTGTGGGCGCGGAGGCCAGGATGCTCGAACTCACGCTCAGTCCCCCGGTCGAACCCTCAGTCTGCGACATCAGCGACAAGGTTGACTCTCCATTGCTGGTGACCACAGTAGCCGTCACCCCGATATTGGCGGAGTTGATTGCGCTGGCCAGGCCCGAGAGCGTGTTGTCCGAAGAGCCGAGCGTTACCGTCTTCGTCGCTCCGCTGCCCACCGCGATGGAGATTGACCCGGAGATTGTGGACCCACTACTGACGGCGACTTGAGTTAGCGAGCCATTCGGACTGGCCGTATTCAGCCCGCCCAGAAGCTGTTGCTGCAACAGCGACAGCGTCGGTGAACCAAACAACGGCTCCGGAGTACCTGAACTTGTGTTTCCATCCTGCGTATTCATGGCGCTGACCAGCGAGTTGTAGTCAGTCACGAACTGGCTCACTGTGCTCTCGACGTTCGTGTTGTCATTGCCGATGACCACCTGCACCTGTTCACCGGTCGTACTGGGAGCCAGCAGTTGAAAGGTCACACCGGGAATGAGATTGGCAACGGTATTCGAGGCGCTGGTAAGACCGTCGCCGTCTACCGTCAATATCGCATCTGCTCCCGCCACCGGAGAGGTATAGGCCAAGGGAGAAGCCGTGGCATCCTGGATGCTAGAGTTCACGGTCAACGTCCCGGCAGTCCCCGCGGTTGTAGACAGCAATGACAGGCTCGACAAGCCGGCGCTGTTCGTAATAATCGAAGCTGTGACCCCGATGCCTGCGGTGCCATTGATGGCGTTCATCAGGCCGCTGAGCGTGTTGTCGGACGAGTCCAGCGTGACAGTCTGTGCCGTCCCGCTACCCACCTGGATCGACATCGAGCCGGAAAGCGTATCGGTCGAACTGGCAAGCGGATCCAGGGTCCCGGATGAGTTACCGGCACCGGAAGCAGGGGTAAAATTCAGGAATGCACTGAGCGAATTAGCGCTCACGCTGATGTTTCCGGCAGCGCCCGAAGTACCCGAAACCAGGCTCAGTTGCGATCCCGAGGAATCAGTCAGTATGCTTGCGGTCAATCCAACTCCGGAACCGTTGATCGCCGCCGCCAACCCGGTGAGAGTGTTAACGCCGCTTCCGGTGTAGATGGTGTTGGCCGCGGGCGAACTAGGCGCAGCGCCTATCACAATGGTCTGAGTCGCGCCGCTGCTGCCCACCTGGAGTGTGATGGAACCGGTCAGTGTATCTGAGGCTTTAGGCACTGCGGCCAGGTATCCGCTGGAGGTCGTGGCCAACTTCGTTACCTCGACGGTGTATGTTCCCGCATTTGCCGACGAGTCGGCCGCGGTCAGTGTGAGCACGTTGGTATCCGAACTTGAGCCGGTCTTCTCTGACAGAATCCCTTCAAGATCGGTCAAGGAACTCATGTCGTTCGAAAGATTGGAGAAAAGAGTCCCGAGACTGGAAATCGCCGTGTCCTGACTCTCCAAGGAAGTCAACTGGGTCTTCCATGGCGTTTCCACATTCTGTAGATTGGCAACAATTGCCGATACCGTCGAACTTACGTCAAACCCCGCTCCGCTGGTCGGTGACCCAAAACTTATTCCAACTGTGCCCATCGATCACTCCCTTGCCAAGACTCAAGCAGCCCGATATCCATTGGCTCCTGAGCAAGATTGGAAACAATTCATTGAGACAAACAAATTTTCAATGCCTTACACCAGAAGAGCGCCCTGGAATGGGCGCCCTTCTGGTTATCGGCATGTTTCCGGTTTACTCGATTCCTGCAACGAACACACGATGCAGGGCGTTCATCTTACTGCAGCAGCTTGGTGACTTCCTGCGACATGCTGTTGGCCTGTGCCAGGGCCGAAATGCCGGTCTGACTCAGAATTTCGTACTTTGACATGTTGGAGGTTGCCGACGCATAATCGGTAGCCTGCACTGCGTTCTGCGCAGAGGTCACGTTCTCCTGCTGCGTGCTGAGCACGGAACTGACCGCGTTCAGCTGGTTGATCTGCGCGCCTACGTAGCCGTCTTGCGCCGAAACGTCTGTGATAGCCGTGTTGAGCGCCGTCAGGGTTGCTTGCGCATCCGTCTGGTTGGAAAGGTCCGTGCTGCTGAGGGACTGGCCAGCGGCATCCGAGTAGCTGATGGTTGCGGTTCCGCCGCTACCGTTCAGATCGTTTGAGTTGCCTTTGGACAGCGCGGTGGTGGTGTTGGCCAGAGTGCTGGTATCCTCGACGGTGCCGCTGATTCCGATGCTGTAGTATGCGGAAGAAGTGGCGCCCTGGTTCGCGGTGCTCCATGTGAGGGTCGCAGAGGCGGTCGAATCGGTAGCGGCCGACACTGTGGGCGTGATGCTGATGTTGTTGGAATTGGCCGACGTGAAAGTCATCGACGTCCCAGCAGTGTTGAGCGTAGCCGCAATTCCGTAGTTGCCCGCATTAATGGTCTGTGCAAGCTCGGACATGGTTGCGGTTCCCGGCGTTGCGTTGGTTGACGCAGTGCCAAGCGTGAGGATCTCCGTGCCAATGGTGAGCGTGCCGGACAGCGTGTCGCCGGAAGCGCCGGCGGGCGGCAACGCCAGTGTTCCCATGGTGGTGGCATTGGCCTTGGCGCCCGTTGTAGGCGTGCCTGCCAGTGACAGTGAGGTGGTTACGCCTGTGCCGTAAAGCGTAGGCGCGACGGCCGTAGCTGCGGCAGTTGTGACGATGGTCATGACAGTGCCAGCGGTGTTCACACTTGCGCTGACCTTATCCGTAGCGGTGTTGGCGTTGATTGTCTTGGCCAAGTCTGCAAGGTTGTCGGTTGAGCCTGCAGTCCCCAGGGCGTAGGAAGTCTGGGTGCCAGCGGCGCCAGTCAGTTTGATCGTCCCGCCGGTAAGGCTATCGTTCGCGTTGCTTACCGTTACCGCGCCGACCGTTGTGGCAGTTGCTTGGGTGATTGTGAAAGCACCTGCTTGCGTCACAACAGCGGTGCCGGTCCCAGCGGCGGTGTCCTGGATTTGGCTATTAGCTTGAAGGGTAACAGTGGCGCCCGCGACCTGAGCAGCGGTCTGGGTAAATGTGACCACCGTATCGGCGGCGTTGGCCGTCGCGGTGAGGCCAGCGAGCCCAATAGCGGTCTGCTGTGTGGTGTTGGCCATGAACTGCGTAACCGTCTGGCCGCCAAGGCTGAGGACGGTCGATGTGCCCGCAGTGCCCGCGGTGAGACTGATGACACCCGTGAGCGTATCGGTGGCCGAGTTGGCAGTGATGCTGCCGGCCGTGGATCCTGCGGCAGTCTGAACGCCTGAAGTGCCGCCGAGGGTGACCACAACAGTATTCTGAGCGTCGGTGATGTTGTTACCCGCAACCGTAACTGCTGAGTTGGACGAAGTCAGCGTCATCAAAGTACCCGCTGCATGTGATCCGCTGGCGTTGGTTATCGACGCCGTGTTGAGTGAAGCCGTAACGCCATAACCTGAGGCGTTGATGGTCGACTCCAGATTGGTCAGGGTGTCAGTTGAGTTTGTGACGCCCAGTGTGATGGCGTGGCTTGCTCCGTCGGAACCTACGACGGTTAAGCTGCCTCCCAGCGTATCGGTGCTGTTGGAAACAGCGATTGTGCCTACTTCGCCCGCGCCATTGGAGTACCCGGTGGCGGAGGAGTTATTGCTGACACCGACGCCCGCACCGGAGATGATGATGCCTGTGTCGGTAGAGCCGGCCAACAGGGCGCTATTGGTATCGGTTGCGCTAGCCGCCGTTCCTGTTGCGCCGCTGCCTGCTTGTGCTGCGGTGCCGAAGCTGGCAGTCAAGCCCAGACCAGACGCATTGATGGCGCTGATCAGGCCTTGGGCGGTGTTCGCATAATTGCTACCCGCGCCTACGGAGATATTCGCTGTTGCGCTGACAGCTGAGCCGTCCGCGCCCTTGCTTAGATAGTTGACCGCAACGGTGGTGGTGGCGGTACTGGCGCCAAGCGTATCGGAGATCGCTGCATTCTTTCCGGTGGTTGAGAGATCGACAAATACGTTGTTGGTGCCGCTGCTGTATGCCATCACGCCGGCGGAGTCGCCCACGTTGGACGAGGAGAGCGAACGGATGTTGAGGTCGTTGACCGACGCGCCGGTTGTGGAAGAGTCACCGGTATAGATATTGGTTGTCGACCCGAAAACAGCAGTGCCGTTATAGGTGGTTGTGGAACCGATGTTTGAGACTTCCGAGAGGATCGACTGGTATTCCTGGTTAGCCGCGGTATCCTGCGAGCTATTTAGGGTACCGTTCGAGGCTTCGGTAGCCAGCGTCACGGCACGGTTGAGCAGGCTTGTCACTTGCGAGAGAGCGCCATCGGCGACTTGTAGAAGGCCTACGCCTTCCTGGGCATTGGTTTTCGACTGTGCCAAGGCTTGCGAGTTGGCCTGCAGTCCGTTGACAAGCGAAAGGCCTGCGGCATCGTCGGCACCAGAGTTGATCTTCGAACCGGAAGACAACTGTTGAAGCACGGTATTCAGGCTGCTGGTTGTGTTGTTTAGGCTGTTCTCTGCATACATAGCAGAGATATTATTTAAGACTCCCAGGGACATGGGATGCTCCTTGTTAGACGCGTTGATTTACGGACTTTCACTTTGAGCGCGCCCATATTTTGTGTAACTCTGGGCTGCTGTTCTCGGTTTGGTTACCGTCGCATCTGGCCCCTTCTTCGGCGCCGCCTGTGCAGACTTTATTTCCCCCTCCGAACTGTTCCAACGGGAGACATTTCTTCCCGTTTCTCTCTAATTTTTATCCTTTTCCACCTCGCGCCGATAACTCTCACGTAGGAGTTATCAAGTCCATGATTGAACTAACAAGGCTCAACGGAATTCCCATCGTGCTCAACAGCGACTTAATCAAAACTGCTGAGGCTTCGCCGGATACCATGCTCACGCTTATCAATGGCGAAAAGATCATTGTCCGCGAGCCATGTGAAGTGGTCACTGAGCGGGTGCTCGAGTACCGGGCGCGCCTGCTCTCCGCGGTTGGGCGGCGCCTGCCTTCATACGACGAGCTGCAGCGTGTAACCTCGATCGCCAGCCTAGACGTATCCGGTCAATCCAAGGCCGGATCTCTAATTCGGCAAAACGCAGAACGCAACCGTTAGATCTTTCTGACGCTGTCTGGGCATTCGGCACCAGGAGGAGTTATTCATGGACAAATCGAGCATTGTCGGAGTTTTCCTGGCCGTAGCCGGAATCATAGCCGGACTGTTCATTGAAGGTGGGAATCTGGGCCAGATCCTGCAACCAACCGCGGCCCTTATTGTCTTCGGTGGAACCATGGGCGCGGTACTTCTCCAATTCCCTCTCTCCACGGTCTTCGGAGCATTTCGCAGCCTCGGAAACGTCTTCACCGCACCGAAAGCGCACAACGATGAACTGATACGGCAGCTTGTCTCATTTGCCAACAAGGCTCGCCGTAACGGTGTTGTCTCCCTCGACAGCGATCTGAAAACGATTGAGGATCCGTTTCTTCGTCAATCGCTGATGCTGGCTGTAGATGGTACGGAGCCGAGCGAATTGCGAAGCATCATGCGCGTCAGCCTTGACTCCACCGCCGAAAGCGAAGAGCGTCTCCCTGCTGTGTTCGAGTCTGCCGGTGGATTTTCTCCTACAATCGGAATTCTCGGCGCGGTCCTGGGACTCATTCAGGTGATGCAGCATCTTGACAATATTCAGGAGGTTGGGCGCGGCATTGCCGTTGCTTTTGTAGCTACCATTTACGGCGTTGGTATCGCCAATCTCTTCTTTCTCCCCTTTGCTGGAAAAATGCGCATTCGTATTCGCGAGGAACATCTGCGCCGCGAGATGATGCTCGAAGGTGTCGTTTCCATCCTCGAAGGCATCAACCCTCGCATGCTTGAAGTTAAGCTCTCCGGTTATCTCGATGACTCAGTGCGGAGCAAGAAAGAACGTGCCGCGTGAGACGCCGCGTACCCAGGAGCCGAGTAACTCACGATCGATGGCTGGTCTCCTATGCCGACTTCATCACCTTGCTCTTCGGACTGTTTGTCGTTCTTTTCGCATTCGCCAAGGCCGATCAGAAAAAACAAATGCAGGTTACCGCGTCGATCGACGCAGCATTTCGTTCTTTCGGCATTTTCCCCAACACAAAGCCTCAACCGTCCAGCAGATCAGTCTCCGCCTCCGATATCGACACGGCGGCTCCCCCGAGGAGCATCGTGATGGGCGAAGAAATCCTTTCCCCGGAGAAAGTAAAAGAAGATCTCGATCGCATCCAGGGCGAACTTGAACACACTCTTTCCAACCAGGTGGCCACCGGCAACGTCACAATCCACATGGGAAGGGACGGCTTGGTGATCAGTCTGCGCGAGGCCGGATTTTTCACTTCTGGTTCCGCAACGCCGAGTCCAGCGACGCTGACGACTCTTCGCCAGATCGCAACTTCCCTTGGGCAAAGCCCGTATGACCTCCGCATCGAGGGCCATACCGACAACATTCCTATCCACACCGGGGAATTCGATTCCAATTGGGAGCTTTCAACTGCGCGCGCGACTCGAATTGCGCGCCTGTTTCTGGACTTGAAGGCTTTACCCCCGGAGCGCATTTCGGCAGCCGGCTTCGCTGAGTTTCACCCCGTTGCCACGAACGACACCGATGAAGGACGTGCTGAAAATCGCCGGGTTGACCTGGTCGTTCTGCCGCGCACCAGCATTAACCTCTCGGCGCCGAGAGTCACACATGCCGAAGGTGCATGGCGCAAAGTCACCGACGAAAATTGATTGCATTTGGCGCCCAATTCCATATTTTCCTGCCCTACAAGTCTGCATTTGCTGAATTTTGATTTGCGCGTTTGTTCACTTTTTTCTAAAATTCTGCTTGTTTCGATCTGAGCTTTCATATTTATTGACTATTTGATCAAATTTTAGCTATTATTCTGTCCATATCGGAAGACGAGACTCTTAGCTAGTTTTTCGATGCCCAATCCGCGCAAAAACTGGAACGCGGCGCTTCACATTATTGAATTTCCCTACAACGGGAAGGAAGTTGCCACCGTGATTCGCAGAATCCCCAGCAACGCCTTTTTGAATGTTCAAAGATTCCTATGCAGATATTTCCATCGGCCAACTTTGACAGCGTGGAGTCGCCCCCACAGCCTGTCGTGTCGAAACAAGTCGGATCAGCCAAAACAAAATGAGGCCACTATGAAAACCAGTTTTCTTCGGCTTGCACTCGGATTTGGGTTAACCATTATGACGTTCATCCCATCAGCCCTTGGTCAGAGCGTTAACGGCTCCATCGCAGGTGAAGTCACCGATCCATCAGGTGCCGTCGTTTCTGGTGCTCACATTGAAGCTCATAACCTCGACACCGGGGTCGATACGACTACCTCCACGAACTCCACTGGTGCGTTTCATATCGATTTTCTGCCGATCGGCAACTATCAGGTCACTGTGCAGGCCAGCGGATTCAGCACCGAGACACTGCCGCCATTTGGTCTTGAGGTTCTGCAGACCGCGAACTTCAACGTTAAGCTCGCCGTGGGCACTTCCACAACAACCGTGGCCGTATCGGCTGCCGCGCCCATCCTGAACACTACCGACCCAACGATTTCGAGCACCTTTACCGCCAATACAATTCAGAATCTTCCGCTCAATGGTCTGGATTTCTCTGCTCTGACCATGTATGTGCCGGGCGCGGTCAACACGGCTGGAACAGGTGGCATGACGAGCATTGAGCGCGACACGTACTACACCGACACACCCAACATCAATGGCAACCGAGCCCAGGCGAATAACTATACCCTGGACGGCATCGACATGAACGAAACATATAACAACCTGATCTCATACAGTCCCGCGCCTGAGGCACTGCAGGAAATTCAGGTTATTACAGCGGATTCTCCGACCGACTACGGCAATGTGAATGGCGCCGGCGTGGTGAGTGTACTGAAAAGCGGTACCAATCAGTTCCACGGCTCGGCGTACGGGTATGTCCAGGACTACAGGCTGGATGCTAACTCTTATGGAAACGGTCAGACGACGCCGGTAACTCCCATCAACCCGTATTCCCAGGCCCAATTCGGGGGGAGGATAGGTGGGCCCATCCTGCATAACAAGCTGTTCTTCTTTGGCGACTACCTGGGTTCGCGCTATCACAAGGGTGGACTGAGCACGGCGAGTGTAATCCCGGACGCGATGCGGAACGGCGACTTTTCGGCCCTGCTCGCGGGCGCAAATCCGATCCAGCTCTACGATCCTCTGAACAACTTTGCCCCTTATTCCGGCAATAAGGGCGTTCCAATCGTGAATCCCGTCGCCAAATTTCTTTTTGCCAATCCGAATCTCTACCCGGACTGCGGCGGCGCGAATCCCTCGACCCCCAGCAACGGCACGTGCCTGACTCCAGAAGATGGAATCGCGAAGAACAATTACGAGGCGGAGTCGCGCAGCTACAAGGCGAATAACCAAGGTGATGTAAAGATCGAATACGACCCGCGGGCCGCAGACCGGATCACGGGGTTCTATTCCATCTCCCACGCATACGATGGTTCAACGCCGGTACTTGCCATCACCTTTCCGGGCATCAATCTGTTTCCGACCTGGATCACGGGCGCAAACTGGGTGCATACCTTCTCGCCGAGCCTGGTTAACTCAGCGCGGATCGGCTTTACGCGCACGGATTGGAATCAAGGATTCCCTCAGGATCCAACGGGCCAATTCGGAACTTCGGGCAATGCCAAAGTGGGCATCTCCTTTCCCAACCAGAAGTTCAACGGCTTCAGCAACCAAGGACTCAACAACGGCCTGAGCGATGTGGGAACTCCAGCATACGACGGCGGCATCATCGACAACACCTACAGCTATATCGACAACCTGACCTGGCAGCGTGGAAGGCACTATTTGAGCATGGGCATTGAAGCTCGCCGCTACCAGAACAACTACCCCACCGGTAACAACGACGGATATCTTGGCTCTCTGAACTACTCCGGCGCTTTCACCTCGAATCCTTCCCCTTCTGTATCGAATGGCGGTGGTTACGGGCCGGCGGATTTTGTGCTCGACCGCGTGTCGTCCGGAGGCGTGACTCTGGGCAGCGTCAACGTCGGTCAGCGCCAATGGCGCACAGCCGGTTTTGCGCAGGATAACTTCAAATTGCTTCCTAACCTGACCTTGACCTTCGGCGTGCGTTACGAGTTCGACGAGCCTTGGGTCGAAGAGCAGGACAGGACGGGAAACATCGATCTCACGACCGGGCAAATTCTCTATGCCGGTCATTTGCCCACTGGCGCTCTTCCGGGAGCCGGGCTCTGCAAAAATCTAGCCTGCTACCAGCCCGACTATAAGCAATGGATGCCGCATGTGGGGTTTGCTTATCAGCTGAATGATCGCTTTGTTGTCCGCGGCGGTTACGGAGCCACCAGCTTTTTCGAAGGCAACTCCTACAATCAAAGGTTGACGGCCATCGCGCCGTTTCTGCAGGCAGCTGGCTTCTCGGTAAGCGCCCCCACAACCACTTCCGTGCCTACACCCAACACGGCCGAGGAGGGCTTTACCAACCCCGACACGTCCGTTCAATACAGCAGCTCAAACAACGGCTACACCGCATATCCGCTGAATATCCAGCCCGCTTACGTACAGGAATTCAACCTGACGGTGGAGTACGCCCTGACCCATTCCACTTCCCTGCAGGCCGGCTACCTTGGTGAGACGGGCCAGCACATCGAAGACTACGGCAACGTCAACCAGTGGACAATCAACAACGATCAGGCCTCGGCTCCGTTCTATAACAGTCCGTATATTGGCGTGAATGGAGTTGACTCCGCGCTCGGCGTCGGCGGCGCAGGCGGCTTGCTGATCACCGAGTCGCGCGCCATGATGAACTACAACGCGCTGCAGGCGGTTCTTCGGCAGCGTCTCAATCACGGCCTTGAATACACGGTCAATTACACATGGGGCAAGGCCATGACCAACAGCCTGGGCAACTATGCCTTGAACGTGAATAACTACAGCGGCGCCTTCCAGAACTATTACGACAGCGCCGCCGACGATGGCCCAGCCGGATACGACATCAAGCACAACCTGACCGCCACCGGTGTCTACGCTCTCCCTATCGGACGGGGTAAAGAGATATTCTCGAATGCCAACCGGGTGATGGATGAAGTGATCGGCGGTTGGAAGTTTTCCACTGCTGCCGTCGTCTACTCCGGCTTTCCGGAGACCATCACCGGTGGGTCAAACAACTCCAGCAGCTTCGGAGAAAACCGCGTCAACCAATATCGCACGTTGAAGGTCGCGGGCCGCAACAATGAAAACTGGTTCGGAACCGATCCTTCCGCGCAACCGTGCAAGACGGCTGGAGTGGACAATGGCATCTGCGCATTCGGTGTGCCCGCCAACAGCACGTTCGGTACCTCACATAACGGGGCAGTACGCAGCCCCGGTTATCTGAACGTGGATTTGTCCGCATTCAAGGACTTCCACCTTTTCGAAACTCACTCGATCGGCTTCCGCTTTGACGCATTCAACGCTTTTAACATCGTCAGCTACGGCAACCCGGATACCGGCATCAACAGTAGTACTTTCGGGAACGTTTCTCTGCAGAACACGCGGTCGGTCGAACGCCATCTGCAATTCTCCGCGAAGTATACGTTTTAACAACCGGTCTACCGCGAAGATTGGCGGCTGACCTGTTTTTGGGAAATTAATACCTCCATCGGGGTCTTCCGCGAATGCTAGGATGATCTGCAGAGACCCCTCTACTTTTGGAAACGGACGCAGTCATCATGGACCTTGAAGTGTGCATTGATTCCGTGGAGTCTGCGATTGCAGCCGAACGCGGGGGCGCCAAACGGGTTGAACTTTGTTCCGATTTGCTGGAGGGCGGAATTACCCCGGCAGCGGGATTGATCGCCTCAGTTCGCCGTCACATCGCCATCGGCCTCTTTGTCATGATTCGCCCTCGCGGCGGCGATTTTTATTACACCGATCTTGAATTCGAAGTAATGCAGGAAGAGATTGCGCACGCACGCAACCTTGGCTCCGACGGCATCGTTCTTGGCCTGTTGGATCAACAAGGCTGTATCGATGTCTCGCGCACCATCAAGCTAGTCCAACTTGCCGCACCGCTTCCGGTCACTTTTCACCGCGCCATTGACATGACGCCGGATCTACCGGCTGCTCTCGAAGATGTGATTGCCACCGGCGCAGCCCGCATTCTCACCTCCGGAGGCGCTCCGACCGTTGTGCGCGGTTTGCCTGAAATAGCCAGCATGATCGAAGCCGCCCGTGGACGCATTGCCATCATGCCCGGAGGAGGTATTACGTCAGAGAATATCGCCTCGATAGCTCGAGCCACCGGCGCAAGCGAGTTCCATTCCAGTGCCCGCACCTCCTTCCCCAGCCCGGTCCGTTTTCGCAAACTGGGCATGGCCATGGGAGACCTGCGCGATCGTGAATACCGCCGATTCATTGTGCGCGAGGAAAGCGTCCGAGCATTGATTCACGCCCTGCCCACCATGGCGGAGGAATCCCAGACCGTGTAAGCAAGAATGTAAAATGCTTGGGAACCGCGTTTAATCTGCCCTTTCCTATGTCGACAAAGACCGATCAACGCGCGAAGGAAATCCTCCAGGTCCTGCTGCGTCATGGCAATACCTCCGTCGATGAGTTGGCCGCTCAGCTCAACGCATCCACGGCCTGCGTTCGCCGCGATCTGACCCGCCTCGAAGAGCGGGGCCTGGTGCATCGCACACACGGCGGCGCCAAACTCGCTGGCCAAACACAATACGAGCCCTTCCGCTTCGACTCTTCATTCCAGGAGCGCGAAGGACGATTTGCAGAGGAGAAACGGCGCATTGGCCTGGCTGCTGCTGAGATGATTCGTGAGCATGAGACGGTAGGCTTCACCGCTGGAACAACCACCACCCAGGTCGCGCGTTGCATTCGCCATCGCAGCGGCATCCATGTCATTACCAACGCCGTCAACATCGGCATGGAGTTGAACCACCAACCAGCCCTGGACGTGACACTTACCGGCGGAAACATGCGCTGGGCAGACGCCTTTTCGCTCACCGGCCCTACAGCCCTGGAAATGCTGAGCGTCGTCTTCCTCGACAAAGTCTTCATCGGCGCGTGCGGGGTCGACGTGAACCGCGGCGCAACCACGATTGAGCCCGACGAGGCCGCTGTGTTTCGCGCCATGGTCCGCCAGGCCAAACAGGTTATCGTCGTAGCCGACTCAAGCAAAATCGCCATGATCAGTCCTGGTCTGATTTGCCCCGTTTCCGAGATCGATGTCCTCATCACGGACTCTGGAATCACCTCCGAAGCTCTTGCCGGATTCAAGGCGAACGGCGTGCGGGTGCTGGCCGTATGAAGAACCGCGGACGCATCATCGGCAGCATTGCCTGGAGCCTTTTCGCAGCATGCTTGACGGCCTTTACAGTTCAAGCGCGCGCCGCCGACGGCGATCAGCAATTCGCCCAACTTGGCACGTGCAAGCTGGAAAGCGGAAAGAACATTGAGAACTGCAAAGTGGGATACCGAACCTTTGGCAAGCTGAACGCGGCACGAGACAATGCAGTCTTGATGCCGACATGGCTTTACGGAAACTCAGCGCAACTGGTTTCCCTGTTCGGTGACGGAAGTGCATCGCATCACCTGGTCGATTCGAGCCGGTTCTTCGGTATTGCGATCGATGCGCTGGGTAACGGAATTTCTTCTTCCCCCTCAAACAGCAAGACTCAGCATGGAACCGCCTTTCCCGCTTACACGGTGCGCGACATGGTTGCGGCAGAGCACCGCGTCGTCACTGAAGTTCTCAGTCTTCACCACATGCACGCTGTCGTTGGCCTTTCGATGGGCGGCGAACAAACCTTCGTCTGGGCGGTTGAACATCCCGACTTTTTTGACCGGGCAGTTCCCATCCTCGGCACTCCGCGGCTGACCAGCTATGACCTTCAAGTGAAGCGGATCATGGTCGAAACAATCCTGGCTGATCCTGCATATCTGAACGGCAACTACGCCGAAGAACCACCCTTGAAGCTCGCCAATCTTTTTGGAAACCTTGTGGTGACTTCGCCCGAGCTCAGGAACGAGTCCACTCCGCGAGAGAAGCTCGATCAGTTTTTTGCGGAGACTGAAGCGCCACAACCCATCGACGCAAATGACCGGCTCTGGCAGTTGCGCGCTATCATGACGCAAGACGTAATCGGCAACCGCACGCTGGCCGAAGTAGCTCGGAACGCCAAACCGAGGTTTCTCATTATCGTCAATGCAGAGGACCACCTCGTCAATCCACAACCGGCATTGGACTGGGCTGCAGCCGCTGGGGCTCCCGCCTATGTATCCCACGGCAACTGCGCTCATCTGATCATGAACTGCGACGCTGAGGCAGTCTCAACCCGTGTCCGGCAATTCCTCGCAGAAGACCGCGCGCCCTAGATCATCGAACGAAAAAAGACCTCGGGTTGCGCCGGAACAAATCACGTATTTGATCGTTTGGCTTTGATTTAATCACTGTATACTGATCGCAACCTAATGCGTGCTGAAAAAGAGAAAAGGTAAACCAGACACCTATGACCGCCAACACCGCCGCAGCCGTCCCCGCCGACTCCTCCGCAAAAAGCCGCTATGCACGCTTTCTTCTCATGGTTGCCGGTCTTGGAGGTTTGCTGTACGGCATTGACGTGGGAATCATTGCCGGCGCATACCCATACCTGGAAGCGACATCGCACCTTACCGCAGCACAGCTATCCTCGATCGTCGCCGCCGTGCTGCTGGGCACCGTCTTCTCGACTCTCTTCGCCGGTCTGTTAGCGGACTGGCTGGGCCGCAAGTCGCTCATGATTCTGAGCGGCGCCATCTTTGTCATCAGCATCCCCGTCATCGCCCTTGCCCAGGGCTACGGACCGCTCATCTTCGGCCGTCTGCTGCAGGGCATGGCTGGCGGACTTATCGGCGTCGTTGTCCCTCTCTATCTCGCCGAATGTCTCTCCGCCTCCAATCGCGGCAAAGGCACCGGCATCTTCCAGTGGATGCTCACCTTTGGCATCGTGGTCGCTGCATTGGTCGGCATGTATTACAGCTACCGCGTCCAGGCTGTTTCACTCTCCTCGAATGCCGAGACTCTATTCCACTTCAAAGATCACGCATGGCGTAGCATCTTCTGGGTGTCGCTCCCTCCCGGTCTTCTCTTCGTGATTGGAAGCTTCATCGTCAGTGAGTCGCCGCGCTGGCTCTATCGCCGCGGCAAAAAGGACAAGGCATATGCCGCCCTTCTGCGTTCTCGTTCTCCGGAGCAAGCCAGCCTGGAACTTCGCGAGATGGATGAAACCGCGCGCGTGGCGGAACAAAAGCTGCCCACAGGCACACGCATTCGCGAATCGTTGCTGCAGCGCAAATTCGTAATTCCCTTTCTGCTCGCACTCGTGATTCTGGCGTGTAACACTGCCACCGGCATCAACTCCATCATCGGCTATAACGTCGGAATTCTGCTGCAGAGCGGCCTATCCGACCTGCAGGCTCACTGGGGTTATGTCCTGTTCACCTGCGTCAACTTCAGCATGACCATGGTCGGCATGATGCTGGTCGATCGCAAGGGACGCAGATTCCTGTTCATCGTCGGAACCAGCGGAATCATCGCATCCCTTGTATGCGTCGGCATCCTCTTCATTCGTACCGAAAAATTCAGCATCGATGCCGGTTCCCAGGTTCAGTCCATGGTTGCGCCGAACCAGGAGCTGACCTTGCATTTCGATCAGGCCGAGGCGAGCAGCCTTCTCTCCGCCGCTGGTGATGCTGGCAAGCAGATCGAGAGCAACCGCGCCTCGCTGGCCATCATTTACTCCTATGGGGATTACACAGCGGCCACCAGTTTCGTTCGCTCCGACGATCCGGCCGCCGCGCCAATTCAAATCACACGCGACAGCGCAGTACCAGCCAATAAGGTTGAGTCCTTCTTCAAGAACCCATTCGCCGACCTCGAAGCAGCGCGGACTGCGCCGCTGAAGATCCGCAAAGCTGTAGTCGGCCAGGTACCCGATGCAGGGCACGGCTGGCTTGTCGCGCTCGGCCTCTATCTCTTCATGGCTTTTTATGCCATGGGCCCCGGAGTTTGCGTATGGCTCGCCCTGTCCGAGCTGATGCCGACGCGCATTCGCTCCAACGGAATGAGCATCACGCTGCTCGTCAATCAGCTTGTGTCGACGATCCTCGCGGGAATCTTTCTGCCTTTCGTATCGAAGTACGGATACTCTTCAATGTTCTTCCTCTTCTCCGCATTTACCGTGGTTTATTTCATTACCATCACGTTCTTCCTGCCTGAAACCAAGGGCAAGACGCTGGAAGAGATCGAGGCTCACTTCGAAGGCAAAGCCACAGCTTGATCGCGTCATTGATTACCGCCCACGCAATTCCCTGATCGGAGCAATATGAAGCGTCTTCTTATCTTCCTCTCCATGATTTTTGCGGCTTCTCCATGCCTGGCCGCGACGCCGGTCGCCCTGTTTTACCTGACCAGCAATCCAGACTCGGTCCGCTCATTTCTCGCTCACTCCACGCAGATCGATTTGCTGGTTCCGACCTGGTACCAGGTGGACGAAAACGGCCTGGTTACCGGGGCTCCCGACGCAACCGTGCTCAAGCGCGCCAATGACGACAAAGTTCCCGTCATGCCCATTCTTGCCATGTTCAACAAGAAGGGCTTTCACAATCTGTCCATGAATTCCGGCGCACAGACCTTGATGAATGAAGCGATGATCCGCGAGTGCAAGGCGCACGGCTACACGGGGTTTCAATTTGACTTGGAGAACGTCGACTGGCTCGACCGCGACCGCCTTACCGCTCTCGTCAAGGTCTCTGCGGAGGCTCTCCACACGGCCGGATTGCAACTGACCATCGCCACGGTTCCGAATGCTCCCGGCTATCCCGGCCAAGGAGGCTTTGCCAAATGGATCTATACCGATTGGCGCGGCGCGTATGACATCGGTGAGATTGCAAAATATGTCGATCTCGTCTGCCTCATGACCTATGACCAGAACACCCGCTGGACGATGCCTGGACCTGTTGCGGGTTGGGAGTGGACTGTTGAGAATCTCGACTACGCGCTGAAAACCGTACCCAAAGAAAAGCTCTCGCTCGGCATTCCGGTCTACGGCTACCACTGGTATGCCGGGGTACCCACGAAGGACCCAGCCACCGGAGAAGACAAACCAAACCCGACTGCCGACTACATCGGTACCCTCAACGCGTTGCAACTTGCCACCGCCTACAACGGCAAAATCCAATGGGACGAGGTCGATCACAGCGCGTATTTCTGGTTTTATCGCGATCAGATGCGCGAGTGGATCTTCTTCACCGACCTGCACACGTTTAAGGATCGCTACGAGTTGGTTCAGAAGAACGGACTACAGGGTTTCTGCTCCTGGGTTCTCGGCGAAGAAGATCCTGAAATCTGGAAGTTTCTGCCGCGCCATCAATAATCATTTTCGAAAATAGCAAAACACGAAGGCGTTTTCGATGAACTCACTGCGCAACCGATGCATCGCCACTAGCCTCGCACTCGTTCTCGGGTCCTCGCTCGCCGGCGCACAAAATTTCTCTGACATAAAACCTTCGCCACAACAGACCGCATGGCAGGACCTCGAGTTCGGCGTCATCATCCACTTCTCAACCAACACATTCCTCGATCGCGAATGGGGCGACGGCACCGCCGACCCCTCTGTCTTCAACCCAACGCAATTCGATCCCGACCAATGGATGAAGGCTATCCGCGACTCCGGCGCAAAATATGTTGTACTCGTCGCCAAGCACCATGATGGCTTCTGCCTGTGGCCGACAGAACAAACCGCGTACAGCATCAAATCGAGCCCATGGAAGAATGGCAAAGGCGATTTAGTCGGCGACGTTGCCCGTTCTGCACGCAAATACGGACTGAAATTCGGGGTGTATCTGTCGCCTTGGGATCGCCATGAACCAAAATACAAAGACTCCGCAGCCTATGATGATTACTATCAGGCTGAGTTATCCGAGTTAGCGTCGAATTATGGCGACTTGGTCGAATTCTGGCTCGATGGCGCAGGCAGCGGCGGCCATGTTTATGACTTCAAGAAGATTATTGAGACTCTGCGCACTTATCAACCAAATACCTTGGTCTTCGCCGACACAGGCCTGTTTGAATATGGCGATGCGCGCTGGGTCGGGACGGAAAGCGGCCGCGTTCCTTATGAAAACTGGAACGTGATTGATCGCCACGGATATCTGCGCTGGCGTCCGGTCGAAGCCGATACGCCGCTGCGAAACCAGCATTGGTTCTGGCATCCCAACGACGAAGCTTCCCTGAAGAGTTTGAGCGAGTTGCTTAGGACGTACGACGAAACGGTGGGCCATGGCGCGCAGCTGATGCTAGGCCTGGCACCTGATCGCCGCGGCCTTATGCCCGACAGCGATGTTGCACGGCTTGCAGAATTTGGCGCGGCGCTGCACGCACGCTACGGCCGTAACCTCGCGCTGCGCCATGAACCCGCATCAACTGAAGTTGCAGCAGCCATTGACGGCGACCCGGACACCTTCTGGACTGCGCCCGCAGGCTCGCATCACTCCACACTTGAAATTACCTTCCCCGAGCCCATCACCTTTAATCGCGCACTGACAATGGAATGGCTCAACGATGGCCAACGCATTCAGAAATATTCCATCGACATCTGGACCGGAACTGCCTGGAAGTCTATCGCCTCAGCCCAAGCCATCGGCCACAAGAAGATCGACAGCTTCCCTGCTGTCACCGCGGCGAAAGTCCGCCTCAATATTCTCTCCAGCACAGATGCTGCAGCGATCCGTGAGTTCCAGCTCTACAACGTCGCGAACAACCCGTGACAGTCGTAATCAAAAAGAGAGACGGGTCAAGGTCCTAAGTCCGAAAGAGGCAACACAGAACGGATGTCATTCTGAGGGAACGGGGCTCCGAACGTTTTTCAGTTCGGGGGTGGTGAGTCGAAGAATCTGCTGTTTTTCTTCGATCCAATTCGGACGCACTACTCGTGCCCGAGTTCATTTGGCTACTCGATCCCCAACACCTTCACAATCACGCGCTTTCTGCGCTGACCATCGAACTCCGCATAGAACACACGTTGCCATGTGCCCAGGTCCAGCTTTCCATCCGTGACGGGCAGCGTGGTTTCGTGATGCAGCAGCAATGACTTCAAGTGCGCATCTCCGTTGTCTTCGCCCGTCTGATGATGTTTATAATCAGCCCGCGCCGGCGCCAGTTCTTCCAGCCATTTGCCGATATCCTCGATCAGCCCGCTTTCATGGTCGTTCACGTAAACGGCCGCAGTAATATGCATCGGAGATACAAAACACAAGCCGTCCTTGACGCCGCTGCGGCGAACAATCTTCTCAACCTCATCGGTGATGTGCACCATTTCACGCCGCTTGCGCGTCTCGAAAACCATGTACTCCGTATGACTCTTCATTCCACCACTCGGCAATTGAGGCCTCCTCTGCCGACGACAGTCCATAGCGAACTTGTCGGCCAGCCTATATCCTAAAACCAGCCGTGACCGAAACTCTTACTCCCGACATGCTCGCCCAGCGGGGACTCGACCTGCTCGCCGCCGGATTGCCAATGGAATCTGCCCAGGCCTTTCGAACTGCGATTGCCTCTGATCCATCCCATGTTGAGGCGCATCACGGCCTGATTCGCGCTCTTCGCGATGCAGGACAGCTCAATCACTCCGTCGCGGCAGCCATGGCACTCACAACGCTCACCCCCAACGACCCACTTGCGCACACGGCACTTTCCATTGCCTTGCAACACGCCGGACACATCCCGCAAGCGGAAGCTGCCGCGGCACGAGCACGCATCCTTGAGTGGAAGCTCCAACTCCAATCGCCGCCCGCCGAGGGCTCACTGCCGTGAGAGCGAACCCAACGCCCCCCCAACGACTGCGCCGCATGTATGACCTCCTTGCCCACGCCTACGGTAAGCAGCACTGGTGGCCAGCTGAGACGCCTTTTGAAGTAATCATCGGCGCTTATCTCACGCAGAATACCGCCTGGAAATCTGTCGAGCGCTCGCTGGCAAACCTTCGTGCAGCAGGAGTACTTAGCCTTGACGGTCTTCGTGCAATTTCAGTTGAGGAATTGCAGCTCCTCATTCGTCCAAGCGGATTTCATACCCGAAAGGCACCTGCCCTCAAAGCATTTGTCGCCATGGTCGACAATGAATTCGCCGCCTCACTCGAGCATTTGGCAGCCGCCTCAACCCCAACGCTGCGGCACCGCCTGCTCACCCTTCCCGGTGTTGGCCCTGAAACCGCGGACGCAATCCTGCTTTATGCGCTCAACCATCCCGTCCCCGTGGCCGACGAGTACCTCCGGCGCATCGCTCTGCGTCATCGGCTAACAAGGCCAATTACCGGCCGCAAAGATTACGAATCTCTCATCGGACTTACGCGGCAAGCCTTCGCTTCCGATCCTCCTGCGACTCACGCCCGCCTCTTCAATGAGGTGCATGCCTTGACAGTCGCCGTTGGCAAAGCTCATTGCGGCAGAATTCCAGATTGCGCTGCTTGTCCGCTGGTCAGTGATCTCGAGTTGGCAAACAATGTGGCAACCAAAGCCTTAGAGCAGAAATGAAGCAAAAATCCCGCGAATAAAGGGTGTGGCTCGCGGTGTCGCTGTTCGTGCGAATTCTCCTTGCTCATTTCTGAGAAAAGCTTAACCCCTTACCTCCCAAACTTTACCCAAGAATTGCTTCTTCCAAGCCGATGAACTCGTTGAACGGCAAGCAAGCTTCCAAGTTCTTGGAAGCGCGCCTGCAAAGCATCGCGCGGCGAGCAAGTCTTTTCTGGTTTCGGAGTTCCCCATGAGTATCGCCTGCAACGAAAGCGACGCGGAGATCCAGGTAGTCCTCGAAGGGACCATCGATATTGGTGGTGCGGGCGAGTTGAAAGCGATTTTGTCTCAGGCATTGGAATCGGGAAGAGGAATACGCGTCTTGGTCGCCAATGTGGCGTACATGGATGTGACTGCTGTGCAGTTGCTATGGGCTGCCGAGCAGCAGGCGCGACGATCAGACGTCGATTTTCAAATCTCCGGGCCTTTGCCGGAACCGGTTTCAATCGTACTTGGCGACGCAGGATTTCCAACCCTTCCCGCCTCGTTGAACGCTGGATGAGTATGCGGGGTGCAGGGGTGTCATTTGCTGGGAACGCCGATCAGTTCAAACAGAGCTTCCGGGAAGAGGCGCGCGAGATCCTCGTCGACCTTGAGTCCGCGTTGCTCGAACTGAATGAAAATCGCGGCGACCAAGAGCTTGTTGGCCGCGTTTTCCGGGCCCTCCATACCATCAAGGGCTCTGGTTCGATGTTTGGGTTCGAGGACCTTGCCGCATTCACCCACAACCTTGAGAACGCATTCGACGAGGTCCGCAACGGGCGCTTGAAGGTGGGCTCGGAGTTGATCGATCTCACCCTTTCTGCACTGGATCAGATTCGAGCCATGCTCGAAGAGCGGGAAGGCGCCGCGGAAGGCTCAGCCTGTGCGGAGATTCTGGCCGCGGTTCGCAAGCTCACGGGAGTCGCAGAGCACCGCAACGCGGACCCAAAGACTTCCAAGGCACCCTCGACGCCCGTTGCCGATCAGATCAAACAATGGCTCATCCACTTTGCTCCTGGGCCTGAACTATTGTTGAACGGCGCCAATCCCTTCCTGCTCTTCGCCGAGTTGCGAGAGTTGGGAGGCCTGTCAGTAAAAGCTTCCATGGAAATGGTCCCTCCATTTGCGGAGCTCGATCCGGAGCGCTGCTACGTAACCTGGGAGTTGGTGCTTGCTACTGCCGCGAACCGGGAAGCAATCCGCGATGTTTTCATCTTCGTCGAAGATAGTTGCCAACTCGTAATTGAGGCGGCAGAGAGTTGCAATGCCGAGCCTGGCGAAACGGGTGACGCCGTAGCCCGTGCGCTGGAGGAGGGCCGCGCCGCAAGCGGTGGACGCCGCACTTACGATAAGCCGGATAACTCAAGCAGCCTCCGTGTACCCGCCGCCAAGCTCGACCAGTTCGTCGACCTGGTAGGCGAATTGGTGACGGTGCAGGCACGCTTGGCCGAACTCTCGACGCGGCGAGACGATCCCGAGATTGCCGAGGTGTCGGAAGAAATTGAGCGTCTCACATCAGCCCTGCGAGAGAACTCCATGAACATCCGGATGACGCCGATCCGGGGAACATTTGAGAAATTTCGCCGCCTGGTTCACGACCTGGCGCGCGACCTTGGCAAAGATGTGGAACTTACAATGGATGGCGCCGACACGGAGTTGGATAAAACTGTCATCGACCAGTTAGGCGATCCGCTCATGCACCTGATCCGTAATAGCATGGATCACGGTATCGGATCACCCGAGGTGCGCATCGCCCGAGGCAAGCGCCCGACCGCGACGGTCCATCTTTCCGCACGCCACTCCGGCGCCAGTGTGCTCATCGGCGTTTCCGACGACGGCAATGGCATCGACTCCGAAGCCGTGCGCGAACGGGCAATCGAGAGGGGCCTGATTTCCGTCGATGCGCAACTCTCGGAAGCCGAGACCTTTGCCCTCATCTTTCAGCCGGGATTCTCTACGGCAAAGCAGGTTACCGACGTCTCCGGCCGCGGCGTTGGAATGGACGTTGTTCGCCAGCGGGTCGAGAGCCTGCGCGGCACAATCGATGTCGCAAGCAAGCCAGGCTCAGGCACAAGCGTCACTCTACGCCTGCCATTGACTCTGGCCATTATTGACGGGTTGCTGGTAAGTGTCGCTGACGCGTGTTTTGTGCTGCCGCTGGCAAGCACTCTGGAATGCATCGAACTGACTTCGGCGGATATCGAGCGTGCCAGCGGAAAACATGTGGCCAACGTGCGCGGAACGATTGTTCCCTATATCCGCCTTAGGGAGCATTTCAATGTGCACGGCAAAAGGCCGGAGTTGGAACAGATTATGGTGGTCGAAACCGGCGAGGGTCCATTCGGCTTTGTTGTGGACCAGGTTTTGGGCGATTGCCAGACAGTAATCAAGAGCCTTGGTCGAGTTTACCGTCATGTGCAGGCAGTCTCCGGAGCAACAATTCTTGGCGACGGGCGAGTGGCTCTCATTCTCGATCCCGAGCGTCTGGTTCAGGATGCATTGCGAACGCAGTCGCAAAACCAGGCGGCACGTGCGTCTCCCCGCGGTATACGGAACGGGGGGGGCGCCGTCCCAAATGCAACTCTCCACTGATAGCGATTAGTTGATTTGTTGGTACTGGATCAGAACCCCAGTGCCTGTCGATAACGAGTGAACCAGCAGAGTCGTGCGCTCCTCGCGGTCCGGCCCACAGGCAAGTATTTTAACCAAGCCCTCGGCCCATCAGTTTTGGAGAGAACGAATTCAAGCAAGAAGGAAGGGCAGATTTCATGTCGACGACTTTGGTAAGTGAAGGCAGAAAGCACATCGGCACCGGCAACCGGCACGGTGCAGACGGTCATGGCACCCCAGTTCGGACAAACGGGAAGGCGCAAGCGCAACCGGATGACTCGAGGCTCGTCCTTGACGAGATCATGCGGCTCGTGGACGCGTCGAAGGAAGGGCGATTGTCGGAACGCGGCAACGCGACATTGTTGAATGGCCCTCATCGCGAAATGATTCAAGGAATCAACGAGATGCTTGACGCAATTCTCTTGCCGATCGGCGAAGGCAACCGCATTCTCGCTCAAATCTCAAGCGGCAAGATCGATGAACTCATTGCGCAGACCTACAAAGGGGACCACGAGAAAATGAAGGTCGCGGTCAACAATGTTGCAATTGTGACCCAAGGCCTGCAGAAGGAAATGGCGCGGCTTATCGACGCCTCCAGAGAGGGCCAGCTCAACGACCGTGGCAAACCGGAGCTGTTTCAAGGCGCCCATGCCGAAATCATTCGTGGCGTCAATGTCATGCTTGACGCAATTCTCTTGCCGATCGGCGAAGGCAACCGCATACTCGCTCAAATCTCAAGCGGCAAGATCGACGAACTGATTGCCCAGACATACAAAGGCGATCACGAGAGGATGAAGGTTGCGGTGAATAACGTTGCCGGCGTCATTCAAAACCTGCAGAAAGAAATGGCGAGGCTCATCGAAGCGTCCAAAGAGGGCCAGCTTTCCGAACGTGGCAAGCCGGAACAATTTCAGGGCGCGTTTGCAGAGATCGTGCGCGGCGTCAACACCATGCTCGACGCTATTCTTCTGCCCATCGGCGAAGGCAACCGCATTCTGGCTCAAATCTCAAGTGGCAAAATCGACGAACTCGTTGCTCAGATTTACAAGGGCGATCACGAAAAGATGAAGCTGGCAGTGAACAACGTAGCCCTCGTTGTTCAGGCATTGGAAAAGGAAATGGGACGACTGACCGAAGCTTCAAAGGAGGGCCAGCTTTCCGAGCGCGGTAAACCGGATCAGTTCCATGGCGCCTACGCTGAAATTGTGCGAGGCGTGAATGTGATGTTGGACGCCATTCTTCTTCCCATCGGCGAAGGCAATCGCATCCTGGCTCAAATTTCGAACGGAAAGATTGACGAATTGATTTCCCAGACATACAAGGGCGACCACGAGAAGATGAAATTGGCGATCAATAACGTCGCAGAGGTTCTCTCGACACTTCAGAAGATCATGGCGCGCCTGACGGACTCTGCAACCGAGGGGAAACTGGCCGAGCGCGGACATCCAGAACTGCTGAAGGGAGCATATGCCGACATCGTCCGTGGAGTGAATGCGATTCTCGATGCCGTAATTGGGCCGCTCAATGTTTCCGCGAAATATGTGGAGCAGATCAGCAAGGGCGATGTCCCACCCCAGATCACCGATACCTACCACGGCGATTTCAACCTCATCAAGAACAACCTGAACACGCTCATTGTCGCCATGGATGAGATCACGACTGCTGCTGAGGAGATTTCCAACGGCAACCTCACCGTGGAAATTCGCGAGCGTTCGCCTCAGGATAAGCTGATGCAGGCTCTTCGCGCCATGGTTGGCGGGCTCACGCAGACAGTCTCCGACATTCGGACGATTGCCGGCGAAGTGTCCGCTGCGAGCCAGTCCATCTCGACTGCTTCGATTCAGGTTTCGAAAGGCGCCAGCGCGCAGGCCGCGGCCGCCGAACAAGCGTCTTCCTCGATGGAGGAGATGGTTTCGAACATCAAGCAGAACGCGGACAACGCCCAGCAGACCGACAAGATTGCGAACAAATCGGCAAAGGATGCTCAGGAGAGCGGCAAGTCGGTACTCGAAGCAGTAGCCGCCATGAAGGAGATCGCCAACAAGATATCCATCATCGAGGAGATCGCCCGCCAGACCAACCTGCTGGCTCTCAATGCGGCCATAGAAGCCGCACGTGCCGGCGAACATGGCAAAGGTTTCGCCGTGGTTGCCGCAGAAGTTCGCAAGCTGGCTGAACGTAGCCAGAAGGCAGCCGGAGAGATCAACCAGCTTTCCGCCAATACATTGAAGGTTTCAGAAAAATCAGGCGAAATGCTGGATAAACTGGTGCCGGACATCCAGCGGACGGCCGAACTGGTGCAGGAAATTTCTGCGGCCAGCAAGGAGCAGGACACCGGTGCCGAACAGATCAACAAAGCTCTGCAGCAGTTGGAGCAGGTGATCCAGCAGAATGCATCAGCATCGGAAGAAATGGCTTCGACAACTGAAGAGTTGACCGGCCAGTCCGATCAGTTGGTTAGCGCACTCGCCTTCTTCCGCACCGGAGATGAAGACGGCGGACGGCAGCATAGACCGGCAAGTGGAAAGCCGAGCAGGCCAGCGCCGGCTCCAGCGTCCAGAACTGTCAAACCAAATGGACACAGCGCCTCTGCCGCACCCAGGTCTCAAACAAGGGGTGGAGTCAGCCTCCGGCTCAATGACAAGCACACGGATCTCGATGGAGAGTTCGAACGCTACTAACCGGACGGGCGCGGTTCGGTCGACGTCCGCGCCCAAGCCTTCAGAATCAGAAAGGAGTTGAATCATGAGTGTTAACGAGATTACGGAGACACGGCAGTATCTCACCTTTAAGCTCGGCAATGAGACCTTCGCAACCGATGTGGCGAAGGTAAGAGAAGTGCTCGATCTTACAACCATTACTTCCATTCCTCGAACACCGGATTTCATGGCCGGGGTGATCAACCTGCGCGGCAGCGTCGTTCCGGTTGTCGATTTGCGGCTCTGCTTTGAAATGTCGAAGACCGAGAGCACGCGCAATACCTGCATTGTCGTCGTTGAGGTCCTGCTCGAAAACGAATCGACCATCATCGGCGCACTTGCCGACTCGGTTGAAGAAGTAATCGACCTGGAGCCAGACCAGATTCAGCCGGCGCCACGCATTGGAACCCAGATACGCACGGATTTCATCAAGGGGATGGGGAGGCGCGATACGCAATTCATCATGATTCTGGATATCGACCGTGTTTTTTCTGCCGAGGAACTGGCAGCAGTTCGCGTCGAGAGCCCGGCGAAACAGCTGATGGAAGTTGCAGCCTGAAGGAGGAAATGGAGTGGAATAACGCCCCTTCATTCAAATAATGAGCGCACACGATGAAACGCTGTCAGCCCGTGATTATTCCCGTCTCTGCGAACTTGTTTACAGAGAGGCGGGCATCAATCTCGGCTCGGGAAAGCAAACCATGCTTGAGGCGCGAATCAAGCGACGCCTGAAGGCACTCGACCTGAATTCTTATAGCCAGTACTGCGACTATCTGTTCGGACACAAAGGGCTCAGGGATGAGATCCTGCACCTGATTGACGTCGTAACTACGAACAAAACCGACTTCTTTCGTGAGCCCAAACACTTCGACTTTCTAACTGCGAAGGCGCTGCCCGACTTGACAGCGCGCAATCGCACCGGGAGGCCCATCGTGATCTGGAGTGCGGGCTGCTCCAGCGGCGAGGAGCCATATACGCTGGCCATCGTGCTGAGCGAATATGCACAAACGCATCCGGGTTTCCGATTCAGGATCCTGGCTACAGATATCTCGACAACCGTTTTGGCGAAGGCGGATCGGGGAGTCTATTCGAAGGATGTAGTAGCGCCCGTCCCGGAGGTCCTGAAGCGAAAATACTTTTTACGCAGCCGCGATCCGGGCTCGAATCAAGTACGCGTGGCCCCGGAGTTACGACGCATGATCGAGTTTCGCCGGCTCAATTTCATGGATGCTGACTACGGTCTGACAGAGAAGGTCGACGCAATTTTCTGCCGCAATGTGATCATCTACTTCGACCGGCCAACGCAGGAACGCATCCTCGGCAATCTTGCCAGCTACCTGGTTCCCGAGGGATACATGTTCGTAGGTCACGCCGAGGCCTTGCACGATATGAATCTACCGCTCACGCCAGTGGCTCCGGCACTCTACAGGAGAATCGATGCGCGCTCTTGATACTGCCTTGCCGGAGGTCTACGTGCAGCCGGGCGAATCGCATCTTGTTAAGGAGCCGACGATTCTGCGCACCGTGCTTGGATCCTGTGTTGGCATCGCCTTTCGGATTCCACGCATTGGCATCGCCGCACTTTGCCATCCCATGCTGCCCAGTTACCCGCTGAAGCCGCCAACTGACCGAAGTCTCGCCGCGGGCCGACGTTATGTCGATTTTGCAATTCGCGATCTGGCCCGGCAGTTCGACTCGCTTGGTGCATCGCGATCCGAGATCGAGGTGAAACTCTTTGGCGGAGGAGACGTGCTTCTGGTCGTCAATCCGGCGTCTCGGCCAACTGTCGGCAGCTTGAACTGCGTAGCTGCGCTCAAGGTTCTCGAGGGCGAAGGATTCAAAGTGGCAGCGTCCAGCCTTGGAGGTACATGCGGCATCAATCTCCTGTTCAATACTCTTACAGGCGAAGTCCTTTTGAAGCGGCTTAGCGTATCAGGAGACCCCTGTATCGAGCAACAATCAGTCGGAAGACAAACCTGCAAAAATCCGAACTCAAAAGTTCGGAAATAGAGAGGCAATCGCTGTGGCTACTCCGAAGATTCGTGTACTCATCGTCGACGATTCCGCTGTAGTTCGCCAAACTCTTCGCGATGTGCTCTCCTCTGATCCTGAGATCGAGGTCATCGCGACGGCTGGCGATCCTTTTGTTGCCGCAGAACGCATCAGCGAAGAGGTCCCGGACGTCATTACACTCGATATCGAAATGCCGCGCATGGATGGGCTCACCTTTTTGAAGAAGCTGATGAGCCAGCACCCCATTCCGGTCGTCATTTGTTCCAGTCTCGCGGAAGAGGGCGCGCAAAGCACTTTCAAAGCCTTGGAATTTGGCGCCGTTGAAATCATCGCCAAGCCGCGCCTTGGGACAAAGCAGTTCATTGAGGACTCCCGCATCACATTGTGTGAAGCCGTCAAGGCTGCAGCCGCTTCGAAAGTCCGCGTCCTGCGGCCCAGTCATACCGTTGAGCCCAAGCTTACAGCCGACGCTATTCTCTCTCCGGCAACCCACGCAATGGTCGAGACAACTGAGAAGGTGGTCGTTATCGGTGCCTCTACGGGCGGTACCGAGGCACTGAAGACGTTGCTCGAGACTCTTCCGGCCGATACACCGGGAATTGTCATAGTTCAGCACATGCCCGAGCTTTTCACTCGCGCATTTGCGAACCGCCTGAATGGTCTATGCAATTTAACCGTGAAGGAAGCCGAATCCAATGACACCGTTCTGCGTGGTCGTGCACTCATCGCCCCGGGCAATCATCACCTTCTGCTCAAGCGCAGCGGAGCCCGCTACTACGTTGAAATCAAAGACGGACCGCTCGTCTGTCGCCATCGCCCTTCTGTGGATGTCCTATTCCGATCCGCCGCGCGTTATGCCGGGCGGAATGTTGTCGGCGTAATCCTCACCGGCATGGGCGATGACGGAGCGCGCGGAATGTTGGAAATGAAGCAAGCCGGTGCCATCACCATCGCCCAGGATGAAGCGACATGCATCGTCTTTGGCATGCCCAAGGAAGCGATCAAGCTCAACGGGGTCGACAAGATTCTGCCGCTCCAATCCATTGCCGGAGCCATTCTCACCTGCGCGCGCTGAAGTCACTTCCGTAATTTTTTCCTTGTTGGCCCCCTAAACGGATTCCTGCTCAAGCTCCGGCCCGCATTGCCGATGAAATGTCTATACGCCTGGCTCGAAATTGCATTAGAAACATGGCATGCAAGGCGCGCACTCGATACACTCCTGAGGAGTTCCTATGGCAATAACGATCCTCGTCGTTGATGACTCAGTCACAATGGTTCTGAGTCTCAAGACTGCCCTGTCGATGAACGGTTTTCAGGTTGAAACTGCCAACAACGGGCAGGCGGCACTTGATAAATTACAGGCCGGTCTCAAGCCCAACCTTATCCTCACAGACATCAACATGCCAGTAATGGGGGGTATGGAGCTGATTGGCAAAGTTCGCGCCCTGCCTGGCTTTCGCTTCATTCCTATCCTTACTTTGACAACTGAAAGTGAGACCTCAAAACGCGACGAGGGTAAGCGCCTGGGAGCGACGGGCTGGCTGGTCAAGCCTATCGCAGGCGACGACCTGATAAAAGTCATCAAGAAAGTTCTGCCAGGAGCTTAATTTCTTCTTCCGATTCCAAGCGGGCACTTTCTCAGCGACGCGATGAGAGATCCCTCCTCCATGAGTGTCCCCCAACTATTTCTAAATTGGCGCTTGACAAACTCCTTCCTAGCTCGATACCGTTAGTTCGGTATTCGAACAAAATGCCGCACGTTCTCTAGCACCTGTCTATTGCCGCCCGCGTCAGGCTCCAGGCGCCATCCGTACCCTTCACCTATCCTGCACCATCCTGCAAGGCGAAAGGAGCAACATGGAAGGCTATTCGAGACGAAGTTTCCTAGCCGCAGCGGCCATTGCCACCGCAACCTCTTTTGTCCGACCCTTGATCGGTCATTCCCAGGCGGCCAATTCCCCGTTTCGCATCTCCGTGATCAATGATGAAATCTCCGCCGATTTCGACCATGTTTGCTATGTTATCTCCCACGATTTCGGGCTCAGCTGGATCGAGCTTCGATCGATGTGGGGCAAGAACACCATGGACTTGAGCGACGATCAAGTCGCCGAAGCCAAAAAGATTCTCACCAAATACAACCTGCAAGTCACCGACATTGCCAGCCCACTTTTCAAAACCGATTGGCCCGGTGCGCCACGCTCGCCCTACGGTTCGAAGGGCGACATGCATGGGGCTGTCGAAGTTGCGTTCAAACATCAGGACGAATTACTGGAGCGGTCCATTTCCCTGGCAAAACAGTTCAACACCGGCAAAGTTCGCTGTTTCGACTTCTGGCGTCTCGACGATGTCGCCCCTTATCGCGCTGCGATGGACGATAAGCTGCGCTCTGCAGCCGACATCGCCGGCAAGCAAGGCATTCTGCTCGTTTTGGAAAACGAATTCGAATGCAACACTGCAACGGGAAGAGAAGCCACGCGCACTCTCAACGCGATACCGTCCCCGCACCTGGCACTCAATTGGGATCCAGCCAACGCCGTCATGCGCGGCGAACTCGATGCCTTCCCCGCTGCCTGGGAGACGTTGCCCAAGGATCGCATTCATCACTGCCACGTAAAAAACGCCGTCAAAGGCGAAGGCAGCAAAATCGAGTGGGCGCCCGTTGCAACCGGGTTCATCGATTGGGCAGCCCAGTTCCGTGCGTTGCGGCAAATCGGCTACCGCGAAGCCGTCAGTCTGGAAACACATTGGCACGGCGCAGCAACGCCAGAAGAGTCCACACGCATAAGTTGGGCCGGCATGGAAAAAGCCCTCAAAGATTCAGGCGCCCTGTAGCTCTTCGAAATAATCGCACTTGACTCTAAACAAGAACCGAACGAACAGAAACGTAAGTTGGCTTGATGGAGAAAAGCATTGGTTACACGACGTGAATTCCTCGACACTCTCGCAGTAGGCGCGGCAGGTCTGGCAATCGGATCTACCGCCAAGAGCTATGGCCAGATTCTCGGCTCCAACGATCGCCTCAACTTCGCAGTCATTGGCCTGAACGGCCGCGCTTATGCGCATCTATCCTCACTCAAGGCCAACAAGAGCGCTGCTCGCATCTCTCATGTGTGCGATGTGGACTCGAAGATCCTCAGCAAATTTGCCGCTGAAACCGAGCGCGAAATGGGAGAAGCGCCTGCCACCGACAAGGACTTTCGTTCCATTCTGCAACTCAAGGAGATCGATGCCATCACCATTGCCACGCCGGATCATTGGCATGCGCCCATGGCCATCGCCGGCCTGCAGGCGGGCAAGCACGTCTATGTAGAGAAGCCATGCAGTCACAATCCGGCTGAAGGCGCATTGCTCGTCGAGGCGCAAAAGAAGTACGGCAAGCAGGTGCAGATGGGCACGCAGCAGCGTTCGTCTCCGCATACGATTGAAGTGGTCGATAAGATCGGCAGCGGTCTCATCGGCCGCGCCTATTACGCCAAGGCCTGGTACAGCAATATCCGCAAATCCATTGGCGTGGGCAAGGAAGCACCAGTCCCCGCGCAGCTTGATTGGGATCTATGGCAAGGCCCGGTGCCACGTCAGCCATACAAAGACAACGTACAGCCATATAACTGGCACTGGTTCAAAATCTATGGGACGGGCGAAACACTCAACAACGGCACGCATGAGGTGGATGTCTGCCGATGGGCGCTCGGCGTCGACTACCCGCATCGTGTCTCGTCTTCCGGTGGACGCTATCACTTTAAAGACGACTGGCAGTTCTATGACACGCTTCTTACCAACTTTGAATACGAAGACAAAGTCATCGACTGGGAAGGAAAGTGCTGCCAGGGGATGAAGTTCTACGGCCGCGATCGTGGCTCCTGCATCATGGGGACGACCGGTTCGGTCATCGTCGACCGCGGCGGCTATGAAGTCTACGATCTCAAGGGAAACAAGACCGCGGAAGTCAAAGCAGGAAAGGCCGCCGACTCGTCTGATACGCTCGGCCGCGATTCCATGACCGACCTCCACTTCGCCAACTTCATCGCTGCTGTTAGGAAAGGTGACAAGCTCAATGCGCCCATCGCCGTCGGCAACGTCGCCGTCACCATGCTTCAGCTCTCAAACGTTTCCTGGGAAGTGAACCGCACCCTCTCCTTGGACACAGCAGACGGAAAGATTCTCGACGACCGCGCCGCCATGAAATTATGGGGCCGTGACTACGAACAAGGCTGGGCGCCGCACCTATAACATCGGGCCGTATGACTCGGATCTTAGTTATTCAAACACCTGCTCTCAGGGGTAACAGAGGAGTCTCCCACTTATGAGGCACAGTATTTCCAGGCGCAGTTTCGTCCAATCCGGCGCCCTCTTCGCGGCCGCTTGTGCAGCACCAATCGCCGCCCCCGCATTTGCCGATCCCTCACAGGCAACCGGCAAGCCTTCGCCTGTTCATCTCGGCCTGGCAAGTTACACCTTTCGTAACTTCACCCGTAGTCAGATGATTGGCTTCATGAAGCAACTCAATGTTACCGCGCTTAATTGCAAGGATACAAAAGACCACCTTCCTATGGACGCCGCGGAAGAAGCCAAAGCAGTTGCTGACTATACGGCTGCGGGCATCTCGCCACACGCAGCAGGGGCTATCTATTTTCTCAAGGACGAAGACGCCGATATCCGCGCTAAGTTTGAGTACTGCAAACGCGCAGGCATCGCTGTCATCGTTGCAGGCGATCCGACCCCGGAGACGCTTCCACGAGTCGAGAAATTCGTGAAGGAATATGACATTCGCATCGCCATTCACAACCATGGACCTGAAGACAAGGTATGGCCGTCGCCGCTTGACGTGCTGAAATTAGTGAAGAATCTTGACCCTCGGATCGGTTGCTGCATTGATGTCGGCCACACTGTCCGCGCCGGCACAGACGTTGTGCAGGCCATTCACGAGATCGGCCCGCGTCTCTTCAACATGCACATGAAGGATCTGACAGATTTCCATAGCAAAGAGAGTCAGGTCGCGGTCGGCCAGGGCATTATGCCCATTCGCGATATCTTCGAGGCTCTTATCAAGACTGACTACAAAGGATTCGTCGACCTCGAATATGAAATCCATGGCGACGATCCCATGCCCGGCGTTATCGAATCGTTTGCCTATATGCGCGGTGTGCTTGCAGGCATGGGCTATCGGGGCTAGTAGGCACACCAAAGAGTTGACAGATGGGAAGCTGGACAAGGAAGAGTTAGTGCTATGTTAGTCCATGACGATCGATTGTTTCCCGCCGAACCCGCTGCCCGACAGATCGCGAGGGAGCTCTACGCAAGCATTGGTTCCCTGCCCATCGTCAGCCCGCACGGCCATACTCAAGCCGCATGGTTCGCGAAGAACGAACCATTTCCCGATCCAGCCAAGCTCTTCGTGCAGCCCGATCACTACGTCTACCGCATGCTCTACAGTCAGGGAGTTTCCCTGGAAGACCTTGAGATCGGTAAGCCAGAATTAAAAGACCCGCGCAAAGTATGGCACATCTTTGCAAGCCACTACTACCTATTCCGTGGGACCCCCACGCGCATCTGGCTCGACTTCGCCTTTAGCCAACTCTTTGGCCTCACCGAGCGCCTATCTGAATCGACTGCCGACTTTTACTACGATGCCATCTCCGAGAAACTCCAGACACCAGAGTTCCTTCCACGCGCCCTTTACGAACGTTTCAATATCGAAGTCCTCGCCACCACGGATTCGCCCCTTGACTCACTCTCCGACCATCAAGTTGTTCGTGATTCGAACTGGAAGGCACGCGTCATTCCAACGTTTCGACCAGACCCCGTTGTCGATCCCGAGTTTGCCGGCTTCGCTGCCAACATTGCGGAGTTGGGCAGGCAAACTGGCGAGGACACCACGACTTGGACTGGCTATCTCGCCGCGCTCCGCAACGCCCGCGCGCGTTTCCGCTCGCTTGGCTGCACGGCTACTGATCACGGTCACCCGACACCGCAAACCGCCGACTTATCCACGCTTCAAGCCGAAGAACTTTTTCGACAGGTCCTCGCCGGCTCTGCCTATGCGCAACAGCATGAGCTCTTCCGCGCACAGATGCTGACTGAAATGGCACGCATGAGTCTGGAAGACGGCCTCGTGATGCAGATTCATCCCGGCAGTGTGCGGAACCACAACCGCAAAGTCTATGAACTCTATGGCCGTGATACCGGCGCCGACATTCCCAGAGCCACTAACTATGTCGACGCACTGCGTCCCCTGCTCGATCGCTTTGGAAATGAGCCAAACCTGACCATCATCCTCTTCACTCTGGATGAATCGACTTATACCCGTGAGTTAGCTCCGCTAGCAGGCCATTATCCCTCTCTACGCCTTGGTCCGCCATGGTGGTTCCACGACAGCCCTGAAGGTATGTTACGTTTTCGCGAGCAAGCCACGGAGACGGCTGGCTTTTATAACACCGTCGGATTTAATGATGACACTCGAGCTTTCCTTTCCATCCCCGCCCGCCACGATGTTGCCCGCCGCATTGACTGTGCGTTTCTAGCAAAGCTTGTTACCGAGCATCGCCTCGCCGAAGATGAAGCGTTCGAAGTGGCACACGACTTGACTTACCGACTCGTAAAGAAAGCGTATCGTCTGTAAGGAGAGCAGCAATGGTCGACAACGTCCTGCCCGGCACACTTGACGATGAAGAGTTAACGCCTGGCGCGCGCCTTGGCCGAGTCCGCTGGACAATATGCGCTATGCTCTTTATCGCCACTTCTATTAACTACATGGATCGCCAGGTAATCTCCATCCTCAAGCCGACGCTGGCGCAAAGCATTGGCATGAGCGAAATCGGCTATAGCCATGTGGTTCAGGCATTTCAATTTGCGTATGCGTTGGGCTTGCTTGCGGCAGGGCGCTTCGTAGATAAGGTCGGAACGCGCGTCGGCTACATGGTAATCATGGCCGTATGGAGCCTCTCGGCCATGGGGCACGCTCTAGCCTCCACGGTATTTGAGTTCGGCATTGCGCGGTTCTTTCTCGGCGTTGGAGAGTCTGGTAACTTCCCTGCAGCCATCAAGACAGTTGCTGAATGGTTTCCGCAAAGCGAGCGGTCGTTCGCTACAGGCATTTTTAACTCCGGCACCAATCTCGGCGCAATCATTGCTCCCCTCATCGTGCCCTGGGTCACGATCCACTATGGATGGCACGCGGCATTTCTAGTTACCGGTGTATTCAGCGCGATGTGGATTGCACTCTGGTTTACGAAATACCGCAAACCGGCAAACCATCCGACATTAACAGGCGCCGAACTGAGGCACATCTATAAAGAGGCCGCCGAACAAATGGGCCCATCCACACCATGGCTCAAACTGTTGAGCTACCGGCAGACATGGGCATTTACCATAGGCAAGTTTCTCACCGATCCCATCTGGTGGTTCTATCTCTTCTGGCTGCCTGATTTCTTTAGCAAGCGATTTCATCTCGATCTATCGCATCTTGGGTTACCTCTCATCATCGTTTACAACGCGTCTGCTATAGGGAGCATTGCCGGGGGTTGGTTGCCTTCTCCGTTTAGGCGACTTGGACTATCCGCAACGAATGCTCGTCTCGCAGCCATGCTTTCGTGCGCGTGCGCGGTAGTGCCTGTATTCATGATCAATTACTTAAGCTCGGAGTGGGCGGCCATTGCTCTGCTCAGCCTTGCTGCCGCTGCTCACCAAGGTTGGTCAGCGAACATCTTCACCACTCCGTCCGACATGTTTCCCCGCACTGCTGTCGGCTCGGTAACCGGCATCGGAGGCATGGCAGGCTCAGTCGGCGGATTCCTGCTCGCGACTTTCACAGGCTATATTTTGCAGCTGACCGGGAGTTATGCCAGCCTTTTTGCGCTGGCCGCAAGTGCCTATCTGGTCGCCCTGGTAATCATGGTCCTTCTCGCGCCCGGACTCAAGAAAGTAGAGTCCCTCGCATGAGTCTCTTCTGTGCCGTAGGAAGTGTCGACAGCGACTTGTCGCCATCGCAGTTACAGCAACTGCTTGAGGAATCACTCGCCAAACTTGGTTCTCGCAATAGCGTTCTTGCAGTCCCTCCCGATCAGAGCCGCGAACATTCACGCGCCGGTGAACTGACCAACTACGCGTGGCAATACTATGGTGACAAGCTAAAAGCCGTGCTTCCTGCCCTCGGAACACACACTCCCATGCGGCCAGATCAGATTGCGCATATGTTTGGCAATATGCCGCAGAGCCTGTTCCATGTTCATAACTGGCGCACCGATGTTGAGACCCTTGGCGAGGTTCCCTCCGACTTCATTCGAGAGCAGTCCGAAGGGAAACTAAGTTATTCATGGCCAGCGCAGGTTAATCGCCTAATCTCCAAAGGTGGCTTCGATCTAATTCTATCCATCGGCCAGGTCGTGCCCCACGAAGTTATCGGAATGGGCAATTACACCAAAAACATTCTCGTCGGAACCGGGGGCCGCGAAGGGATCAATCGCAGTCACTACCTCGGAGCGGTCTATGGCATGGAACGAATCATGGGACGCGCCGAAAACCCCGTGCGCTCTGTACTCAACTACGCCTCCGACCATTTCCTCCAACACTTGCCCATCATCTACGTTCTGACCGTTGTTGCGCGCCGAGAAGACGGAGGCCTTGCCGTCCGCGGTCTATTCATAGGCGATGACTCCGAATGTTTTCATCTCGCAGCAGAACTAAGTCTCAAAGTCAACTTTGAGTTAGTCGAGAAGCCCATCCAGAAAGCCGTCGTCTATCTCGATCCTCATGAGTTTCATTCCACCTGGCTCGGCAACAAGGCTGTCTATCGCACGCGAATGGCCTTGGCAGATGGAGCCGACCTCATCATTCTTGCGCCCGGTGTAAAGGAATTCGGCGAAGACAAAACCATCGATGCACTCATTCGCAAATATGGCTATCATGGAACTCCGGCTACTCTTGCCGCCGTCGATGCGAATTCGGATCTAGCCAACGATTTAAGTGCCGCAGCCCATCTTATTCACGGCTCGTCGGAAGGCCGCTTCAACATTACCTGGTGCCCTGCGCACCTAAGTCGACAAGAGGTTGAGTCTGTAGGATTCAACTTTGGCGACCTCACCTCCATGCTCCATCTCTATACCCCGTCGACCTTATCGCACGGCTACAATCACATCGATGGGGAGGAAGTATTCTTTATCGCCAATCCCGGCTTAGGTCTCTGGGCGCACAGCAGCCGACTATGAAATGGATCAACATATGACCACGCAGTTCCTTAGTCTCGAAGGAAAAGTCGCAGTAGTTACCGGCGGAACATCGGGCATTGGACGCGCTCTGAGTTTGGGCTTGGCCGAGGCCGGCGCAGATGTTATTGCCACTGCGCGCCGTCAACAGCATGTCGATGAGACTGCGTCTGAGATTGAAGCGCGGGGGCGTCAGACGCTCCGCCTTACCTCAGACGTTTGCGACCGTACGTCGCTCGATGCTCTTCTCGCGGCAGCACTTCAGAGTTTCGACAAAGTAGACATACTGATCAACTGCGCTGGACGTATCAAGCGCACTCCCACGCTCACCATGCCCGAAGAAGAATGGTCAGCGATCCTCGACACGAATCTAACAGGCACCCTCCGCGCGTGCCAGGTCTTCGGTCGACACATGCTCGAACGCGGTTACGGGCGCATCGTGAACATCGCATCCCTCAACAGTTTCGTCGCCCTCAGTGAAGTTGCTGCTTACGCTGCCAGCAAGGCCGGCGTCGCATCCCTGACGAGGTCACTCGCAGTGGAGTGGTCGAAGAAGGGAGTTACCGTCAACGCCATAGCTCCCGGTGTCTTTCGCACTGAACTCAACGCTCAATTGCTCGACAGCACTCCGCGCGGCCAAGAGCTTCTGATGCGCACACCCATGGGCCGCTTTGGAAAAACGGAAGAACTCATTGGCGCCGCAATCTATCTTGCATCGGACGCTGCATCTTTCGTCACCGGACAAACTTTAGTTGTCGACGGCGGCTTCCTGGCAAGCGGTGTAAATCAGTAAACCCGCGACTACATCGCGAAGACACAGGCACCCTCGATTTGATAAAGGGAGAAGCGACATGAATCGGAACATCCAGTTAGTCCTCATCGCATGCGCAACGCTTTCTCAGGGACGAATGCTTTCTCTCTGGGCACAGGATTCCAAGCCGGTCACCATTGCTCCCGCGACTATGCCTCGTATCGGCACCGTCGATCAACGATTCCAGTCCTATAACATCGAGATGGTTGAAGTAACTGGAGGGCGCTTCTGGAAGCCCTATGCCAGTAAGGCTGATGCGAGCCAATCCGCAAAGGAGCAAACCTCCAACCAACCTGCCGGAATGGATCCTTCGCTATATCAATACCGGCAGCCAATCGATCTGACCAATCCGCGCCTACGTAAGTTAGCTGCCGCGCTGGGCCCCGCGTATCTTCGGGTCAGCGGTACATGGGCCAATACAACCTGGTTCCAAGATTCCGATGAACCAACGCCGGCAACTCCACCCGCGGGATTCAAAGGAATACTGACTCGGCGCCAGTGGAAGGGCGTAGTGGATTTCTCTCACGCCGCCAACGCGAAGATCGTTACTTCCTTTGCCATCGGTTCCGGAACGCGGGACACAACCGGCGCGTGGACCCCGGATCAGGCTCAGCAGTTTGTCGCATACACAAAGTCAATCGGAGGCGATATCGCGGCGGCCGAATTTATGAACGAGCCTAACATCGCCGAGATCGGAGGCGCCCCCAAAGGCTACGACGCTGCGGCTTACGGACGCGATGTAACTGCCTTTCGCGCATTTGCAAAACAAGCTCTTCCCGGGTTGATTTTCCTCGGTCCCGGGTCAGCCGGCGAGGGCACACTCATGACTCCATCTGCCATGCATTTACTCACAAGCGTGGACCTGCTCACTGCGACTGGCCCGGTGTTCGATGCCGTCTCATACCATTCTTACGGCGCAGTGTCGAGTCGGTGTGCGGCGTTCGGTGCACCAGCTACCACCACCGCCGATGCTGCGCTCTCTGAAGAATGGCTCGGCCGCCCAGAGCGCATCGAGGGATTTTACGGAGGGATCCGAGATCGCTTTGAGCCCGGCAAACCGCTCTGGAATACCGAAACCGC